>Ga0209089_10005657_pt1 | contig 10229 bp, 10 predicted proteins | sample ArcticOcean_MG_C_FD_187431 | JGI IMG/M metagenome (GOLD analysis project Ga0209089, IMG submission 187431) | Marine microbial communities from western Arctic Ocean - ArcticOcean_MG_CB2_150 (SPAdes) (version 2) | ecosystem: Environmental > Aquatic > Marine > Oceanic | place: Arctic Ocean: Canada...
AACTCAAAGCCCGAGTGCGCCAGAGCAGCCACGCCTTCCGGATTCCCGGATCTGGCAGCAGCGACAATCCCCTCAACAGCCTCAAGCACCGGCGCCGGCACCTCTGTCGCTCTCCCACTTGCGGTATCGGGAGTTTCCGGCGTGCCACCACATGCAACCGTGAACGCGAGCAGCACTGAGAGAAGGCTGAACAGGCGACTTCTGGAATATGCGGCCCTTAAAATCAATGGCGGATATGTCCGCCATCGACGTTAATCAACTGGCCCGTGATCCACCTTGCATCATCAGATGCCAGAAAAGCGACCGTCGGGGCAATATCTTCTGGCTCCCCACGCCCGTCTAGCGCCTGCAGCGTCTCAACGAAACCGAACGCCTCTTTGTGCGGGCTAGCCAGGACACCTGCTGATGCCGTCAACCCGGGGCTCACGGCATTGACGGTGATGCCGTAGCCCCCGACTTCGGTTGCCATTGCCCGGGTCAAGCCAAGCACACCACCTTTGGCCGCTACGTAGGCAGCCATGTTGGGCGTTCCTGCGAAGATGCTGTTAGAACACATGTTAATTATTCGCCCCTTGCCCCGATCCTTCATGGCTTCATATGCGCCACGGCTCATCAAGAAGACTCCATCCAGGTTCACCCGTTGGATCCGGCGCCACTCCGCGTAGTCAACATCGTCCCACGCTGTAAATGGCACGATTGCGGCGTTGTTCACGAGTACATCCAGTTTCCCGAAGTCCTCTTGAACCTTGGCAAATAGCGCGGCTACCCCGTCTTCGTCACCCACGTCAACCTGAAACGAGATTGCACTACCCCCAATGTCGGCCGCAACAGCCTCAGCTCCCTCGCCGTTGATGTCGGCCACGACAACCGTTGCTCCGTCCTCCGCCAGTCGCCGACAGATGGCCTCGCCTATTCCCTGTGCCCCTCCAGTGACAATCGCCACCCGATCCGAGAGCCTTCCCATGTCATCCATCCCTTGGTTGTCCGTTGTTCGATTACGTGGCCGGTACGGCAACTGCGGCCATGGCAGCTTCAACGCCTGAACCGACGCTTGCTTCTACTCCCAGGTCCAGCAACGTCTGGCCGACTGCTGCAATCGATATTGCCGAAAAGATCGGCTGTGCCGTGGGTCCCATGTGTCCGATCCGCAGGAGCGAGTCCGTTAGTTCTCCGTAGCCGCCGGAGATCATGACCCCGTAGTGCTCGCGGCAGTGCTGGCGCACATCTCCGCCGGATGGACCATCAGGAAGTTTGAATGCTGTGAGCGCAGGCGAGCAGATGGCTTCGCTCGCTGGCCACAGTTCCAGTCCCAACCCCATAATCCCGGCCCTTGTGGCGGCGGCCACGCGATCATGGCGAGCCCAGGCAGCCTCAGGGCCCTCTCGTAGGTACTGGTCAACCGTGGAGCTGAGGGCGTAGATCTCCACCGTCGACGGAGTAAACGGGAACTTGACGTCAGCCTTGTGCGCATCGCGCCAGTCAGAGATCGACAACATCGAAGCTGTCGGTGCATCTGGATTGGCGTCAATCTTCGCCCATGCCTTTTCGCTGACATAAAGGAGTGACAGTCCCGGGGGGCCGCCCAGGGCCTTTTGAGGTCCGACCACAACCAGGTCTGCCGGCCAACCCTCGAAGTCGACTTCAACAGCTCCAAATGATGACACTGCATCGACAATCAGCAGCGCGCCGTTCTTGTCACAGATGGTGGCAATGTCCCCAACCGGATTGAGGGTTCCAGATGGCGTCTCCGAATGCACCACGGACACAACTGCGATATCAGGCCGTTCAACGAACATCGCCTCAACCGCTGCCGGCTCAATGACCTCGTTGTATGGAACCTCGATCTCGAGCAGTTCCCGACAGTAACGGTTCACCCAGTACCCGTAGCCCTTCCCATAGACCCCTGATGCGAGATTGAGGACGACATCGTCACGGGCTATCAACGAGGCGGCGGCGGCTTCGAGTCCAAGCACCGCCTCGCCATGCATGATCACTGGAGCACTACTGACACCCATTGCAATACGCAGATTTTCTGTGGTGTCTTCGTATAGCTCCAGGAAATAGGGATCGAACTGGTCATACACCGGTGTCGCCAGTGAGCGGATTGTCTCCGCCGATGGCTGGACTGGTCCAGCTGTGAGCGTGAACAGGGGCTCGGCTGTCATTTGGTTCCTCCGCCTATCCGGGTCAGGTGCTATGCGTAGAAGCCGGGAGCCTTCACGTATCCCTCGTAGGACTCTGCATCATGCGAAAAGAACATCTCAGCATCGTGGTCTTCAGCAACTGATCGGAGCACGTCAAGAGAATTGACGCTCGAGATCGGATCCAGATGGAAGCTCGCAATACAGTTCATCTCCATGCTCTGATGCGTGTAGCAGGCATCAGCGGTAAACAGCATCGGCCTTCTCCCACTGAGTTCGACGAGCATGCTGTAGTGGCCTGCCGTATGGCCCGGGGTCTCGATAAGACGCACACCCTTGGCAATCTCCACATCCCCTTCAAGCAGTTCATAAGTCGGGGTGTAGATGTCGTCAGCAACATCGAACGCCTTGTCCGAATAGCCGAGGTTCTCGAATGGCTGAGGTGAACGACAGGCTTCAAGTTCGGCCTTGTGGCAGAGGGTCTTTGCCTTGGTCAGAAACTTGTTCCCGCCACAGTGGTCAAAGTGGTAGTGAGAGTTGACGACGTGGGTGATCTCGCTGGGATCGATTCCGATAATGCTGAGTGCCCCTGGAATCGTCTGATCATCGGTCTGCATCGGCTTCTCGAATGGCAGCACCGCCTCAACGTGTTCCTTGTCGAACCCCGTGTCAAACAGGAACTTGCCCTCTGGGTGGTCGATCAGAACGCTGAAACACGGAAAGCGAACCTCGCCTCCGGGACCCCGGTTCCAGTAGATGTGGAATCCGTCGATGACCAGCGATCCGCCATCTAGTAGGTAGACCTTGGTTTCGCTCACTGGGTAACCCCCTTGTTGGTCGTTGCCATTTCCACTACAGAACCACCTTCACCCTTGTCATGTCGTGAGCGCCAGGTCCATTGCCTGAGTAGCCGTTCTGGCGACCAGCACCCTCGTCAACTGCCGCTTGTAGGCCTCTCCCGAAGTTTCAACGTCCAGCAACTGAACAGTTTCGGCAACAGCGTCGCCAACTCTGGTAGCTGCCTCCAGGACCTCGTGGCTCTCAACTCCCTGGAGCAACGTCTCTGCGTCTCGGAACCTGGTAGGCGCAGGTGAGACAGCACCGACTGCAATGCGAGACTCGGAGATCGATCCCCCGCTGGCCCTGGTCGACACCGTTACCACAATGGTCGGTCGCTCCTGGAACTTAAATCGTCCATGGACCGTCACGACCCCGGACTCTGTTGGCTGTATCAACACGGCCTCAATGACCTCCCCATCTTCAAGCGCCGTCTGGTAGGCACCAACCGACAGGTCTTCGACTGAGATAGTTCGCCGAGATCCACCAGGTCCTCTGATAGCGACCTGTGCGTTGACGGCAGTCAGAAAAGTCGCTGGATCGGACGCCGGATCAGCAAAGGCCAGGTTTCCACCAAGTGTCCCAACCGACCTGACGCGGACGTTCGCGATGCATCCGATCATCGATGCCAATTCCGGCGCGTTCTCAATGACCAACGGATGGCTTTCGATCTCTCGATGGGTGACAGCTGCCCCAATTTGCAACAGGCCATCAGCCATGGTTATCGAACGCAGGCCATCGATGCCTTTCAGGTCCACAAGGTGGTCCAGGTCGGTTAACCCCATCCTCATCACCAGCAGCAACTCCGTTCCCCCGCAGTAAAGCGCTGCAGTGTCGCCGAGGCCCTCGAGCAGGCCGATGGCCTCGTCAAGCGAGTCAGGCTTATGCATCTCAAACGGGGGCAGTCTCATCGAAGCAACCGGTTGCCTCAGCCAGTACCAAGCAGGGCCTTGCGTACTGCTATCAACTTGCCTGCACGCTCGGCGCCCTTGGCCGCCACCTCTTCAGAGGTGTAGTCGTAGATGCCTCCGAGGGTCTTCATGCCTAGACGCCCGGCTTCGACCTTCTCGGTGATAAATGACGACACCTCACTTGCAGTTGACAGGTCCCTGTTCAGGTAAGAGCCAACGTTCGAATAGATATCGAGGCCAGCCATGTCAATCAACTCCAGTGGACCGATCACCGCCAACTTGTAGCCGATTCCCCACTTCACACAGGTGTCCATGTCGGCGTGACTGATGATTCCCCGCTCTACCAGTTCAACGCATTCCCGCAGGATCGCGTAGAGAATTCGGTTCTCCACAAAACCCGGAACCTCCCGCTCGGTCACGGCCTCGTAGCCGAACGACTCGATGAAATTGACGAGTCGTCCAGTTACGTCATCTGAAGTTCCATCACCTGGGATGACTTCAATCATGGGTATCAGGTGGGGAGGGTTCGACCAGTGCATTCCGATGATCCGGCTGGCGTCATCGGGTACCGCCTCAGCGATCTTGGTAATCGGAATACCTGAGGTGTTTGACGCCAGGATTGCGTCAGCAGGAGCGCCTGCAACGATCTCCTTGAATACCTCGTGCTTCAACTCAATCTTTTCCGGAATCGCCTCAATCACCAGGTCTGCACCTGCGATTGCTTCTTCGAGGCTGTTCGAATAGACGACGCTTCCACCACTCTCCGAAGGTGCTTCCAGACGGTCAAGGACACCTCGGGCCATCTCCACTCCGGCGGCTGCCTTTTCAAGGGCCTCGGTACTGATGTCAAACAGATGGGTTTCTGATCCGGCGCGTTCAAGCACGGCCCCCATTCCGGGACCCATCGTGCCCGTACCTAGAATGGCTGTCTTCTTGAAGGTTGGCATTGCTCATACCCTCCACATTGTCATTGTTCGAGTTGCTGGATTTTTCGCCACACACGCTCAGGCGTGAGTGGAAGTTGGTTCATGGGAACGCCGGCATCGGCTAGCGCATTTACAATTGCAGCAGGCACCGCTGCCAGGGCCCCTTCGCCACACCCCTTGGCACCAAACGGTCCGGGCCCATCATTGTTCTCTACGATGATGCAGGTCATATTCTCAGGTAGGTCCAACGTGGTTGGTATCCGGTAGTCAAGAAGTGTGTCGTTGAGAAGGTTGCCGTCCTCTGCATAGACCATCTCCTCAAACATCGCGTTCCCAATCCCCTGGATTGTCGCTCCCTCGTCTTGTCGTTCGACAAGACGAGGGTTTATCGCAGTTCCCACATCGGCAACTGTCGCTGTCTGGAGGACCCGGACGACTCCGGTCGCCCTGTCCACCTCGACTTCGGCGGCAGCGACACAGACCTCCCAGAACACCGGCCCCTCTTCATAGGATCCACTGCCACCCTCAGGCTTGACCTCACCATTCCCAATCAACTCACCACCGACAAAACCGAAACGAGCACTGATGATCTCGGCCATGGTCATCGACTTGGACCCGTGACAGATCGAGCCATCGAGGGCCTTCAACTCTGCTCTGTCTGGCACATCGAAGATCGTCAGCGCTGTCTCGATAAGCGAATCAAGGACTTCTTCTGCTGCGCGCTTTACCGCCAATCCAGCCACCGTTGTAGATCGACTAGCTCCGGTTGAACGGTCGTATGGAGTGAACCGGGTGTCAGTCCCGTCAACGAAAACCGAGCCAAACGGCACTGAGAGAACTTCTGCGGCGATCTGGGCCATTACCGTCCGGGTCCCCTGACCCATCTCCGTGCTGCCTACCAGCACGGTCACCCCGCCCGTGGCGTCCATCTTCACGGTTGCCATTGACACGGGGTGGGCTCCTGCTGCAAGCAACCCGACCGATACCCCCATCCCCCGATTGGCGATTCGTTCTCGTCCCCACCCGATGGCGGCCGCTGCCTTCTGAACATCGCCTATCAGATCGGCATCCAGCGGTTTCCCACCGGCCCTCACCTCCTCACCGGGCCGGAGGAGATTGAGATCTCGCATTGTCAGTGGATCGATTCCGGCCGCTCTGGCAATTTGGTCGATTTGGGACTCTCCTATCCACTGGAGGTGCGTGGCCCCAAACGCCCTGTACGACCCTGACGGTCCGGTATTGGTGTAGACGCAACTGGCATCCACTTTGAACGATGGCCACCTGTAAGGTCCTGGCGCTGCGTCTCCGGCAGTCGCTGTGACCCGGGGGCCGTTGTCTGCATAGGCGCCTGTGTCAAGCCAGATCTCAACCTCTCGACCCAACAGTTCCCCCTTGCTGGTTGCCATCGTGCGCATGCGACAGTTCATGTTGTGACGCCTGGTGGTGACCATTGATTCGTCAACTCGGTTGACGATCTTGACCGGCCTCTCGGCCTTGCGTGCCAGTGCTGTCGCAAGGGGCTCCATCTTCGTATAGGACTTGCTGCCGAAGCCGCCACCCAGAAACGGAACGGTAATTCGCACCCTGTCGATGGGCAGGTCGAACAGCTTCGCCATCTCAGCGCGAACTAGGAATGGGTGCTGACAGCTAGCCCAGAGTCTTATCTCTTCACCATCGTGTTGGGCGATAACCGAGTGGGTTTCCATCGAGTACTGATAGATGGCGGGGAAGGTGTACTCGCGGTCGATCACTATGTCTGCAACTTCCCTGGCCAAATTCAGGTCGCCACGATCAATGGAATAGCTGTAACAGACGTTTCCTGCCCGGTCTGGAAGATCTCCGAGGCCATGCGCTGCTCCGGGACGAAGTTCACCATCGTGTAAGAGCGGTGCGTCGGCAGCCAATGCCGCTTCAAGGCTCGCTGCCACAGGAAGCTCCTCATAGTCAACTTGGATGTGAACCATCGCCGCCTCGGCCTGTGCCGCGGTCTCTGCTGCGACAGCTGCCACGGGTTCTCCAACGAAGCGCACCTTTTCGAGTGCGACTATGGGCCGGTCCTGTATTGCGTGGCCGTAGTAGGGATCAATGTCGGAGAGATCGTCGCGTGTCAATACTGCGACGACACCGGGCATGTTCTCGGCTACCGAGGAATCGATTGCCTTTATGAGAGCGTGGGCATATGGACTCCTGAGTACGCTGCCGTGGAGCATCCCGGGTACTTCAAGGTCCCCGACAAACTCTGCTCTTCCACTCATTTTCGGGGGAGTGTCGGGCCGGCCGACACTCAATCCGAGGACCCTGGACCCCTCGCTACGGCCCTGCAGTGGTGTCATCGTCGTCATGTAAGCAACTCTGTAGCAGCAGCCAACAACGCCTGATATCCGGTACACCTGCAGAGGTTTCCACTTAATTCCTTCTTGATGTCCAGATTGTCGGAGACCTCCCGATCGGCAACTGCTTTGAGCGTGAGCAGGATTCCGGGCGTGCAAAACCCGCACTGCACGGCGGCATGTCGGGTGAAGACCTCTTCGGCTGTCCGGAAGAACTCTGTGCCTCGGAGTCCCTCAATCGTCACGACATTTGAACCATCGACTTCGCTGGCCAGCAGCATGCACGAACTGACCGGATTCCCGTCCACAAGGACTGTGCATACTCCACACACTTCGACTTCACATGATCGCTTCGTACCGGTAAGGCCGAGTTCGTCACGGAGCAAATCGACGAGCAGGTCATTGGCACTGATTTCAACTGCAATCGCCGTGCCGTTGATGGTGGACCTAAGCTCCACCGTCAGATCTTCCGCTTGTTCATTTGACCTGGTCGAACTGACGTGCCCACCAGGCCCAGTATTCATCCAGGAACGAGTCCTTATATTTCCTCGGGTAGATGTCGCGAACCTGATCATCAGAGAGCGGCGAAAGGACACCCAGACTGTTGGCAACTGTCTGGATTTGGAGCGCTCGCTCCAGGGTCACTGCTGCAAGCACGGCGTAACGGATGTCTTCGCCCACCAGTACGACACCGTGGTTCTTCAAGAGGGTGGCCCGACAGTTGCCGAGCGACCTTGCAACTGCCTTGCCCTGTTTCTCTGTTGTCACCATGTCGGCTGAGTCCTTATACATGCCGACTCCATCCTTGAAGAGCACCGAGTCGTGGGTCAGGAACTCGACCTTGGCCTCGGTGGCGCTGAGGGCGGTTGCATAAAGGGGGTGGCCGTGGATGACTGCCCCGACATCAGGCCGTTCCCTGTAGATCTCAGTGTGGATGATCGCCTCGAGGTGCATCCTGGGTTGGTCCAGGCAGTCCACTTCATCGAGTCGGACCTCGATGACATCCTCAACCGTCACCTCACTGCCAGAAACGCCCTTGCGCTTGATGGACATGCAGATGTCGTTGCTGTGGCGAACGCTTACGTGGCCGAGCGTGAGGTCGTCGCCTAGCGATCCCATCACATGCGATGCAAGAACAACCTGTTCCGCTGCTTCCTCTGAGGTAGCTGCACGTTTACCGGAAACGGCACGGACGCTACCCATTGTCGTCTATCAGGCGAGAGGGCTTGTGGTCGGTTGGAGGATAGTCGGAACTGGTAAACGCGAAGACCATTATGAGGTCGTCGTCGCCGGTATTTGCAACCGTATGCCACACCTCGGCAGCAATGAACGCCGCTGATCCTTCGGTGATGGCTACCACACCATCCTCGAGGCGCAACTCGCCACTTCCCGAGACCACGTAGGCCAGTTCCTCAACCTCATGGGACAGGTCGTCAGTTGCCATTCCAGGTGTGAATACCGAGTACCCGAGGCATGACTGGTTGTCTCCTACCGTCGCCGATGAGATCAGGACGCGACTCCAACTGTCCAGAGGAAGCGGTACCGGGTCGACGTCGCCAAGCCCTACAACGGTTACACCTCTTACAGTTGCCATTCGCCATCTTTCAGGATGAATTCGCCGGACTCAATGATCTCCAGCGTGGCGCCGTGCACTACGCCATCGAGGTGCAGTTTGCTGACGTTCTGGCCACCCGGGTAGCAGTTCTCGTTATCTCCCAGTGCGAAGTGAACCGTGCCCTTTCGACCCTTTTCAGACGGTGATCCGTAGGGAGCGAAGTCGCTGGTCCCGAACGCGAATTCGCCGACGATGTCGGCTCCTTCGACTCCAGCAACCGTGTCGCGGAGCTTTCGTGCCTCTTCTTTGCCCTCGATCGCCTGATAGCGACCGTGTTCGACGTGCCAGGTGATGGGGTTCTCCACATTCGTGGGGACACCGATTCCCAACATGTTGCCGTCGATCACGATCCGACCTTCAGTCTGATCTTCGACTGCAGCGTAGGCGACCTCGCCCCAGAGCGGCACGGGACCCATCATCGCGCCGCGCTCCTTGCGGGGTATCACCTCCAAGGCTGGTCGGTCAGCAATGCTCACGGTTACATCAGTTCCACCGGGGGCGGTAACCCGAACCCGCCGGGCGCCCTCAAGCTTGGCGATTGCGGTCCTTGCATTGCCAATCGTCAGTTCGATGTCGGAAACTGAGATCGGCCAGGTACCGAACCCCTCCTCTACTGAGCCGATCTTTGCATTGGCGAGGCATGAGAGCTTCACAGCACTCACGTGGGCGAAGCGATTGGCCCATTCCAGGTTGGTCATGATGATGATCTCGTCGGACGTGATCATGGCCTGGTGTAGATTTCGAGGTGGCACCATAGGGAAGTGCGTGTCCGCCAGAGCCCGACGCACCTGCGTGTCGTTGTTCATCACGATCGGCCAACCGCCACGCTCAGATACGACGGTGGCAACCATCTCGGCCTCTTGACTGCGCCGGTTGTCGGTGATGATCGTCACTACATCGTCTTCTTCAACCGAAAAGCATGTATCGACGACAAGTTCTGCAGCAGCCCTCAGGTCGGCTTCAGACCTCTCGGCTCTCTGGTTATCTTCTGGCACAACAACCTCCTCTGGAGTGTCGGTTATCACCTGAACGCTGGCATTACTTCTTTCGCGAATCGTTCGACCTGGCCGAACTGATCCAGGTCTCCAAATCGACAGATGAAGTGGGTCACGCCTACCTCCTGGAACTTCTTGAACCAGGCGATTATGTGATCTGGTGTGCCTACCGGACCCCAGTTGGAGAGATTCATCTTCTGACTGAGTTCGGGGTAGTACTGCGAGATGTAGTTACCAAAAGCGTCGGCGGCCTCTTCTCGTGAGTCGCCGATGTTCATTGTTACCTGGTACGAGATGGCGTGCTCGCTGATGTCGATCTCGGCCTCTTCGGCAGCCCGCGAGAGGTATCCCAGTTGCTCTACCACTTCTTCTGGGTGCTCTGCTCGACAACAGGTCATCCATCCATCGCCCAGTTCGGCTATACGCCGACAGGACCTTTCAAGTCGACGGCGGGCGACATCACTCTCCAACTCA
>Ga0209089_10005659_pt1 | contig 10228 bp, 13 predicted proteins | sample ArcticOcean_MG_C_FD_187431 | JGI IMG/M metagenome (GOLD analysis project Ga0209089, IMG submission 187431) | Marine microbial communities from western Arctic Ocean - ArcticOcean_MG_CB2_150 (SPAdes) (version 2) | ecosystem: Environmental > Aquatic > Marine > Oceanic | place: Arctic Ocean: Canada...
CCACTCAGGCGATACATCCCCCCATCCCATAAGGCGACCGCAACTTAACTATGCAGCACCTCTGCCCCGGATTAAACCAATAATTTGAAACTGGTCTCTAACATAGGCCGCGCGGCCACACCGATCTCAATCCTCAAACAACGCAACTTTGGCCTCATCTGGTCTGCAATGACCGTATCTCAGATGGGAGCACAGATGGAGACGGTGGTGGTCGTTTGGTATGTACTGAACCTCACCGACTCCCCATTACTGGTTGGCCTGACGGCAACAGCCCGTTTGGGCTTCAACTTCATAGCCCTTTTTGCCGGCGCAACTGCTGACATGGTGTCGCGTCGCACGCTGATGATGATTGTTCAAGTAGTTCTGACATCGATGGCATTGCTGATGCTGGTGCTGATTACCACTGATCTGATTGAAGTCTGGCATATTTTCGTAATCACTCTGCTGGCCGGACTGGCGCGTGTCTTTCAAATGCCCACAGCCCAGTCCCTGGCAGTGGATAGCGTGGTACCGGAGCGCATACCAAACGCCGTGGCCCTAATCAGCGCTGCAATGAACTTGGCATTGATTGTTGGGCCGATAATTGGCGGACTGTTATTTGATCTGTTTGGCCCGGAAGGCGCATACGTGATGATAATGAGCGTTTACATCCTCAGTGGATCACTGACGTTTCTGATCGGCGAGACCGGAGTCACCGTCGCCCAAAAAGGCGAGTCGGTGTTCTCATTGGTGGCTGAGGGGTTGCGTTACGTCAAAGGCAACCAGCTACTGTGGGCGGCCCTGTTTGTGGCGGTGATCTTCAACATTACCGGGTTCTCGTTCCATACCACCCTGGTTCCCATATTCGCCAGAGACGTGTTGGGCCAAGACTCAGTGGGGCTGGGAATCCTTATCTCTACTTTTGGTATTGGTGGGTTGGTGGGCTCAATGTTCTGGGCGTCGATACCAAATGTGAAGCACGCCGGAATACTCTGCTTCTTGGCCGTGATCGGCTGGCATAGCACCATGATCATCTTTGCCGTATCCACCAATTTCTACGTGTCGGTCGGAATCTTGGCGGTAACAGGAATGATGTTCTCATCAAGCTTGGTACTGGTACTTACAGTTTTGATGAAAACGGGCCTGCCGGAATTTCGCGGTCGTATCATGGGTTTGCGGACACTGGCCATCTATGCCCACGCCTTTGGCAGCTTGGGAGCGGGGGCGGTTGCCGGTGTGTGGGGAGCACCGACTGCGGCAGTGCTCTCCGGTATATTTGGCGTCAGTATGATTCTCGGCCTGGCCATGTTGGCACCCAAGCTCCGCAGGTTCTAAGCCCGAACCATTTCAATCATCAGACTTGGGCCCAGCGGGGGACCCAGTCGACTCCATCCCTCATTTTCACTGCCGTCTGGCGGGCGTCGGGCTCGTATTGCTCCAAAATCCTCCAGAACCGGTCCGAGTGATCCAGTTTTAGACAATGACATAACTCGTGGACTAGCACGTACCGCGCCAGGTGCGGTTGGACGAAAAGCAGGTTGCGGTTCAGGCTGATGGATTTCTCTCCGGAGCAGCTACCCCACTTGGTCAACTGACGGCGCACGGACACCCGATTGAAGGGCAACGACAATTCTTCACTGAGTCGACCCAGCCACGGCACCAACATTGCCTTCGCCCTTTTCTGCAGCCATTGGTTCAGCACTGCGGCAATTGCCACCGGGTCGTCCACCTGGCCGGTGATCAGTAAAACATTGGGGTCTTGCTCTACCAACTTCGCCTTGTCCGCTGCGGAACTGGCGTATTCAACCCGCCAAAACTCGCTCAGGAGATCAAATTGGACGGAGTCTGGTCGTGTGAGTTCGTCTTCAGGCTGGATGCGGCTCAGGCTTTTTTCGATCCAGTCTGCCTTGGATTGGAGAATTTCTGGAATCTGGGATTTTTTGAACCCAACGGGAATCACCACTTCTAGGCCGGTATAGGCCGACACCTTGATGGTTACCCGTCTGGCCCGTTTGCTCACCCGCACGCTGTGCTTGGGGATGACCCACTTTTGAGTCATGACCTGTGCCATGAGGTTGTCCGCGCAACACTGTCACCCTGAGCGAAGCGAAAGGTCTCGTTGCCGCTGGGAATTGCTGGTCCATTGGAAACGAAATTCTTCGGCTGTTGCCTCAGAATGACAGGCGTGCGAGTGTCCTTGGAAATAACAAAATGGCCAATCAGAAATTGATCGGCCATTTTTGAAGACATTATTGTGCGCCGGTTCAAGATGGACAAATCCTAGTAGTGGCGCAACTCAACTACGTTGTCGTCCGGGTCGTAGATATAGAGCGAGATACCGTCGCCGTGGGAGCCCCAGCGTTTTCCCGGTCCGGCTTGGATGCCTACGCCCATGGCAATGAACTTGTTCTTGAGTTCTTCCATGTCTGTGGGTTCAATCACCATGCAGAAATGGTCCAGGTTCTTTACGCCGTCCCGGTCAACGGGGTCTTGGTCGGAACCAAAGAAGTCGATGATGGTGTTGGCGTTGATGCGCGCTGAAGGAAAGCGAATCTCCCCCGCCTTCCATTTGTCCACACGCTCGGCCTTGAGTCCCAACACCTCGGTGTAGAACTTGAGGGATACCTCTACGTCTTTGTTGCGCAGAACAATATGGTCCATCTCCGTAATCTTGACCAACGCCTGGGATTGTTCCGAAGTTTTAATCTCTGTTTCTGTAGCCATGGTTCCCTCCTGCGGCAAATTCGAGTCTGGGAAGTGTGCGACCAGTATACATCCTCAAGTAACGTCAGGACACTGCAAGTTAGCCACTGGTCTTGGTAATCACAACGATGGGGAATACCCGCGTGGTGTGAGTCTGATATCGCTCGTAACCGGCATAGGTCTCCACGAACTTGGGCCACAATCCCTCACGCTCTGAGGGCTCAGCGATTCTTGAGATTCCTTGCCACAGATCTGAACCAATCTGGACGGTGACATTTGAGTTGTACCTGACGTTCAACAGCCAGTTGGGGGCCTTATGGTTTCCGCCGAACGATGCAATCACCGCCGGATCGCCGTGGTGCATCACGTACAGCAATGCCACGGTCTTAATGCGATTGGAGCGGCGACCCATAGTGCCCAATAGCAGGAAGTCGGCATCGCCCCGATGTGACACAAACCGGCCACCGAGCAAGGCGTACAAGAATCGGTGCAGCCGACTGAGAATGGCGGCAATTCTATAGCGACGCTTCATAGACTGGGCCAAACACGCTCCGGCAGTTTGCAGTGGATTTGGATCATCCCTTCAGAGTTGGCAGTCTACCACGCCGCTAGCCACTGCTCTGAACATCGGCAAACTGCTCAAAAACCGTATTATCGGTTATAGTTGTAAGGCTGGCTTGTGTACGTCACCGGCCTGGCATAAAGCTGCAATTAGACTGTGTTCGGGAGTACCTCTCACCCCATGCCTCTGGTATCCACCTCAGATTTGGCCGTGCATTACGGCGTTGAAATTATTTTTTCCGGCATTGATCTAGACATCAATGAACGGGCACGAATCGGCATCGTCGGCCCTAACGGCGGTGGCAAAACGTCTCTTCTACGAGTACTCGTAGGAGAGCAAGACGCCACCCAAGGCCGAGTGGCCAGGATCAACGGCATCAGAGTCGGCTACGTTCCCCAACACCCCCAGATGGAAATTGACGGCACTCTTAGGGAAGAGATTCTCTGTGTCTTTAAAGAAGTCCAGGCGTTGGAGAAAGAACTGGACCAAGCGTCCGCGCAGGCAAGCGCAGCGGGCAGCGATTCTGCAGAGGCCGGCCGTCACTACGCCGACCTGCTAGACAAGTACGATGCCCTGGGTGGATACACATACGAGCGGTCCGTGGAACGCATGGTTGAGGGCTTGGGACTGAGGCCAGAAACCCTGGACTCGCCCGCGTCATCAGCAAGTGGCGGTGAGCGGACCCGCGCCGCGTTGGCCAAGGCCCTGCTCGGCAACCCGGACCTGCTGGTATTGGACGAACCAACAAACTACCTAGATCTAAAGGGTGTCACCTGGCTGGAGCGCTACCTGACCCACTTTGCTCCGGCCGTTTTGGTAGTCTCCCATGACCGGTATTTCTTGGACGAGATGGCCACCCAAATCTGGGAAATTGACCACGGGCGCATGAACACCTTCCCCGGTAATTTCTCCAAGTACCGCGTCCTCAAAACCGAGCGTGACCTGCGCCAGTTGAAGGAATACGAGGCGCAGCAGGAATTCATCACCAAGGAACAGGCGTTCATCGACAAATACCGCGCCGGCCAGAGGTCACGTGAAGCTAAGGGCCGGGAGACACGCCTGGCCAGGCTGGAACGCATCGTCAGGCCAGACCGAGAGCATTCCATATCTCTGTCGTCCGCCGGTGCCACCCGCACTGGGCAGGTGGTTCTAAGCACCAAGGGACTACGAGTTGGCTATACCGACGACGGCGTGTCCACCGAATTGCTCAAAGTACCGGATTTGCAGCTATCACGAGGCTCTCGAATTGGGCTGATCGGCGATAACGGTACCGGTAAATCCACTTTCATCAAAACCATTTTGGGGGAAGTGCCACCACTGGACGGGTTCGTGGCCCTGGGCCAGAGCGTCAAAGTGGGTTACTACAGCCAAGGCCTGGACGACTTGGACGAAGAACAGACTGTGTTGGAATCCTTCCTGCATATTAAGAACATGCCGTTTGAGGATGCTCGATCCTACCTGGCACGATTCCTGTTCCAGGGTCAGGACGTATTTCGAGCAGTTGGCGCTTGTAGCGGTGGTGAGAAGAGTCGCTTGGCCTTGGCCCGGCTACTGATTACCGAACCCAATCTGCTGGTGTTGGACGAGCCGACCACCCACTTTGATATACCCAGCAGAGAGGCCTTGGAACACGTGCTGATGACCTATCCAGGCACGATACTGATGGTGTCTCACGACCGACACCTGGTAGCCCTATTGGCCGAGACTCTGTTGGTCACTGGAGATGGCAAGGTCAATGTCTTTAACGGCACTTTTGCCGAGTGGGTAGCGGCGCAACAGGATTCTGAAACAGTCGCCGTCATAGCCCGCGAAGAAGCGACGGTTAAGCCGGTGGCCAGCCCCAAATCCGTTGCTGTACCGGGTGCGAAACGTCGTAACCCAGCTGCGCCGGTGGTCAACATGGAAAAGATCATCACGGACCTGGAAGAAAAGCTCAAAGACATTGAGACCCAGCTTCAAGAAGCAACGATTGGCCAGCAATTTGAAGACATGACCCGCTTGGGAGAGGAGCATCTCCAGACTCAAACAGAGCTGGAGCGAAAAATAGAGGAATGGGAAGCGTAACTCTCTCAAATTTCTCTAGCAACACCCCGAATAACAACACTCCGATTAAACCGAAAGAGCTCCAATTGTCATGATTGGAGCTCTTTCATCAAGAGTTGGGGTTGTTTTCTTTAACCCCTGAGCGCTGCCTCCGGTTCTCCGGTCAGGTCTTTTATTCGCGGACCAACCTCTTCCTTGAGCATTTTTAGGCAGTGAGCAGACTTGCTGGCGTCGTCGGGGTCTTGGCTAATGGCCAAGAAAGAGCCGAACCCGCCAACCTCCTCGTATATGTCCCGTATCTGCTGGGCGCATTCGTCCGGGTCGCCGACGATCCACAGGTTCTCCATCATGTAATCCACGTCCACCACGTCATCGGGCATGTCCGGGTCGATCTTGGAGCCCTGCAGATTGTGCGCGGCCTTCCGGTTTGGGAACTGATGCTGCGAATGGCTCCCTCCCTTCAGAAAAATGAATCAACGACACGCTGTGCCTGGATATTTCTGGCGTTGTTAGTCCAGTTCATTGGCCCCGCCAAAGGAAAAATAGGCCTAAGTCTTGCCTAATAAGATAGTGGTGAAGCTGCTGGAGCAGGGAGATTCAAACGGCCTACCAGGTAGGGGCCAAATGTCACGGATTTGCGGATTGGTGATTCCGAGGCAAAAAATAAGCCCCGAATTAACGTCCGGGGCTTATGGTCGTTCAAAACAACCTGGGATGGCTATTAACGAGGTGGCGCTGGGTAATTGCGCAACTCAGCAACCCGTTTGTACTGATCGGGCCAGTCAGCGGCACCGTCTAGTTCGATCTGGGCCTGAATGGGCCAGTACGGGTTCCGCAGCAATTCTCGGGCCAGCAGAATCACATCGGCCTCGCCGGTACACAGAATTTTCTCGGCTTGGGCTGCTTCAGTAATCAGACCAACGGCCCCGGTTGTGACCTCAGCCTCGCTCCGAATGCGTGCTGAGAACTGTACCTGGTAGCCAGCGTAGGGCGTCAGTGTTTGAGTGGAAGAATTGCCACCGGAAGAGCAGTCAATCATGTCCACTCCGTCTTCCTTGAGCATCCGGCTGAAATCGACGCACTCATCCACGTCCCAACCGTTCTCCATGTACTCGGTTGCCGAGACCCGAACCAACAATGGCATGGAGTCGGGGATGGCCTTGCGCACGGCTCGGGTTACCTCTAATGGGAAGCGGGCCCGGTTCTCCAGAGATCCACCGTATTGGTCGGTGCGCTCGTTGGAGAGTGGTGAAAGGAACTCACAGGCAAGGTAGCCATGGGCCATGTGAAGTTCAATCACTTTCATGCCGGCGTTGACGGCCAGTCGGGCAGAATTGGCAAAGTCATCAGTCACCTGGCCAATGTCTTCCAGAGTCATCTCCCTAGGCACGTCCCAGTCTTCCTGGAAAGCGATGGGGCTTGGCGCAATGTTGTCCCATCCGCCATTGGTCGAGTTTAGCTGAGTACCGCCTTCCCAAGGTTTGGCATGTCCAGCCTTACGACCAGCGTGCGCCAGTTGAATGGCCGGAACGGACCCGTTGGAGACGATAGCATCCACAACCGGACCCATTGCTTCAACGTGGGAATCATTCCAAAGCCCCAAGTCCTGAGGGGAAATACGTCCGTCCGGGCGAACTGCAGATGCTTCCAGCATGACCAGGCCGGCCCCGCCAACGGCGCGGGTGCCATAGTGGACAGTGTGCCAACCGCTACAGCGTCCATCTTCAGTCTCGGATGAGTACTGGCACATTGGCGCTACAAAAACTCGGTTGCGGATCTCTTCGCCCCGGATGGTGATCGGTGAGAAAAGTTTGCTCATGATTCTCCTAGCCTAAATATAAATACCGGGCCGTCATAAACTGCCTCGGCATGGGCGGGGTTGGGCACTTTGGATTATCCACAAAAAAACCTCAGCGACTGCTGAGGAATTCATTAAGACCGGGAGTCTGGTCAGAGCAACTAGACGAACCACCGGGTTTGGAATGGGAATGAGGAGGGCAAAAATAAGCCCCGATTTTTTGGGAACTTGCAAAGTATCTTAGCATGCTTTGCACATAGACTTGTCAAGTGTTTGTGCCTGGATTCGCCTAATACATCGATAAACAGTGGCATTACTCAGCGGATGAATCACCCGTTTCGCTTATAGCATCTTGGTATTCGGCTGTGGTGTCCAGGTCTCGGAACGATTTCATCTCTTCAGCCTGGTCCTGGAAATAGTCCTCGCCCAGATTAACAACACAACACCGTGATGCCAGGGCGTAGATGGAGGTATCACCCACGCTGAGTAACTCCTCAGCGATGGGCAGACAGCTTTTGCTGTAGAAAGCGTGAGTGTTTGAAGACGGCCATTAATCTCTGGAATGAGAGCATCACAGTCCGTTAAGTTGGTGGCCATACTCTTAATCACCGCGACGCTGAGGAACGGCATGTCGCAGGCGGCAATAAAACACCAGCCGGCGTTGCAGGGGCTCAGTCCGCACACCACACCAATCAAAGGCCCCTGCAACGGGTGATCATCCTCAAGTATTTCCACACCCAGGTCGGGCAGAGAGGCTTTGTCTCGGGTGACCACAAATACTTGCCGGAAGACCGGTTTCAACGCGGCCACCGCCGCCACCGCCGCGCCGATCAGTGACGAGTCGCCAAATTGCAGGTTGGCTTTTGGCGTGCCCATTCGCCGGCTTTCGCCCCCGGCGAGGACTATGGCATCAAACTGAGATAGTTTTGGCTGGTTACCTGAACTCATCAGAAATCTGAGCCCAGAAGAACCGGTAATCCGGTGTTGGCCGATTCGTAGGCCTTTAGAACCATGGCCAAATCCAGACGGCCCTCCTCTCCAGTCATGGTCGGTTCGGTCTTCTCCCGTATGCTGCGCATGAATTCCGACACCATGGGGTCTATGCCGCGCATTTGGTCATCCAACTGGCGTACCTCCTGGGAATGGCCATAGTCGATCTTCAACCAAGGTCTGCCCATCTCAAAATTGATACGGCCTAGTGTGCCGGAGACACTTACGGTAGGGCGTTCGGAGGCTTGGCCAATACTCCAAGTGTGGTTTATGATGCCCACGACCCCACTTTGCGAGCGGGTGGTTACAACGATGCCGTCCTCCGCATCTAGGCCGGGTTGACCCGCTGGTACCTGGGAGGCGTACAGGCTAGTTGGACGCCCAGCTAAATAAGACAACACGCTCACCTTGTGGATGCCTCCATCTATGAACGTCCCTCCCCCGTTGCGTGACTTGTCGTTACGCCACGAGTTTGGTTTAAAGGGAAATTCTTCATGTATCTGAATGAGCCGAACTTCGCCCAGCGCTCCGGAATCGATGATTCGCTTTGCTTCTTGAACCGCACTCAGAAACCGACAATTCTCAGCAACCATTAAGGCTACTCCAGCTTCTTTGGCGACCGAAATTATCTGATTGGCTTCCTCGACTGTCCTAGCTATGGGCTTTTCCAGCAGTATGTGTTTGTTTGCAGTGGCGGTGAGTCTGGCGTGTTCCAGATGAAGGTCATGGGGGGTGCAGATGTAGACTGCATCTATTCTAGGATCAGCGACCGCGTATTCATAGGAGCTGAAAGCTCCAACGCCGCCAAATTCTTCGGAGTAAGCTGCAGCTCGACTGAGGTCTCTGCTAGCAAAATACAGATCCATCTCATCCCGGGAAGCCGAGAGCGATTCCGCGAATGAATGGGCGAACGAACCACAACCCAAAACGCAAAGCCCGAATTTCAACTGAGTCTCCGCACTGAAAATAATAATCCAAATCCGTGACGTTTTAGCAATCAGCCCCGGACTCCGGATTATATCGTCATAACGATTGTTGAAGATCGATTACCGCAGACGCGGCTAATCTACGTCAGGTTTCTGGACACAAAGCTCATGGTGTGTTTGAACTCTGATTCCCCGGTCTTTCTGAGAGTCTCTTTACCCAGTTTGTACCGGTAGCGGTTGTTGATCGGGTCGGCCAATCCTGGAGCAACCGAGTTTACAGCCATGTCCAATCGATCCTATCCAAAAAGGAAATAGGCGCAGGTTACCCCCGGCGGCACTTGGTTCAGAGTCGGGCCCACCCCACAGGCCGCTAGCACTGATGCCGACCCGCCAAGAGTCGTGAGGGCCAAAAAATTTCGTCGGGACATACCCGCAGAGCGAGCTTTGTCCCATGGTAAGTTATCTAATTTATTTCGTTCGCTGATGACCTGGTCCAAGTTCTCGTCAGTCATTTATCTACGTTTACGAGGCTGATCGAGGAATAAAATGGATGATTAAGCCCAATAATGAATATCAACCGGGAATTAGCTTAAGAATTCACCTCCACACCGCCTTCTATTTTGTTCTGATATCCGTAAGCGAGCCCGGTGACCCCAACAGCCTAGATGTAATAGCCTCTGGTCTCCAGAACAATCTGGGGTAGAGATCGAGTTGCTTGACCCAAGATCAGAATCCCGCCCTTGGAAAGGTCAAACCGGCTGTAATGACACAGGCATGGGCCTAGCATCTTGTGTTCCTTGTTGTAGCGACCTTGGAGCGGGCATCCCATGTGCGAGCAGAGGTAACTGAAGGCCACAATGTCGCTGGACGCTCCAACCCCACCGTTGGCGGTGACTCCAAGCTTGACCAGGAAATTGGTCTGCTCTTCCAACGGGTAGCGGAAGTCCACCAATTCGCCTTCATTCAGTTGGGAAACCTGGTCCACCAATACCTCAGGTTAGCTGTCGGTCAGGCGCTGTACCCCTGGTGAAACGTCGGTAACAACGCGACTTGCGCCAGCCGGAAACACCAACAAACCCACCCCGCCGGCTAGGACCGCGGCAGTTTTTAGAACATCTTTTCTGGACTGAGCTTCTTTCTTCAGAGCCATAATTTACCTCAAATAAGTCGAAATCGATTTAGCAGGAAATATGGACCAATGACATTCTGCTTTAAGATGTTCTGGAA
>Ga0209089_10005663_pt1 | contig 10224 bp, 9 predicted proteins | sample ArcticOcean_MG_C_FD_187431 | JGI IMG/M metagenome (GOLD analysis project Ga0209089, IMG submission 187431) | Marine microbial communities from western Arctic Ocean - ArcticOcean_MG_CB2_150 (SPAdes) (version 2) | ecosystem: Environmental > Aquatic > Marine > Oceanic | place: Arctic Ocean: Canada...
CTTCGCATTCGACGGAGATAAGGACAATTCTCCCGTCCCTCTCGATGAGGTCGAAGGAACTGATCGTCCTTTGGCGGACCTGGATTTTGACCGCCGATTCTTTGGGTGGCACATTGTGGATTCTACCAGTTTGATTTGCGATAGCATCAGCCAGCGCTTCATCACTAGTGTCGTCCGGGATTCGAATGACACCGACATACTGTTTCTCTCCTTTCAAAATTCGGGAGGTAAGTCTCATCGCCCCACCTGTGAGCAGTGTCAACGCGCCGGTAGCGAATGGGTCGAGAGTTCCGCCGTGGCCCATTTTCTCAAGGCCGAGCATATCCCTTGCCCATGCTGAGACTTGGTGGCTGCTTGGGCCTGCTGGTTTGTCTATGAGTAGCCAGCCGGCAGCGAGGCGTCCTTCAACATCTCTCAACAGCGGTTCACAGCCAAATTTCGCGTCGCTGGTAGCATCTGAGTCCAAAATTTTAATTTCTCCAGTCATTATTCAACCCCCTTTGCGTCGAGCATCGCTTCGACAGTATCGACTACCTCATCCGGGGAGAGGTCATCTCCATCGACAATCAAATTGTAAGGCGTCATATCGTCGAGTGTGATGTCGTAGAGTGTTTCGTATCTCGCTTGGTCATCTGCCATGCGTTGGCGGACTCTTTCGAGGGCATCTTCCACACTACCGCCCTCTCGGTTGGTAACTCGTTGTGCCCGCTCACTCTCGCTGACTGCGAGCCAAAGACGGATGCATCCTAAGCCATGATTGTGAGCCCACCAGCCGCAGAGCCGAGATTCGACCACATCTGGACCATCGGATGCCTGCATAGCGTCGAGTAATTTCGCATCAAGAATTTTGTCAACTTCTGGTTCTGACTCACAAATAGTGCTGAATTCCTCCACAGAAACACCCCTCTCGGATGCTGCCTCACGAAAGACCTGCCCTCCATTCAGGCTGCTCCAACCGCGCCTTTGACAGATGTTCCCTACCAATGTGGTAGTGCCACTGCCGGGGTGACCGCTGACAGTCAGAAAAACCAATTCATCGCCTCCAATTATGTCGGCAAATGATGCATCTGAATCTACCGTCTGGTGCCCTCTCGATTGAATCCGCATCACATTCAGGGCAACTGGTGCCCTCCTTTGGAGGCGCTCCGACAATCTTTGCCACCACCTCTGTTGCAGCCTCGACGATACCTTGCTTTTTGCGGGGACCATCTCGTGATTTTCTCGTGCCGCCACTGGATTTACTGGTGGTTCTGTCATCTTTCAACAGTGCGAGGAGAGGTTCTTGGAGGAAATCTCCGGCGGTGACGACCGGGTGGTTTCGGTAGCGCATGAGTTTGAGGTGGCGGTCGACGATTCTTCCGAGTGGTGCAGAGAGGCAGATGTAAGTGGCAATCCAAGCGGGGAAAATTAGGACTTTGTCTGTCAACAGACCCCATTCTGTTTCCCAAGGGAGAGAGACATAATCGACTCTAAACCGCATCACATTAATTTCCATCCATGAGAAAATTGCGATGATAAAAATGAAGGTGAACATCATTGGTCGCATCATTGCGTTCTGCAATTTCATAGATTCAGGCATTAACCGCTGCTGAATTTTCGCAATTTTATCGATGCGAACCTTATCTCGGTCCTGCATTGCTTCTTTACGCAACTTCCCCATCTGCTTGGTCCGGTGACCCAAGTGAGCCTGCTTGATAGGGTCAATGAAGAACGACCTGATGACCGTGTTCACAACCATAATCGAAGAGCCGACTAGTCCCACAGTGAGCACGAACCAAATGTCGGAGAAAGGTAACGCAGGCGTCAAAACCATATCAGCGCCGCTACCGAGAGTGGTCCGAATTTTTGGATTAATGAGAAGTAGTGACATCATCAAGAGCATCAATAGAGGGGTCGCCATTGAGCCCAAGCCGGGCATCTCGGGCTCATCGTCGAGTTCTGACACAATGCGTCGGCGATGCCGCCGTCGCATCAACTCTTCTATTAGCGCGCCTATGGGGCGTTAGACTTCGGACGGCAAATTATGAGAGTGAAGGCTCTACTCGGAGGTTGAAGACGATGGATTCTCCCGAGGATGTTTTGACCGCAGTTCGCGATGCGGTGGCCGCTGGTGACCTAGCCACAGCGGAGGTTGTATTGCGTCAAGCATCGAAGCGGTGGTCCAGAGAGCCGGAGTTTGCCATTCGGCATGCGAAGGTATTGACTCAGATGAATAACGAAAAATCTGCCTACAAAGTTTACCGAAAAGTGATGAAAAAAGCACCAGAAAGGTTGGATGCCTGTCGGGGTGCCGCTGATGCCGCAATTCAAATCGGCAAAGGTCGAGATGCTGAGAAATTGTATGGTCGGGCAATTGGATTGGGGATGTCATTAGATGAGGCAACAGCAGGTATTGCTCGTTCTTTCAGCATAAGAAAGCGATATGCAGAGGCGTGGGAGAAGGCGGTCACCCAGTTCAAAGATTCAGGCAGAAAGAGCAGAGATTTGCACAGTTTGCTCACGGAGATTTCACCAATTGTCGGAGCTGGAGTACCGCCATTGAATGAATTCGATATGGCAGATGTTGAGCAGGTCCAAGTAGAAGTTCGACGAGACCAAGATGACCCTATGCTGACAGGTAAAAGTTTCGAAGCCGGTAGTTTGGAAGCGATGGCCGGAGTCGATAAAGGGACTCTTGTCGATGATGATATTCTAGGATTTGAAGGGCTACTCGAAGAAAACAAGAGTACAGGCGGAGAAACTTCGCTCGGAATTGACCTCAGTTTCCTAGACACTTCTCCTCAATCCGCACCACCTGCACCGACTGGAGATGCCGCTTCGACGCAAACTGGAGCAGAAATCCAAATGGGAGCAGAGAGCCAAACGGGAGCAGAGATTCAAACGGGAGCAGAGAGCCAAACGGGAGCAGAGATTCAAACGGGAGCAGAGAGCCAAACTTCTGGATTCTCTACAGATGACCTGGACCTAACTGAATCTCCGCCGACCACTGAATCTCCACTTTCAGCAGACAAAATAGAGGTCTCACCCCAATCTAAGGCCCAGCCTGTTGATGATGAGGATCCATTTGCAGACTGGCCTGATGTTTGAGCGTATTCTTACAACCAAGTAGGCGCATTGCCCATTGCTAGCGCGACATCCCGGATGCTGTTCCAATTTTGGGTCGCCACAACCACGATTGGAACGCCACAGACTAGATTGAAACGCCACATCCGAGATAGAAACGGCACAGCCGCGACCAACCTGTGAGAGCCCTGCCCTTAGGCGGGGCCGTCAATTGAATTGCGCTTCACTCAAATTCGAACGAGCAAGTACCACAAACATTGGCACCGGGCGGATTGGCTGAACTGCAAATGGGGCAGGTTCGACCTTCCCCATCATCTTCGGGGGCCGGTTCGTCGTCGCCACTTGAATCGTCAGCTTCAGCATCAGAAGAATCATCCTCTGAGTCATCTTCTCCAGTAATCTGTTGAAGTGCTGCATCCATTCCATCGTCGCCGTCTGCGTCGGAATCTGAATCGTCTTCGCCATCATCGTCAGCGTCGTCATCTCCGTCGTCGTCTCCACCGTCATCATCTGCGTCGGAGTCTGAATCGTCTCCACCATCATCGTCAGCGTTGTCGTCGGATTCAGTATCGTCTCCACCGTCATCGTCATCGGAGTCAGAGTCTTCGTCACCATCATCAGAGGTTGAGTCGTCTTCGCCTGCATCTTCATCAGAGTCAGCATCATCTTCAGATTCTTCCTCTTCAGGTTCATCTGCTGGTAGGGGAGGCAAATCCTCGTCGACTTCGTCGCCGAATGACGCTCCATGGAATTCTTGTGCTTCGCTGACCTTGTATTCGTCTCCGGAATCACCCACCAATTCGTAGATGACTTCGATTCTCTCATCTTTCTCAATGACATCAAGGTGCCAAGTTACCTTGGTTCCAGCCTCTGAAGACTCTTTTTCCATCTCTGCTTCTCGGTTGCCTTTGGCATCCGAACGGATGCTGTAGCCCTTAATTTCGAACGCTTCTGGAACGATATCGTGTAGAATCAAGTCCTCAAGTGCTGAGTCTGACCGGTTCTGGAACATAATCAACACCTCATAGCGGCCTGCGCCACCAGCGGGGAAGACCTCCTTACCAGTGCTGAACTTGCGTCTCTTGTGTATGACACGCACAATCGGAACTTCTCCAAGCATCCGGGTTGCGACTGGCCCATACCTTTCTGCGCTGAAGTCGCAGCGGAGTGGTCCGGCGACTACATCGTTGTCCGGACTAGGGTCGGGCGCAACTAGTGGATAGCATACAGTAAGTGTTTGACCAGGGTCAAGACCGATTGGTCCCTTGGTTCCAATAGTTAGTAACATCGTATGTCCCGGTCCGTCAGGGCTTATCCTGTCTGACTCGAGCGAGAGTCCTTCTCTCACCTCAACTCTGAACTGGTCTCGAATCAAATCCTTTCCATCGATTGAGCATGAAATCTGTTCAATGTCTGGATGGTTGAAAATACCGGGGACATCATCTGTCATTCGCATGAGGTTGATTGTCGAAGAACCGGTATTCTTCACAGTGACTTCTGCGTCGACACCAGCTTCTCGGTAACTTCTCAAGACATCAACAGAGTAATTCTTGTTGATATCTGCCTCAAGTACGGTAATCACATGTTGTTCCAACTCAATCGAACCGTTGGTACTGTGAGACACGCGCGGGATGACTGTAAATCCAAGTTCCTGGTTGAAATTTGGCTTTTCAGTAGAGGGTACGACTGCAACCTCACTTTCCCAGCGCCCATCAGGAAGAACATCCTTCTCAACATCAGTGATATCGAACAGCAAGTCGTCTGCGCCTGCCATCTTTACTTGAAGTCGAACCAAATCGACTGCGAATGAAGAGCGGTTCTCGAAAATTGCTTGACATCGCCAGTTATCAGGGCGTTCATCCTCATCAACATCCATGTAACTGAATCCTCTGCAGAAAGCATCCAATTCAGTGATTGACATCGCCGAAAGTGTAGCATCGGCGCGGTAGGTCGCTCGGGTTGTTCCGGCGTCTATCGGGTCGATTACTTCTGATACCAAGTCCGCATTCAAAGGAAGGGTTCTCTTTCCTCCGGGCGACAGAGTACCGACAGCCCATGTTAGTGAGCCTTGGTTGACTATGTGGGAATCGCCTTCGGCAACTGTGAGTTGTGAAGGGATGTCTCGGGAGACCTCAACATCGTGCAGGTCAACTGGACCTACATTCTCAACTTCAATCTCGATAGAAATCGTTTGAGCATCTTCGGAACAGACCGCAGATGCGCTGTCGTCCTGTCCGCGGTCTGGCTTCGTGTCCAGTCGCTCTCTGACAACCAACATGCGGGGTCCTGAAACCTCGTATTCTTGGGTGTGGTCATTTCCAGGGTCTAACTCCTGTACAGGTAGATGACCCTCATCAATATCGGTGTGGGAAAGGCCGTTAAGGAAAATGTCAATGTCCCAAAGTCTGTCTTTCTCGCTCGGGTTGTTGATACTGAGAAGTCCACTCACGCTTTGGGAGACGACATCTCCGTCCGCACTGAGAGTTGATGTTTCCTCCTCATGTAGAGTACCGTGCAACTTGTCACCAGGTATTCCGTCGACTTCTACGACCTCTCGAATTCCTGCTCCAGCGTGAAGGAACTCTGGCTCGGCCTCGGGGGTAGCCTCTTCTTGGACTTCCTCGGCTTCTTCCTCCGCTTCGGCTTCGTCTGCTTCAACGGATGCTTCTTCGCTGTCATCAGCGGCGTCATCAGAATCGTCACCTAGTGGACCCAACAAGTCAATCGCGGGTAGTTCTTCAGCAGATTCTTCTGCATCGCCGTCAGCATCACTATCATCGCCGGAATCATCATCCGAACTGATTTCAAGAGGTGCATCTAGCAAACTAGCAGCAGCGTCGTCAAGCAGATCATCGCCGCCATCATCGTCGCCGCCATCATCAGATTCCTCTTCTAGAGGCGCTAACGCGCCAAGTAGGTCAGCAGCCGACCCAATGTCGACGCTTTCCTCTTCGGGCGTTTCTTCTGGAGTTTCCAAATCAAATCCAGGAGGCGGTGGAGGTGGAGGTGCATCCAATCCGGGAGGTGCAGGGGGTGGCGCATCCATCTCAGGAGGTGGTGGCGGTGGTGCATCCATTCCGGGTGGCGGAGGTGGTGAGTCAGCGGGTGGAGGTGGTGGCGGTGCATCCAACCCCGGAGGTGGTGGGGGTGTATCCAATCCGGGTGGAGGCGGTGGTGGCGGTGCAGAGTCCATGCCGGGTGGTGGCGGCGGTGGTGGTGCATCTAATCCGGGCGGGGGTGGCGGGGGCGTGTTCTGTTCCTCATCTGTCATATCAACATCTCCTTACAATGAAGCACTTTCTGCCAACGCGCTCACTTCTATAACCGTTGTCACCGGTCGGGTAGGCATAGCCTATCGGATGACCTGTATCTCGATGTCAAGTTGACGGACGAATCCTTGAAAAACGATGGGCATGGGGATGACTACATGGCAGCAGCAGACGGGACCGCTCCTCCGGTGCTTTTCATCGTAGGAACAGCGGGCGCAGGAAAGTCGACATTAGTGACCGCAATCCAAAGATGGGCGCGGTTTCTTGAGATAGAGGCATTGACGATTAATCTTGACCCCGGTGCTGAAAGAGTGCATTACGACCCTGAATTTGATGTGCGTGATATCGTATCTCTTTCAGATGTGATGGATGAATACGACCTCGGTCCAAACGGCGCACAGATTCTTGCGGCCGATTTGGTGGCGATGCAGGCGAATGAAATTCAAGCAGAATTGGATGGACTGTCCGGTGACCTTCTGATAATCGATACACCCGGCCAAGTCGAGTTGTTTGCGTTCCGAGAGGCATCAAGTCACTTCGTCGAAGTTCTTGGCCAAGACCGAGCGGCACTCATTTTCTTGTTCGACCCCATGCTATCTCAGTCAGCTTCGGGATTCGTCTCTCAAATGCTGCTCTCGAACATTGTGCACTTCCGCCTAGGGTTGCCAACTGCCAACTTCCTATCCAAGGCAGACCTGCTCGAGCCAGACGACCTTGAGCGTATTCTTGAGTGGGGTGAGCGATTGGAGTCGTTGGAGGCTGCACTCTATGAGGAGGCCGGTGGACAGCGAACTGAGTTCGCAATCGGCCAATTACGAATGATGCAACAATCACAGATTCAACCAGGCCTAATTCCCCTTTCAAGTGAAAAGGAAGAAGGATTGGCAGACATCCTTTCTTTCGCACAGAACTTGTTCGGTGGAATGGCAGATTCAAAGGATGGATTCGCCAGTGACATTGGACCCGAAGTCGACGGGTGGAATGATTGAATGGCCCACCTTCTCGCAATCGATGATGTTGCAGAAGATTTTGAGAGCATTTTGAACTGGGCAATTGCCTTCAAACATGATTCAGACATTGCCCCGGATTTCAAGCCGTTGGACGGCTTGGCAATAGGTTCAATCTACGAAAAGCCGAGTACTCGTACTAGAATCTCCTTTGAGGTCGGGATTGACAAATTAGGAGGTCACCCACTCACCCTTCTGAAGGGGGATATTCAGCTCGGAAAGAGTGAGACTGTGGGTGATACCGCACAAGTTCTCTCCCGTTATCTAGGTGCGATAACCTACAGATGCTTCGGCCATGCCGATGTTGTGGAACTCGCGGACAAATCCACTGTTCCTGTCATCAACGCCCTTTCTGACAAGCATCACCCTTGTCAAGCGGCAGCAGACCTAATGACTATCAAAGAGAAATTTGACGACTTAAGCGCTGTGAAAATCGCCTATGTCGGAGATGGAAACAATGTTCTTCACGATTTGATGTTGGCTGCTGCAATCGTTGGTAGTGACATTACCTGGGCTACTCCTGTTGGCTACGAACCTGACGGGGAAATTGTGGCACGGGCTCAAGAATTGGCAGAAAATTCCGGTTCAACTTTGACTGCTACGAATGACCCGGTTGAGGCAGTTACAGATGCGAATGTAGTCTACACAGATGTTTTTGTTTCGATGGGTGAAGAGGGACTAAGCGACAAATTGGGTGATTTTGATGGCTTCCAAATCAATGACGAACTCGTCTCTAATGCCGATGATGACTATCTCTTCATGCACTGCCTTCCAGCCCACAGAGGTGATGAGGTGACTGATGAAGTAATGGACAGTGAGAATTCGATTGTCTTTGAGCAAGCAGAAAATCGAATGTGGGCTCAAATTTCAATATTAGCCTTTTTAATTTCGAAAGAGGCGTGGGAAACTTACGCTGAGTTCTTGGAACTCGAATGAATTATGTGGGTGCCTACGGGCAGCAGATATTAGGCAACCATCTGTTGTCTATAGTTGGGTCCGTTCAATTTCGTTGACTAGTTTTTCGTTCAACTCAACCCGCTGGCATAAATTCCAGTTGCAGTAAATCCTACCAGCCCTAACATTAGAGAGCGTTTCAGTAACTTGGATGCTTTTGTGTCTTCGCCTTTTGCGAGTGGTGGTTTTGTGGCGAGTAGAGTCAGCATTGCAGGCAACATCAGGACTACGAGTCCTTTCGGTAGAAGGTCAAGACCGAATGGCATTGCCATCGCAACGAAGCCTATCAGCGCGAGAACCCATGCCCATGAGCGTGCAGCGGCAGGTCCAATTTTCTTCGGTAGAGTTTCTCGGTCGGTATCACCTGCAAGGTCTTCGACATCTTTGACGACTTCTCGCGCGGTTCCAATCATCATTGCGCATATTGCTACAATCCACGGGAGAATGTCAGTGCCGTGACCAACCGATGCGGCTCCAAAAACAATGACGACTGCAATCAATCCTGAAACGGCGAGATTTCCGAGCAATCCTCGACGCTTCAGACAGACTTTAGATGGCAAACCATCGAATTCGTAAGCGACCATCAAAAAGAGCGCAAGAAGCCAAATTGCGGCTGAATCCAGCCATTCTGCTTCGCCGACATAATTCTCAGCGTGCCAAACTATGATTCCAAGACAAATTGCGGATAATGTCATCATAGAGATGCTGAACTTTTTCGCTGAATCTATTGTGATTGCACCCGACACTAGTGGGCGGTTTGGTTTGTTTACTTTGTCTACTTCAATATCCTTGATGTCGTTGAGGGCATTCCATCCTGCCATGAAACTAGCCACGCTCAATGCGTGGAGTGCAATCGGCAGTTCATTTCCAGATTGACTCGCTCCTCCGACGATCAGGGCTCCTAATCCAACTGTAACTGCGCCCATCACGACATTGACTCCGCGAGCCAGCGTCAACCACTCTTGTACGCCCATTACAATGTATGTGGAGGCGAAGGTAGTTCTTCATGCCTGTGCCGTTGAATCTCCGCGAGCATCACTTGCAAGATCCCACACACAGACTGTGTATCTGCCACCGCGAAAGAAGTCTCGGACATGCCCGACCTTTTCGAAGCGATTGTCTTTAGCGAGTATGTTGCCAACTTGATTCATTGTCGCTCCCCATGAGAAGCGGTCGTTCAGGTGGTCGAAGATGTCTACCGTGTGTGAGCTGCCATTCTCTGATAGGTAGACCCTCACGGCTTCTCTAAGCCTCTTCGTTCGGCTCATCCAACCACCTCGGTTGTCCTGATGATTCGCGCACGCGTTTGTAGGGTACGCCAGTCCGGTCGAGTACGGCAGTCTGATCGACTTCGAGACATATCAGTAGGTTTCCAAGCGGGAGATTCCACTCGGCCCGTACTACTCGCCAGACGGACGAGTCCATGTGAAGTGGTGACGGTAGCACTTCCTGTAGTTCGCAGGCTTGCGAGTGGGGTTCGAGCAATTACCTCGACTTCGTTCGTAGCCTGAATCAATTCCCTGACTTCTTGGGTTCGGTTCATGAACAGCACCAGATAGCGGGAGCATATCAATGAACGAAGAGGAGGCCAAACTGAAAGTGAAAGTGAAATTGGAAGCAGTGTGACCTTTCCAAAATTGAAAGTGAACGAAATTAGTAGCCATCGAGCCGAGCCATTCCGTTGATAAACCGAGGCCGGGTCGGCGGGCTGCTACGGCTCGTGTGGTGTAGCTCGGCCCATCATGACGGGTTCTCGATCCGTCGACCCGGGTTCAAATCCCGGCACGAGCACCTTCGCAGTACACCGTTTAGCAACGGTGCTCATGCCTCGCCACAACCATCCCTCAATGCCGATGATTCCAATCGGAGTCAATTCGCTTCATTGTTTTCAGTCCAGGTTGTTGTCCCGTCACGAGCACTCCAATTGGAAT
>Ga0209089_10005676_pt1 | contig 10214 bp, 4 predicted proteins | sample ArcticOcean_MG_C_FD_187431 | JGI IMG/M metagenome (GOLD analysis project Ga0209089, IMG submission 187431) | Marine microbial communities from western Arctic Ocean - ArcticOcean_MG_CB2_150 (SPAdes) (version 2) | ecosystem: Environmental > Aquatic > Marine > Oceanic | place: Arctic Ocean: Canada...
CTTTAAGGTAATCTACAAGTTGCCCTGTTTTAATATTGTATTTCCAAAAATGCAATGGACATTCTACTATATCGCCTTCTAATTTTCCTGGTGCAATTGACCCATCTTGATGAACACAAAGATCATCCATAGCATGAAATCCATCCTGATTAAAAACTGCAATTTGTTTTCCGTCTATTTTGAATGCTTTACCTTTTCCTGATGATACTTCACCTTTTTCAGCAATTTTCTTCCAAGCCATTAAAATTGTGATATTTTTGTCATTTATTTACATTTGTTTATGACAATATCTATCCCAAATCAAAAAACAAGCAATTCTTAAACACTTCATTGACCCAAAAAAAGGGTTTAAAGACAAAAAACAGCGATCAAGAAAAATTTGTTCACCCTGACTCATTCTGACAAGATCCAGAAATTATGCCTCAACTTGACAGACAGAATAAAATCTGCTAAAACTTTGATAAAACCTCTTTCATTTCTTATTGCAATGTATTTTTTTATTTGATTATTTTTGTGATGTCGTAATTGAATTATCTATTGAAATTATGCTTACCCATTTAGTAAGATTGGGAATCTCCCATGAATATTTTCCTGAAAATTCTTGTGGATATGTTTTGACTATCCCTCCATCAATTACTTGCATGTAAAATCCATAACTGTCTTGAAATCCTATTTGCTCAATTGGAATCCTAAACTCATATGCTGCATGTGGTGTTTTGATGTACCTATCATTAATTCCAGATGTTCCTCCTATACCAATAAATTCTGGATGACTCTTTACCATTCCTAAATGACCCATCATTTTTGTTGCTTCTCCACCATTTAGTGTATGACCGTTTAGTGACCCCCTAGCTGCAACATAACACCAATCTGTTTTTTCTGGGTTTTTTTGTGATCTCTCTTGTGAATCAATACAGATCATTGCTCTATCTACAATTCTATTATTAGTAAAATCTGTTAAATTATCCACCAAAAAATACAAAAATCCATCTTGATGGGCACTTCTTAATATAATATTTCCCTCATCAAATCTAATTTCATTTAATGATGATGCCTTCCATTCTGATCTAAACGACCACTCTCCATCCCATTTGATATCATCCATTGTATTTGAAATTGTTATTTTTATTGGGTTTTCCCCATGTACTTCCCCTACTGAAAAAATTATACTTAGCACTGCTAAACTGAGAATCATTTTAACGTGTAATTTTTTAATCTTTTTCTGTAAAAAAATCGCCTACCGATGGTTTAATAATTTTTAAATTAATTAAACTTAATGAAAAAACCTGTTATTGCCGGTATTTGTATTGCTATTGGGTTAATTGCACTTGCATCTGTTTTTTCTATTATGTCTTCTGATGTTGAAACCACTGCTGATTCTACTCAGGTAGATCTTTCAGATGAAATTACGGTAATTTCTAGTGAATCAAAATCATTTGATGTTGACTTATCTGAGAATCTTGATGTTGGCGATATTCCGTAATTTTAATTATTAGAGCTACTTTTTGTCAAAATTGAATACACTTTGATCCCAGTTTTTTTAATTTATTTGATTCGTGTTATACCTATTTTCAACTTAATTTGCTAAAAGAAATGATTTAAACTCAAAAAATGAAGGAAATCTTAAGTGAAACTAGCAATATAATATAGAATTATGTTGTATAGTTGTCCATATTGTAATTGGAAAGTAGATGGGTCAATAACAATGATTAACGATATATTATTACATGAAAATACTCATCTAGAAAATAATATAGATTATGTTTGTCATGAAGAAAATTACATCACTAAATCCGAAGAAAATCGTTTACAAGAAATTAATAAAGATAAAAATTTCATTAGAAAATTTGAAGAATTAGAACTCAATAAAAATTATGAAACTCCATTAAAACAAGAAAACACAAAATTAGAGACTCACAAGTATGAATTACCACTTTTTAAAATTCAAAACCCAATAAAAGTAACAGATTCAGAGATTGTACCGCCAAAAGAATTGCTTGTGTTAAAAAAACAATTAGAACAACAACAAGAAACGTTATCATGGTTGAATGCAAATCAAAATTATTTAGATAACCAATTACATCAAAAACAAAATGAACTTGATCAAATCAAATTAAAACAAAGTATCCAAACTATGAAAGAACAAAATGAGCAGATCAATTCCAAAATTAAATTAAAACAAATACATGTAGACAAATTAGAATTTGAAATAAAAAATATTGAAGTAGACATTGCAAATACATCTAAAGAAATATCTAATAATACAAAGATACATGAAGAGGAAAATGTAAAATTAGACCAATCGTTCTCAGATCTTAAAGAAATAACTCTGCATTTAGAGAGAGAAATAACTCATGAGCAAAAACAAAAAGAAATTCAGGAAAAAGAATTAACAGATTTACGTACAGAAAGGTTTAACTTTATCAGTAAAAACAAGCAAAATCACGAGATGGAGCAACAGATTCAAAAATATCGCACAATATTACAACAAATTACAAAAGATAAACAACTATGTGAATCTGAAATAAAAAATCAAATGAGATTGTTGGAAGAAGAAAGTCAAAAAAGAGAAACTGGCTCAGAATTTATTTCACAGAATTAATAAGATTGATCTCAGTCCAGTTTGATTATGTTTTTAGTTATCAAATACTCTATTGCAGAGATTACTTGGTCTTCAGAAACTTTATCCAAATAATACCATCCAAAAACAGTTTTAACCCAATTTGGAATTTTTGAAGGAATCACATCATTATTTGAAATTGATCCAATGATGTTTGATTCTTTGGAACTCTCTTTGTTATATTCTGCCATGATTTCTTCAGTTGATTGATACGATTGATCTTGAATCAAATCATATGAAGTAGTTCCAACCTCTACAGAATCCCTTGCTGTTGAAATTAGATATGTTCCCACTGGCGAATCCCAGTCATGCTGAAAATATATTTCATAATACCCGTCTGTCGTAGTTTGTATGCTATGAATATCAGATATTCCATCTGGGGACGTATGTGTAATTTTTAGTGCTTCAGTACGATAAGTAATATCAATCTCTCCAAAAGATTTTACCAATACTCCTTCACCATACTTTTCAATCATATATTGTGGGTGTTCTACTTGAATGACATCAATAGTATCACTTTGAGCAAATACCGAAATTGGAACTAGTGCGAGTATTACAAATAACATTATGAAAAAATTCACTGTATTTTTATATGTTGTAAACTGATTTATCCTTGCAGAAAAATTACCCACGTACTTTTGTGAATTAAAATTATGTTGTTTCATCTTCGTCTCCAAGAATATCATATCGTCTGATTAATTCATCTAACTCCTTTTGCTTATCTTCTAACTCCTTTATGGAGAATTTTCTTTTCTCAGAAGATTTTGCAACGTTAGATTTTTTCTTTATACCTATGCGTGATTTTGCAATCTTTTGCTTTGTTTCTTCAGACTGTTTTCTACCTAATCTAGAGGCTGCAATCTTTTGCTTTGTTTCTTCAGACTGTTTTCTACCTAATCTAGCAGATGCAATCTTTGCTTTGTGTTCTGCAGATATTACTCGTCCTATGCGTGATTTTGCAATCTTTTGCTTTGTTTCTTCAGACTGTTTTCTACCTAATCTAGCAGATGCAATCTTTGCTTTGTGTTCTGCAGACATTACTCGTTTAATCTTGATTGGTGCTGGTAATGCTTTGAGAGGTTTAGGTAAAAATGGAAGGTGTACTGATACTAAACTGAGTCTGCTGAGTACAAGCAACACCGATAGATTCTTTCTAATCTGAACCTCTTCAGATGTAAAGTCATCAAGTTGAGATTTGAGTAATGCCAATAGATTCTTTCTAATCTGAACCTCTTCAGATGTAAAGTCATCAAGTTGAGATTCAAGTACACGTAATTTATTTTGGATTTGTTCTTCTCTATGTGCCCTTTGTAGTTTTTCAAAGTTAGATTCTTTTTCTTTGAGTTCTGGAAGAACAAATTTGGGTAATTCTATTTTTGTAGTTTGAACTTCTTTTTCTAGTTCTTCTTCAGTTTCAAATAATAATTGGGATTGGATTATCTCTTTACGCTTACGTTGTCTCCATCCCACTGCAAACAAACTCAAAAATAATGAGAATAAAACCAAAAGTAGTATTATTGCAAATTGGGTTACAACTGGTTGGTCTTGAATTGTTTCAACACTACATGTGCCATCAGAGAAAACAGTTCCAATTGGACATTGTTGTTTTGTAATAAAGTTATCAGGTTTTTGGAATTGTTTCTCAGATGTAAAGATATTAGGTATGATAATCTGTGATCCCGATTCTTCAGAAATAATTCCACTACATCCAGAGATACTTGCGTTTATTGGTGAGGCAATAATTTCTAAATGTCCACTATATGCTACTGCAGACACATTAAGTAAACCACTATCTGCAATTAATGGAACCACAAAAATGGTCTTGTCTGCATAGGGTTGTATGTCTGCTTTTTGTGCAACACTAATTCCATCAGATGTCTGAACTATTACCTTCATTTGATCATAGTTTGGACCTACTTCTATTGTAATCATGTTTGAATCACATGTGTCATAATTAACATTCCAAATTTTGAATGGAGGATATCCACTTTTAGATCCATCTGACTGAGTATATCCTCCTCCTCCTCCAGCGGTTCCTCCAGCGGTTCCTCCAGCAGCAGCTCCAGCAGCAGCTCCAGCAGCAGCTCCAGCAGCAGCTCCAGCAGTTTGTGTTCCAACTGTAAATGGTGAAAGTGATGTGACTGTTCCTGATACTTTGTTATTTACTTTATCAATTGTTATATTCTCAACTGTAACCCATTGACCACCTGTATAATGCAGTAATACTACATCCTCCTCTGCTACGCCTCCAAGTACTGCATCGTCATATGGCAATGTGACAGTCATTACGCCTGTTGCTTCTGCTGTTGATACTGATACATCAATTATTGAACCAACGTTTTGGTATGCATTACCGTCAGCAGCAGCCATGGAGCGCTGTCCTTCAGTAGCTCCTGGAGTAGTTCCAGGAACTGTTACAGGATCTTGTAGGTCAACGCTAACCTTTCCATCCTTTGCTACTGTATCAAAGGCCATCTCAAATCCTAAACCTGGGTTTGCAAATGTACTGTTAGATGCAGTGATGTAGTTTATGACCGGTGCTGGGTCTACACCTGGAGGTAACAGCTCACCTGGAGACAAGTATGCAGATGGGTCTGGTATACAATCTGCATCTGCACATGTGATTGGTGTTAGCAGCATTCCATATGGTGCTGCTACAAATGCTGGTAATTGTAGGTCTGGACTAAACGTTGTACCTTCTGGTAATGAAAGTCCTGGGTCTATGTCTACACCTTGTTCAAATGTTGGTGGTTCATCCCACATTATTCCTGGCTTAATTTTTTGTCCTGATGGGAAAATTGGGTCGCCAGCAAAGAAGATACCTTCGTCAAATGTGAATGTCTTTCCTTGCATGTCAGCTTTTGAGAAGCCATCTGAAAATTCTACATTTGGTGGGAATTTAGTGTCTGCTGCAAATACTACTCCTGGATCAAACTTGTAATATTCATCGTTTACGCCATCTCCATCTGCATCTGTGAACATATCCTCATAATCAAACGCATCACCAAATACAGTACCTGCTGGTATTCCAAGTGGTATCTTATAGACCTCACCATCTATCATCACCGAAGGTGGCATGAAGAAATCTACATTTCCATTAAAGATCAATTCTTTTCCAAACATGTCGTCGTAATCAAACAAACCCGAGAACTCCACTGCACCATCAAAGTCTTGTCCTGCCCTGAAATCTGTATCTGCACCAAAGTCAACGTAGTCATCAAATTCATAGATGTAACTATCAAACGCCTGACCATCTGCAAACTCCATATAATCTGCAAAGTCTAGGTCTTCTCCAAATACTTGTGCTGTATCAAATGCTTGTCCTGCTCCAAACTTTGTTCCTGTATCAAATGTATTAGCACCTGCAAATGTCTGTGCACCTGCACTAAAGTCTGCACTAGCACCAAATGTACGTGCTTGTCCAAAGTCTGTACTTGCACCAAACGCCATTGCTGTGGCATCAAAGTCATAGGTTTTTCCTTCCTCAAATGCCTGATCAGATGCAAACTTTGTTCCTGTAGCAAACTCTTGGTTGTCAGCAAAGTCTGCAGTTCCTGTAAATGTTGTACTTGTACCAAACGTTTGTGTACCTGCACTAAAGTCTGCAGTTCCTTTAAACTCTGTACCTACTCCAAATGTCTGTGCTGTACCAAATGCTTGTCCTGAAGCAAATTCTGTTCCTGCACCAAATTCATTCTTACCTTCAGCAAACGTTTGTACACCTGCACTAAAGTCTGCATCATCACCAAATTCTTCCTCACCACAGAACACTGTTCCTGTACCAAACTCCATACCACTTCCGTCAAAGTCAAAGTCTAATGCAAATGTCTGACCATTAGCAAATTCTGTACCTGCACCAAATTCAACTCCTTGACCAAATACTTGTATAGAATCAAAGCCTTGTCCACTTGCAAACTTTGTACCTGCACCAAATGTGTTAGTACCGTAAAAGTCAATTGCACCATCATCAAACTCTGCACCCCTACCAAACTCTTCTGCTCTACCAAATGATGTTCCTGCTCCAAATTCCATTCCATATGCATCAAAGTCATAATCTTTATTTGCATCAAATGCTTGTCCCGATGCAAATGCTGTTCCTGTAGCAAACTCTTGACCATCAGCAAAGTCTGTAGTTCCTTGGAATTTTACACCTTCACCAAATGTCTGTGTTGCAGAACCAAAGTTTTGTGAACCGGTAAATACAGTTGAATCACCAAATGTATTTTGTCCAGTAAATGATTGTGTACCTGTGAAAGCAGCTCCATCACCAAAGGCTGCTGCATTTTGGAAAGCTGCGCCATTATACTTGATGTTATCACCTGAAAAGTTCATGTCCTCGTCAAATGTCTGACCATAACTGAATTCTGTACCGTCACCAAATGATTGTCCTGCACCAAAGTCTGTATTTTCACCAAATGCTTGGTTGTCTCCGTATCTTGCCCCTTCTGCAGAATAGTCAAAGCTATCCCCTAATGGTGCGGCACCCATTTTTTGCTCATCATATTCATCTATCTGACCATCATAATCATTATCCACCATGTCATCTCCCCACCATATTTTTGCGTTATTTGAATAATCTTCACCTTCATACGCTTTGGTTTGAACAGGAACTGTCTCTGACCATACTCCATCTCCTATCATACTAACTCCACGAATTTGGAAATGGTAATTGGTGCTACCCGCTAAATAATCGATTTTATAACTATAATCTCCATTTGCATCTTTTACTTGATAAGATGAGACGCTAATTGGGGCATCAAACATTACTTCAAATCCTACCATTTTCATTCCGTATTGTATATCAAAACCGTAAACCTCTGAACCAACAGAACTTGGCTCTTTCCATTCTAACTTCACAGAATTACTTTCTGCAAATGAGGAAATGTCACTTGATGGAATTTGTCTTGGTGTTTGTTTTAGTGGCATGGTCCATGCTATTTGAGATGCGCCAGGACCTGCACCATCATCCTCAGATGAACATCCGTTATTACTATCTAGAACTGACACAATTTTTACAAATGTGGGTTCAAATGTAGATACTCCGTCAATGGTGACTTTAGTTCCAACTGGATATTTACTGAAACCTGCACCATAACCATCATCATATAGTGTCCATGGACCGTTTGGTGTATTGGCATAAAATATCTGATAGTCCAAAATGTCAGATGCATACTCTGGATTTACTTCCCATTCCACGGTAAACTTTTCTGGTTCTGGAGTAACTGTTATCTCTCTTACAAATTCATTGTCATCAGATTCTGGTTTTGCATTTTCTACATTAGAAAATCCTGATGTACCAAGAATGTTGACTGCTTGTACACGGAATAGTGTGTTCTGTCCGTTTTCAATGTATGCTCCATGTTTGTATGGTTCAACTGTATATGCTCTTGTTGAATCCTCACTCTTCCAAATTTTTCCCCATGTCATACCGTTGTCGTTGCTGTGTTCAATGACATAGTCTGTCATTGGGTTTGCTCTGGAGTCACTTTGTTTAGTCCATGCTAAAGTAACTTTATCTTCTGCATCAAGTGCATAAAGAGTCACGGCAAGCGGTGCTCTATGAATCTTAACTGAGTCGCTAAATGATACACCTTCTGTTAGTGCCAATGGACTTAGCAATCTCTCTGTAAACTGTACATCTTCATACAAGAGAACTGTCCAATTATCTACTGCTGTGTTACCTTCTGAAAAATATAATATTTCAAATAATCTAACAACAGTTATTTTATTTTCAAATGCACTATCTGTTAGTGTAATTGTTTCAGATAGTGAGACACTTGAATCCTTATTTACAGTATCTGTTAATACTATTGTTTCTAACAACTGTTTATCTAATGTTTTAGACATTGTATCTGCAAATGTTATTGACTCTGACAGTGAGATGGTTAGTACAGAAGTTGTAGAGTCTGCTAGACTAATTGATTCTGTTAGTGATACATCTAGAATTTTAATTACACTGTCTGTAAGAGATATGGATTCTGATAATGAAATATCTAATTCCTTAGACATTGTATCTGCAAATGTTATTGACTCTGACAGTAAGATATTTTGTAGAGAAGTTGTAGAGTCTGCTAGACTAATTGATTCTGTTAGTGATTTCTCTAGTTCTTTATTTGCAATATCTGATAGAGATACGGATTCAGAAATAAACTGAGTAACTGTCTTTCCTACACTTGTAGCATCAGTTAATGATAATGTCTCTGATAATGAGATATTGGCTCTATTTACAAGACTATCTGCTAGAGTTATAGATTCTGATAGTGATTTAGTGTACGCTTTACCTACATCTGTACTATCTGTTAGTGAAACGGACTCGTCAAGTTCAACATTCTTTGTTATTTTTACAAAGTCATCATCTGTTGATAACTGAATCATCTGCATACCCTCACCATAAATAACAGCAGATACAACTATCGCATACGTATTGTAACCGATAGTAAATGTATCAACATGCCGTGCACCATCAAGTGCAGTAAATCCATTAACGCCATCAACTGCTGTACCGATTCCAACTATGTCTGTAGGATCACTGATGTCAATCATCTGAACACCGTTATCCGTTTGTGATGTAACTATTGCATACGTACTTGAACCAACTGTAAATGTATCAACTCCCCTTGCTTCGTTGAATACAGGAAATTCTGCATTACGTTGCACTCCATCTTTTGCAACAATGTTGTAGGGATCACTAACATCAATTATCTGGACACCATCATCTACAGATGACGTAACTATTGCATATGTGCTAGACCCAATAGTGAATACATCAACATCACCTGGAGCCGCAAGTAAATTAAATCCATTAACTCCATCGGTTTCTGCATCTGTTGCTACTATGTATGTGGGGTCACTAACATCAAGTATCTGCACACCATTATCATAACCTCCTGATACAACTATCGCATATGTGCTGAAACCAACTGTAAATGTTTCAACTGCTTGAGCACCATTAAGTTCCAGTGAAGCGGTATCAAATAGACTACCTTTAGATACAATATTGTATGGATCACTAACATCAAGTATCTGCACACCTTCATAACTTCCTGATGTAACTATCGCATACGTACTTGAACCAATAGTGAATACATCAACATCAGATGGTGCATCAAGACTCAAAGAATATGTATCAAACAACGTACCCATTGTATACAAATTGGCAGGATCACTAACATCAAGTATCTGCACACCATTATCATAACCTGCTGATACAACTATCGCATACGTGCTGAAACCAATAGTAAATGTTTCAACACCTGTTGCACCATTTAATGTATAGCTTGTTGCAGTTTCAACTATGTTTGATGGATCACTAACATCAAACATTTGTATGGTGTTGCCAGTACTTCCTGATGTAACTATTGCATACGTCCTGCCATTCATTGTAAACGTCTCAACATGACCTACTCCTGACATCGTCGCACCTAGTGCTACAATATTTGTAGGTGCAGATGGACCTGCAGCCCATAGCTGTATGGATTCTGAAATATTTTGAGTAACGTTTCTTCCAACATTAATGTCAGTTGTAAATGAAACATTTTCTACAAGTGAAACCCCTACCTTCGTTACAGTACTATCTGCTAGACTAATTGTTTCT
>Ga0209089_10005679_pt1 | contig 10213 bp, 13 predicted proteins | sample ArcticOcean_MG_C_FD_187431 | JGI IMG/M metagenome (GOLD analysis project Ga0209089, IMG submission 187431) | Marine microbial communities from western Arctic Ocean - ArcticOcean_MG_CB2_150 (SPAdes) (version 2) | ecosystem: Environmental > Aquatic > Marine > Oceanic | place: Arctic Ocean: Canada...
TGGCGCGCAATTGCCCATTAAACCTCTATGCGCATCAACTCCTCAGAAAAGTTTCTGAGGGCACTCTTTTTTGCCCAGCTACAATGAAGCTGAAAGCCCCCTCACTTGAGGGGGCTTTTCTATTTCTTGGGCCACACGCCTGGGTGTTGTAAGTAACGCTAACTATTGGACAGCGCTTTGCTCAGTGCTACTTAATAATCTTTGTCGACCGGTATCTGGTATCCGTTGGCCAGGATTTTTGCCTGGCTGGCCACACCGACGACCGCCAGCAGCTCGCCCAACATCTCATCAGTCATTCCCTGCTTGCGGGCAGTGTCCGTGTGGCAACGCAGGCCGTACTCGCAGCCATTGCTGGCGCTGACCGCCACGAAGATCATCTCTTTAACCAACGAGTCCAGAGCCCCTGATGCCATCACCTCTTTGGCAGTCTCCCAGGTGCGTTTTAGCGTTGGCGGGTGATTGGCGATGTGCTTCCAGTAGTTATTGACGTCGTTAATGCCACGGGTAGCTTTAATGTCGTCGTAGACGTCGCGCACCTCTGGCCCGGCGTCTTCATAGTCCACAGGTTTCGATTGGGGCATGGTGACTCCTGTTGCGTTAGTTGGTTTGGCTAAATAAGTTTTGAAAGATCCGACTTCAGTTTATTGAGGGACTCGAAAACCAAGCTGTTAATGCCAAGTGCACGGGCCGAAATAACATTTTCTGACCGGTCATCAATGAATACGCAGTCGGCTGGGTCTATTTGCAGTTCGCCCAGGATGTGTTGGAAATAGGCCGGGTCCGGCTTGATTAGTCCCATTTCGTTGGATAGGAAGAGACGATTGAAGCGGCCAAGGACATTGAAGCGCCTACGGGAATGCTCGATGTGGATCGCGTCAGTGTTGGAGGCGAGTATCAAGCGGTGCGATGATGCCAACTCCGCAACAAATGAGGCCATGTCCCGATCCTCGCTAAGTAGCGAATTCCAGATATCGATGAACGGGTCGAATTCGATCTCTACCTGAATCTTGGCGCAGAGGGCTTGGTGGAATTCTTGGGGAGATAGTTGGCCCATCATGGACGACTGGACGATCGCCCCGTTTTGGACTTCCTTCAGGACCTCGTTATAGCTATGGACGGAAAGCTCCGCCAGTGGGGTGCAGACCTTGTCCCAATCGAGGTGCACCAGGACGCCGCCAAGGTCAAAGATTATCGTTGCAGTCATCTAAATCCTAGGTACGTTATGGTTTGATGGCTATTTTAGCAGCCTCCGGATTAACCTAATTGACGCTGCGCCCGCACCGGCAGAGGCGGTCTGGAGCTGAAGAAGAACAAAACGGAACTGATGGCGTACATGAAGACGAATACGATTAAGCCGACGCGATAGGTGCCGGTGTGGTCAAATATCCAGCCCAAGAATAGGGGCGAGGCGAGCATGCCCACGCTGTAGACGGCGGTGATGATGCCGATGATGGTGGCGAAGTTGCGCCGTCCATAATACTGGCCCATAAGCACCCAGTTGAGAGTGGTGGCCCCTTCCAGCATGGCGATACCGGCTACGAACGCGTAGACCGACCAACCGGAGTCTACGAAGACGAGTATGAATAAGCCCAACGTCCCAAAGGCCATTCCCATGGACAATACATAGCGGGTTTGAAGCCCTGAGTTATACAGGCCGAAGAACAGTCGAGCTGGTATGGCAATGAAGAACAAGAGGGCAACGATATCGGCGCCAGACTGCTCGCTGAGACCCTTCCAGGCCATGATTGGAATTGCGTGGACCAGCAACCCGCTGGTGACCGATATGCGGAGAGAACTGCCCGTGAGCATCAGCCAAAACGTGGTCGTCTTAACGGCCTCTTTCACGCCAAAATCGCTTTCACGGGCACTGTTGGCAGCCGACACTGGCAGGTCAGGCGCTTCAGGGGACTGGTTAATGTCGATGCCAACGCTTTCCGGGGAACGCTTGATGAAGAAGGACGTGGGTATGGACAACGCCACTACGAAGATTCCGGTGTAGAGCAGGACCGTTCTCCAGCCTAGGGCTTCAACACCTCGGGACAACAATGGAACCATGAATGCGCCGCCGATGGTGTATGAGGTGATCACCAGGGTCATGGCCACGGCCTTGCGCTTGATGAACCACCGGTTGATCACGGCCAAGAAGGCCTGGCCGAAGCTGGTGTTGTTGCCCACTGCGACCATGCCGATGAACACAGCCAGGAATATCCAATAAGTATGGACCACCGACAAGATGACCAGCCCGACGCCGACCATCAACCCGCCAAAGATAATAATTGGCCTGGAGTCGAACTTGTCGACGATCCAGCCGGTGATTGGCCCGGCAATACCAGCCTCTCCTCTGGACAGAGCAAAGATTAACGAGGTGGAGGCGCTGCTAAGCTCGAGGTCACGCTGGATGTGCAGGAAGAAAACCGGGAAGCCGTAGACAAAGATACTGCCGCAGAAAATCGCCAGGAAAGAACAGGCGCCCACAACCTTCCAACCAGGGTAGGCAAGGGTTTCCTTCAGTTTGGCGACGGTGGACAGTGAACTGTTGTTTGGCGCTTCAGATGTGGACACGCCCAGTAATGTACCACAATAACAAATACTAACCTAGACTTGATATTGCTATAATCGATATTAATTGAGCCGATGGGTCGACTCTCACCAGTGTGCGTCTCTTTTCTTGCATCTGTGAAGTGGATAGGTCGTGTTGGCTGCATGTATGAGCCCGAGTGCGTTTCGAACTAACGTCTGGTTTTCGCTAGCATCCAATAATGAGACGCCATAGTATTCTCACTGGTTTAGTTGTTCTTGGAAACTTGCTACTTGTGGTTGCGTGCGGAGAATCTGCCGTGACGAGCCCGAATAGTGGGAAGCCCACACACACGCCAACCGCCGTTGCCGCCACCGCAACTGGCTGAAACGTCTGCGACCTCAACTGTTGAATTCAAGCTGGTCGGTGACGGTCAGGTCAAACCCGGTGTCATTCAAGTAGCCGTCAACATTGTCTGGCTCAATACCGTCGAACCCCTTATTTTTACAGGCAATCATCTGGTCTTCCATGATCGGGGCCAACACATCAAGGCGGCGGATGTCCAACCAGCGTTCACCCTCCCAGCCATCCAGGTTCTTGCCGATGATCTCCTCGGGGAACTTGGCTGCGTCCGACCGCCAGTTCTCCCACCCGCCCGCGTTCATGTAGCAGATCACTATGCGACCATCTTCGTGCAGCGCCGACACCGTGGCGGCGTCGTTGTCGAAGAGGTCAATGTTGTACATCGCAACGTCAAATGAGCTGTCGATGGGTAAGTCGTTGGTCTGCCATTGCCAACTCCTTCGCGGCGCTGGTTTCCAGACGTCAGTATCTGTCGCGCTGTCAAAAACTCGAGGAGCGGCAGTGGTGGGGTTGGGCACAGCAGTTGCCGATTCCGACTGGGAACACCCCAGCAGAAGAATTACGGCCAGCATCAGAAGCCATGATAGAGGTCTTTTCGGCATGACCAGGTTTATAGCGGTATGTCTTGGGTCCTGTTTGTCTGGGCCTGCCTTTTTGTGTAATATCCCGGCACAGAGCCGCAGTCTCGTCTCAAGTTTTGATTGTTTCTACTTAAGGAGTCTCCATGGCCTATCAGATGTATGTTTCGCTGCAGGGTGACAACCGAATCGTCAGGTTTGTGATGGACCCGGACACCGGGGCCTTGGAGAGTCGAGGGGCGGTGGAAATCTCCGGTGGGCCGGCACCGATGACGTTTAACCCATCTCGCACCACGCTATATGTCGGTCGGCGGGACGGTCTAGAACTATCCAGCTACGACATTGATCAAAAGACCGGCGACCTGACGCCCACCGGGAGTGTGGGTCTGGGCGGTGAGCCCTGTTATCTGTCCACCGACCACACCGGCAAATACGTGCTCTCGGCCTACTATCAGGTTGGCCACTGTGCCGTGCACCCCATTGACGGATCCGGGGCAGTGGGGGCTGAAGCTACCGAGTGGCTAGAGACCGGTTCCGGAGCGCACTGTTTTCAGACTGACCCGTCCAACAGATACGCGTTCTTACCCCACATTGCCAACGGGTCTGCTGGGATAGCCCGTCTGCCTGCGGACCGGCAGGAGGCGGTTAACGCCATCTACCAATATAAGTTTGATGCTGCCACCGGCCGTCTGACTCCCAATGACCCGCTGATTATTCCCCAGGAAGATGAGATTGGCCCGCGCCATTATCGGTTCCACCCCAGTAAGGACTTGGTGTACATATCCAACGAGCAGGGCGGTAGCGTTACCGTGTACGCGTTGGACACCGACAAAGGCACGCTGACGGCCAAGCAGACCATCACTACTCTACCCGAAGATTACGTTGGTCATATTTCCTGCTCGCAAATACAGATGCACCCACAGGGCACTTATCTGTACATCGGCAACCGGGGGCATAACAGCATCGCTTCGTTTTCTATTGATGCGTCGACGGGATTGCTGATGGCCACGGGCTGGGAGGCGGTGGACCCGATTCCCCGCGCGTTTAGTCTGGACCCCACCGGGAATTTCCTGTTTGTGACCGGACTAGACACGGGCAACCTGATTACCTTCCGCGTGGACCAGCAGTCGGGCGGACTGACTCGCCTGGCCAGCCAACCCGTTGGTAGCCTGCCGATGTGGGTGCTGATCGCCAACCTGCCCGACTAATCGTCAGCCAGGGACGGTTGCTGACTAATTGGCCGGTTGGGTAGTCTCGCCGAACTCGTCCCAGTGGATGATCTCCTCAAAGGACCGGCGAGGCGTTCCGGCCGGCTTGGGGATGTCGGCCCGGTACCCGAAGGCCAGAATAGTAATCAGGTCCATCTTCTCCGGGATGTTTAGAAGTTCCTTTACGGCAATTATCTGGTCGTCTTCGCGCACGCCCACAAAGCACATGCCCACGCCTTCCGACCAGGCCATCAGCTCCATGTTTTGCAGCGCCCTACCGGCGTCCAGTTGGGGTCTGGGTGCGTCGTCCATGACCACGGCAATGGCCAGTGGGGCGGTCCCAACAAACGGGCCCTGCTTGCAGATGCCGCCCAGCTTTGCCAGGACATCGCGGTCCTGAATGGCAATGAAATACCACTTTTGAGTGTTGCTGGAACTGGGTGACCAACGCGCGCACTGCAGAATCTTCTTTAGCAGGTCCTGGGGGATCGAGTCGGGCTTATAATCCCGCACCGTCCTGCGAGACCTGATGGCTGTGTAGACGTCCATGTTTTGTTGCTCCTTGGGGGTGGAAATGGAATTGTGAGGTTTAACGCGCCCGATAACTTATAACATGTCGTTCGGTTGCAACATGTGCTTGAACTCAGCCAACCTTCAGCCCCCAGTTCCGTTATCAAACTGCACGAGGATCCCGTTCGGGTCCAGGCAATAGAACGAGTTTATCTTGCCTTCGGCGTTGGTAAATGTCTCTATTCCACCGGGTATCTCTATGCCTTTGGCCACCAATTCCGCAGCCAAGCCGGGCAGGTCATCCACTGTGAATGAGTAGTGACTCACTCCCACTTGGTCCAGCTTGATTGGTTCGCCGTCGGTTTGGTCGCCTGGGTGGCTGGTCATCACCAGGATTGGCTCCTCGCCGTCAGCCCAGCCAAGATGCACCACCCGGCGGGTATCTCGCTCGTGTTTGTAGGTCTGGGTGCGGGATCCGCCGCGAGTGTCTTGGATGGCGTCCATGGTCACGGTCATGCCCAGGATGTCACGGTAGAAGACCAGCGACTTGTCCAAATCACGGACACAGACGGCGATGTGAGAAATGGCTCTAGCTTTCATGATTAGTCGTTCCTTTTCAGAAAAGATAAGTAACCAGGATCAAGATTGATTGTGTTTTTGTGTGTTCGGTACCGCCTCGTGTTTTATTGATACCGATTTTAAGGCAAACACGCCACTGGAACATAGCGTTCAATCGACACCCAATGTCGATTGAAAACTAGATTTTCACCAGAACGCCTTGTTTGCGAAGACACGAGTAATGTATTGCATCACATTAGATGGTTTATCCGTATTTTCCTGAGCCCAGATTAAGGCTGTTGCAACGGGCTCTAGAAATAATGGTAATCCAATCATATACTCCCAATGCCCCTTGGCACCCAACCCGATTTTTTGGAGATTAATCATGGCGAAGAGCTGGACGGACATGGTGAACGACGCCAAAGCCGTGGTGACGGGCGTGAGTCCCGCCGAGGCGCACCAGAGACTCCGAGACGACAAAGACGCGTTGTTGATTGAAGTCCGCGATGCTGGGTCGGTCCCGATGCAGGATCGGTCTCCGGATGTGGTGATGATTTCTTTGGGCTCGCTGCCAATGCGTGCTGACTTGGAGATAGCCGAGCGTTTGCGTGACTCGCGTTTGGAAGACCGCTCACGGCAGGTAATCTTAACTTGAGGCGGCGGCCAAATGGCAGCACTTGGGGCCCAAGTGCTACATGAGATGGGTTTTACCAACGTGACCTATATGGACGGCGGTATGCGGGGTTGGAAATCGGAGGGGCTGCCAACGTTAGAATAACCTCTCAGGCTAAGTTAAATAGGGCTAAAAACGGAAGCAGGTGAATGTCACATTTCGAATTACGCTGCCCAAAGTGCGGCAAGAATAGGCCACCGGATATGTCGGCAGAGGCTTGCGTAGATTGCGGGTTGCCCCTGGACGTTTCCTATCTTGATGACCATGCAACGCAGGTGGGAAAATACGGCATAGGAATGCCATCTCCAGTGCACGGATCGAGTTTGCCGGTTTCACTTGGAGAGGGTGACACCGCCTGTGTAGAGTTGACTACTCTAGGCGCTCGTATTCCTCAAGTTACTCTGTTTGCTAAGCTGGAGTATCTGAACCCCACTGGGTCGTTCAAAGACCGTGGGACGGCAACCATGCTTTCGGTTGCTCAGGAGTTTGGAGTGACAGAATTGGTTGAAGACTCCTCGGGAAACGCTGGGGCGTCAGTGTCGGCCTACACGGCCCGCGCTGGTATCAAGTCACATATCTTTGTTCCCAAGAACGCGCCTGAGGCAAAGCTCCGGCAGATCAGAGCTTACGGCACTACGGTGCACCCGATTGGCGGCGTCAGAGAAGATGTCACTGCCGCAGCCATCAGCTACAGCAAGCAATACGACTTGGTTTACGCCTCCCATATGTTGAGCCCCTATTTCGCGGAGGGCACTAAGGGCTTTGCGTATGAGGTTGTGCAGCAGTTCCACGACAAAATGCCCGAGCACGTGGTGTTCCCGGTGGGCAACGGTTCCCTGCTGATTGGCGCTTACAACGGGTTCAAGGAATTGCTAGCCTCCGGAAAGACCGAAAAAATACCTAAGCTCCACTGTGTTCAATCCCGCAATGTCATGCCCTTGGTTGCCGCTTTCAACGGCGAAGATTGGAGCCTGGCAGTCGCGACTAAGACCGTGGCTGGGGGAATATCCATCTCTGCGCCGTCACGCCAATGGCAGATTCTAGACATCTTGCGCGCTTCAGGTGGAACTGCCGTGGCCGTGGAGGAATCCAGTATTATCCAGATGCAGATAGACCTGGCAGAACAAGAAGGCATCTTTGCCGAACCGACATCGGCGGCCGCATTCGCTGGACTGGAAGCTCTGGCCAACCAGGGCGTTATCCAACCGGGGGATTTGGTGTTGGTACCGGTAACCGGATTTGGACTCAAAGACGAGTCGCCCAATTAAAATGCTCGTAGCCCGTCCCGGACCCCATTCTGAAAGTAAAGAGAGTTAGCATGAAGTTGCAGATCATGTCCCCGGCCGCAGACAGAGTTGATTTCAAGGTACCGCCAGCGCCCCGCCTCAGTGGCCTTGAGGGCAAGACGATTGGTCTCTACAACAATATGACCGGTGGAGCAGATATTGCGGTGGATCGGGTGGCGCATCATCTCGCCGAGCGCTTCCCCGGCGTGAAGTTTGAGCGCTATGGGGGAGACCTCCGGCAGGGCAGACCAATACTCAGTCGCGGTGTCCACATCGACGATGATGAAGCGACGCTGATTGCGACAGAGGTAGACGCCATGATCGGGGCCACGGCCCATTGAGGGGGTTGCACGTCGTGGCTTGCCCATGACATGGTTGCCGTTGAGAAGGCCGGTGTCCCCGCCGTAGCCATTGCCGCCAGGAGCTTTGCCAGGGCTTGGCAGTCTTGCGTGGACGGATGGGGGCAGCCTAACGCGTCGTTTGTGACCATCCCCCATGCCACAACCGGGCAACAAGAAGATTTCATCCACAAGATGGTGGATGAACAGATCGATGAGATTATCGAAAGACTCACGTCCATCCCTGCGTCTGCCGGTGCTGCCAGAGGGCCCCGTAGCAGCGGCCAAACCACTGAGATGTTCACGGTAGAGTTGGACGAATCTCCAGAAGGACTGGACGCGGTCAACCGTTTCCTGGCCGAACGCGATTGGAGCGACGGCATACCCGTGATGCCGCCAACGCCAGCGGCTGTTGACCAAATGCTGAAGGGAACGAAGCGAGCGCCTCAGGACGTACTGATGGTCATGGAGCCCGGGTTTGGTCTGGCTACGGTTGAGAAAATCGCCATCAACGCTGTGATGGCGGGCTGTCGTCCGGAGCAATTCCCGGTCCTTTTGGCGGCGATTGATTGCCTGGCCCAACCGGAGATGAACCACCGGGATATGCAGGTCTCTGGGCACACCGAAGCACCAATTATCTTGGTCAATGGCCCAATTGCAAAGAAGGCGGGAATCAATTTTGGCACCACGGCCATGGGCCCAGGCGTGATCAACAGCGCTAACACGGCTATTGGCCGGGCTCTGCGTCTGTGCCTAATAAATATTGGCTACTGCAACGCCGGAGCCGGCGACCCCAACTTCATCGGTTTGCCAACCAAGTTTGGTATGTGCATCGCTGAGAACGAAGAAGTCAGCCCCTGGCAGCCGTACCACATGGACCGGGGGTTCAAGCGCGACGAAAGCGCGGTGACTGTGGTGACGGTCACGGGCCCAACCACCATTATCGACCCTAGATCCAAAACCCATGAAGACACACTGAAAAATATTGGCTCAATGATGTTCTACCCCAACGCCGGGGCTGGTGGATGGGTCAAGGGTCGGCAGTCGGCACAGGTTGGGCACACCAACAAGCGAGTGCCCTATCAGGGCCCGTACCATCCCATAATTCTGAGTCCATCACGGGCTGTGATAATGGCCGAGGCTGGATTCAGCAAGCAGGACGCCCAGGAATGGCTGCACCACAACTGCCGAGTCTCGATGAAGTCCATCTTGGCCTCAGGAGCAATGCCTGTGGACGCCAACGGCAAGTGGCTGCACCACCCTGAGTTGCAACACCTGGCGGACGATCCGGAGGCGACGATTCCGGCGCTGGAAAGCCCGGAACAGTATCTGCTGTTTGTGACCGGTGGATCGACCCACTACGCCAACTTCTTCTACGGCACCTATGGTATTGCGACTTCTCCCGTAGAAGACATTTAGTTGGAGAAATCTAGTGGCCGGTATGTGTTGATTGTCCAAGTTAGCTAATACGATTACTGGGGCCAGATACCCTCTATCCGTGTTCTGGTATCGTGATTTTGTGCTCGCTTGGACTGCCACTTCGTTGGTGACCATGGGGACCCAAATGGAGGGAGTGGTCTTGGGTTGGTTCATACTCACCAAGACTGATTCGCCCTTTTTGGCGGGGCTATTTGGTCGGCGCGGATGTCCCTGAATATCATGTCCCTCTTTGCCGGCGCGATTGCAGACCGTATCCCGCGTCATAAGATTCTGGCGGCGGTCAACTTCATGACGGCTGCCTTGTCTATCTTGATGCTGCTCCTGATTCTGAGCGGGCGATCAGAGATGTGGCATATCTTCTCGATCGTCGTCGCCGCCGGGATGGTGCAGGTGTTTCAGATGCCTTCTGCCCAGGCGCTGGTCGCCGACACCTTGCCTGAGGACCGTATCGCAAACGGGGCCGCGTTCAACACCTTGGGTCGGAATGTTGCCATGCTGCTAGGCCCCCTGGTGGGGCGGCGTCTTATTCAAGGTCTCGGGGCCTGAAGGCGCCTATTTGGCCGTGGCCGCGCTCTATTTTCTCAGTGGTTGGGTTGCCATCTATATCCGGTCGTCGGGTATCAGTCAGAACCGACCGTCGAATCAGTGTTCCGCACCATGGTCGCCGGGCTGAAATACGTCAAAAGTAATCAATTGCTCTGGGCAACCCTCCTGCTGATCCTGATAGTTGAATCATCGGGT
>Ga0209089_10005681_pt1 | contig 10209 bp, 11 predicted proteins | sample ArcticOcean_MG_C_FD_187431 | JGI IMG/M metagenome (GOLD analysis project Ga0209089, IMG submission 187431) | Marine microbial communities from western Arctic Ocean - ArcticOcean_MG_CB2_150 (SPAdes) (version 2) | ecosystem: Environmental > Aquatic > Marine > Oceanic | place: Arctic Ocean: Canada...
CGTAACCTACTTCCGTAAATCTTGTTGCTTCAACTTTTATAAATGGAGCTTCAGCTAGTTTAGATAATCTCCTAGAAATTTCAGTTTTTCCAACACCAGTAGGACCAATCATTAAAATATTTTTTGGCAATACTTCGTCTTTCATTTCGCCTTTTAAAGCCTGTCTTCTCCATCTATTTCTTAAGGCAATAGCAACTGCTCGTTTCGCAGCCTTTTGTCCAATCACATACCTGTCTAACTCAGAAACTATTTCTCTAGGTGATAAAGAGGAGACTGAAGAAAGATAATTTTTTTCTTTGTTCAGTTTTTTTTTTGGTAAAGTAGTTATATTTGACTTTTGTTTCATTTTTAAATTTTTTTTAACGTTATATTGTTATTAGTGAAAACACATATTTCTGATGCAACTTTAATAGATTTTTTTGCAATTTCTTCAGCAGTCATTTCAGAGTCTATTAATACTTTAGCTGCAGCTAGAGCATAATTTCCACCTGAGCCAATTCCAATAATTCCTCCTTCAGGCTCAAGGACATCTCCTGTTCCTGAAATTATAAAACTTTTTTCTTTATCAGCAATAGCCATTAAAGCTTCTAATCTTCTTAAATATTTGTCTGTTCTCCAATCTTTTGCAAGCTCCACAGCAGCTCTCGTAAGATTGCCAGCATGTTTTTCTAATTTTGCTTCCAATCTCTCAAATAAAGTTAATGCATCGGCAGTTGATCCTGCAAAACCAGCTACAACATTTCTTTTTTCAATTTTTCTTACTTTTTTTGCAGTACTTTTTATAACGGTATTTCCAATGCTAACTTGGCCGTCTCCCGCAACCACAACCTGATTATTTTTTCTAATTAAAACAATAGTAGTTCCATGCCAATTTGAATTGTTACTCATAGTACCAGCTTATGTGGCTACTTATTTGTTTTCTTCAAGTCCTAAAAATTCATTTTATTGCTATATTCCTAAATTATTTATATATCTAGGTAATACGAAGATTATATATGCCGAGAAAAGCTAAAATAAACAGAAAAACTAAAGAAACCAGTATAGCTGTAGAAGCAAATATAGATGGTTCAGGATCCTATAAAATAGAAACGAAAATAGGTTTTCTAAATCATATGTTAGAACAGCTGGCAAAACACTCTTTAATCGATTTAAAGATTAAAGCGCAAGGAGACACACACATTGATTTACACCACACGACTGAGGACACGGGAATAGCTATAGGAGAGTGCATAAAAAAGGCTCTACGCTCCACTAAAGGCATTAAAAGGTACGCCCACGCATTAATACCTATGGACGAAACACTAACTAGAGTTTCCATAGATGTTTCCAATAGACCATATTTAATATGGAAAGTTAAATTAAAGGTAGAAAAACTAGGTGAGATGGATACAGAACTTTTTAAAGAATGGTTCCAGGCCTTTTCACAAGCTGCAGGAATTACTTTACATGTAGAAAATATTTATGGAGACAATAGCCATCATATCATTGAGTCATGTTTTAAAGGATTAGCAAGATCTTTACGTGTTGCTTTAGAAATAGATAAAAGAATTAAAAATAAAGTTCCATCAACAAAGGGTATTTTATAAAAAACAATGTCGATCGCAGTAATTGACTATGGCTCAGGTAACCTAAAATCTGCAGCTAAGGCACTTGAAGTTGCAGCAGATAATATTAGCTTAAATTCAAAAATAATAGTTACCTCAGATCCAAAAATAATAAAAGAGTCAAAGAAAATTATTCTCCCAGGACAAGGATCTTTTAGAGACTGTTATCTCGGCATTAAAAAAATTCCTGGATTAGAAGATGCATTAAATGAATTTGTTTTAAATAAAAAAAAACCTATTTTTGGCATATGCGTCGGAATGCAATTATTTGCAAAGTTAGGTTATGAATCAGAGGAAACCAAAGGTTTTGGATGGATTAATGGAGAGGTGAGAAAAATAAATAGTATTAATAAAACTTTAAAGCTGCCTCATATGGGGTGGAACGAAGTAAAATTAAAAAAAGATTTTAAATTTTTTTCTAATATTGAAAATAATTCACATATGTATTTTATTCACAGCTATGAATTTATAACAAAAAAAAAAGAGTATATCGTTGCAACAGTTAATTATGGAAATTCAATTATAGCAGCAGTAGAAAAAGAAAATATTTTTGGTACACAATTCCACCCAGAAAAGAGTCAAAAAAATGGATTACTTATTTTAGAAAACTTTTTAAAATGGAGCTCGTAAATGATTATTTTTCCTGCCATTGATATTAAAAATGGAAAGTGTGTAAGACTAGTAAAAGGTGATTTTAAAAAAATGACTTCTTATGAAAATTCACCAATTGAGCAAGCAGACAAGTTTTTTCAAAGTGGTTTTAATAATATTCATATTATTGATCTAGATGGAGCGCTTCAAGGCAAAATGATCAATTATGATATTATAAAAAAAATAATACAAAAGTTTAAATTAAAGGTTCAAATTGGCGGAGGAATAAGAACGATTGATGATATAAAAAAATGGATCGAAATAGGTGCTGATAAGATTGTTATGGGAACTGCAGCATTAGAAAATATAGATCTTCTTCAAAACGCGTGTGAAAAATTTAAAAATAGAATTGCGGTTGCGCTAGATATTAAAGATGGTTTTCTTCATTTATCAGGATGGAATAAACAAACAAATATTTCTATAAAAAGTTTTATTAATAAAATTGAAAATTTTGGAGTTTCTAGAATTATTTATACAGATATAAACAAAGACGGAACTAAACAAGGGCCCAACATTAAAGATACTATCGAACTTTCTCAAAAAGTAAAAATTCCTTTTGTTATTTCTGGAGGAGTATCTTCAATAAAGGATATAAAAAAAATAAAAGAAATTAAAAATTCAAACATCCAAGGAGTAATTGTAGGTAAATCAATTTATGATGGAGACATAGACATAAAAGATTTAGTTAAATTAATTTAAAATGTTAAAAAATAGAATCATACCATGTTTAGATGTAAAAAATGGAAGAGTTGTTAAGGGAATTAATTTTGTTAATCTAATCGATGCTGGTGATCCAGTTGAGCAGGCAAAAATTTATGACGAACAGGGTGCAGATGAATTATGTTTCCTAGATATTACGGCATCAAACGAAAATAGAGATATCATATTAGACACAGTTAAAAAAACTGCAGAAAAATGTTTTATACCTCTAACAGTTGGGGGTGGCGTAAGAACTTTAGATGATATAAGAAATTTACTTTTAGCAGGCGCTGATAAAGTTTCAATAAATACAGCGGCATTTAGTAATAAGGATTTGGTTAGAAAAAGTGCTGAAAAATTTGGATCTCAGTGCATCGTGGTTGCTGTAGACGCAAAACAAGTCAAAGAAAATAGATGGGAAGTATTTACCCATGGAGGTAGAAATTCTACTGGAGTGGATGTATTAAAATTTGTAGAAAAAATGGAGCTAATGGGTGCTGGAGAAATATTGCTTACATCAATGGATAGAGATGGAACAAAAAAAGGTTACGATTTGGATTTAACTAAAAAAGTATCTAATTTACTAAACATACCAGTGATAGCATCTGGGGGAGTTGGAAATTTAGAACATTTATATCAAGGTATAAATATTGGTAAGGCAAGTGCTGTACTTGCAGCATCAATTTTTCATTTTGGAGAACATACAATTTTGGAAGCTAAACAATATTTGGACTCAAAAGGCATACCTGTTAGAATATAAGAATGCTTAAGTCGTTAGAAGAACTCGTAAATATTATTCGTAATCGCAAGAACGCAAATTTAGAGAAGTCCTACACCAACAAATTATTAAATGATAAAAAATTTAATATTAAAAAAGTAAATGAAGAAGTAGAAGAATTAATAGATGCTATCCAAAAGAATAATAATCAAGTCCATGAAGCGGCTGATGTTTTGTATCATTTTTTAGTATTGCTAGAGGGTAGTGGAATTAAAATTGAAGATGTAATGGAAGAATTAAAAAAAAGACAAAATGAAATACGATAATAATAATATTTTTGCTAAAATTCTAAGAGAAGAGATACCGTGTAAAAAAATTTATGAAGACGAATTTGTTTTTGCTTTTCATGATATAAATCCACAAAAAAAAATCCATGCTATTATTATCCCTAAAGGAGCATATATAAACTTAGACGATTTTTCTTCAAAGGCCTCAGAAAAAGAGATTTCTGGATTTATAAAAGGAGTAGGTATTGTTGCAAAAAAAATAGGTGTTTCAGAAACCGTTAAAGGTGGTGGATACAGATCTTTAGTTAATGTTGGAAAAGATGGAGGGCAAGAAGTTCCTCATTTACATTTTCATATTTTTGGCGGAGAAAAAGTCGGTAAAATGGTTTCTTAAAGATCACTTTCTTGTGGAATCTTAAAAATTTTATCTTCTATCTTTTTATTAATTATTAAATCACTAATTAAGAAAGTAACATTATTAGAATAAGCATCTACCGTTTTCCATCCTTTTAATTCTAAAGATTTTTCATCAAATAGAATTTTTAAATTATTATATTTTGTTTCTGCGGCAGCAAAAGCAATTAAGTTTGAATCTAATTTTTCAGGTTTATTGTTTCTAACCAAATTAAAGATTTCTTCTTTTCTAAGAACTTTAAAAAGTAATGTTGTTTTTATAGGATACAAATAAATTCTTTTATATTTTTTTTTGATAACTGCTATAGTTTTACCATTTGAAATTATTGTTTTTTGTTTAACATTATAATAATCACATTTCATTAATAGTGGATATTTAATAGCACATTTTCCACTTTCTTTTTTTTCACCTATCTGCTGTTCAAAATTAAAGGATAAAGTTTTAATTGATGTTATTTTATTTATAATTTTTGATTGTATGTCTGCATATGAAACATTTATAATTAAACAATAAATAACTAATGCTTTTAAAAAAAAAATATTTGTTTTTATCAAATTAAACCTATAAAATCTCTCTTTTCCCTACATGGTTTGCCTGCCCTACAATTCCTTCTTTTTCCATAGCTTCCATTATTCTCGCTGCTCTATTATATCCTATTTGTAATTTCCTTTGCAAAAAACTAGTTGAAGCCCTACCTTCTCTTTTAATAATATCTACAGCCTTAAGGTATAGTTCATCTTTTTGATCATCACTATTATTATTATTATCTAAATCATTATCTTTAATAGTTGTGATTTCATCAATATAGTTTGGTTCGCCCTGAGATCTTAAAAAACTATTTACTTTTTCTATTTCTGGTTCTGAAACAAAAGGGCCATGAATTCTTACTATTCTGTTAGCTGATGACATAAACAACATGTCTCCCTTTCCTAGCAATTGTTCTGCCCCCTGTTCACCTAAAATAGTTCTACTGTCAATTTTTGAACTTACTTGAAATGATATTCTTGTTGGAAAATTTGCTTTTATAGTTCCGGTTATTACATCAACACTTGGTCTTTGCGTAGCCATGATAATGTGTATTCCAGCAGCTCGTGCCATTTGAGATAACCTTTGAATATAATTTTCTATTTCTTTTCCAGCTATTAACATCAAATCAGACATTTCATCAACCACCACCACAATGTAAGGCATATGTTTTTTATGTTTCAAATTATATCCATCTATGTTTTTTACTCCCACGCTAGTCATTAATTTATATCTACTCTCCATTTCTTTTACTGCCCATCCCAATGCTGCCGTAGCTTTTTTGGATTCGGTTATAACTGGGCAAAGTAAATGAGGTATTCCTTCGTATGCTGAAAGCTCCAACATCTTTGGGTCTATTAAAATCAAGTTACATTTTTCAGGAGTATATTTGTAAAGCAAAGATAATATTATAGTATTTATACATACAGATTTTCCTGAGCCAGTAGTTCCGGCTATTAATAAATGAGGCATTAAAGATAAATCTCCAACAATCGGCATTCCTGAAATACTTTTGCCTAAAGCTATTGGTAATTTTATTTCTTTTTTAAAAAATTTTTCATCAGAGATAATTTCGTTTAAAAAAACATTTTCTCTTTTTGAATTGGGGATTTCAATCCCAATTGTATTTTTCCCAGGTATAGTTGCAACTCTTGTTGAAATAGAGCTAGTATTTCTTGCTATATCATCAGACAAATTGATTATTTTGGAAACTTTAACTCCAGAAGCTGGCTCAAATTCATTCAAAGTTACCACGGGACCACAATTAATTGTTTTGATTTTACCTTCTACACCAAAATCAAGTAAAATTTTTTCTAAAAATTGAGAAGTTTTAGTTAGCTCGTTGTTATTTATGTCTTTTTTATTTTTTAACTCCGGATTTTTTTCTAAAAAATTTATTAAAGGAAGTTTAAAAATATTATTACTTGTAAATTTTATTTCTTTATTTGATGAAAAGGGCAAAATAGGCTGTTTAACATTTTCATCATCTTTAATAAAATTTCCTACTTCACCTACAATATTAACTTTCTTATCATCTGTGATTAGTTCATTTTTTTTATTAAATAAAAAAATAATTTTTTTTATTATCAAATATGGAAAACTAAAAATTATTTTTAAATCGTAAAATTTTAAACCCAAGCTTATTATAAAAAAGAAAATTGTAACAAGAGAAAAAAAGTAAAATAGGTATTGATTTTCATTTACATTAAAAAAGTTATAAATATTTTCTTTAAGAATTCTTCCCACAAACCCACTATTACCATTATCAATAAGAAGGAAAGATTCGTTAAAAAAAATATTTAAAAAGCTTGTACCAAATATAATATAAATTAGAGAATAAAAAATTTTTGAAATAAAATTATTAATTTTTTTTTTAAGAAAAATTTTATAACCCCAATAAAAAATATTTAAAGCTATTAAAAAAGAAACTAATCCTACCGATTGCAATAAAAAATCAGATATTACACTTCCATAAAAGCCACCAATATTTTTTATTTCAACACTTTCTGATGAGTAAATAAAATTTGGGTCGCTAGGAGAGTAGGTGATTATAGACGCTAATAGAAAAAAGCCAAAAATAACAAGGCCGATTCCTCCAACCTCTATTAGTCTTTTTATTATAAATTCATTTAATTTGTTAAAAACTTTAAAATTCATTTTTGTTTAAATTATTTAATTAGTTTTGTATCATTTATTAATAATTGTTAAAATTATTTTATAGAAAAAAACAATGAAAAAACAAAAAATTTGTATAATAGGTGGTGGGCTTACTGGTTTGATTACAGCAATTACCCTTTCAAAGTTAAAAGTTAGTGTTGATTTGATTGTAGATAGGATGGAAAGTAATATTGATTCGAATAGAACAATCGCAATCTCACAAGATAATTATGATTTTTTACAAGATTTAAAAGTATTCAAACTAAATAACAATCAATTTTGGCCCTGTAAAGGAATGAAATTATACACAAAAAATAAAAATAATAAAGTAGAAGAAATATTTAAACTAGAAAAAATAAATAAAAAAATTTTTTATATGATTAAAAATTCAAAAGTTATTGATTTAGCGTTAAGAGAATTAAAAAAGGATAAATCTATTTCAATAATAAAAAACAGAAAAATAAACGATATTTTTAGCTCAGGCTCATTAAATTATATTAAAGTTAAAAAAAAAATATTAAAATATAACTTAATCATATTAAGTGCTGGGGGCGCTTCTAGCCTCGTAAAAAAAATTTTTAAAGAAAAATCATTAGAACATTCTTATGGAGAAACTTCTTTAACAACAATAATAAAACACAATACATTTTCAAATAATATAGCGAGACAAATTTTTTTAGAAGATGAAATAATAGCATTATTACCAATTTCTAAAAACCAAACATCAATAGTTTGGTCTGCTAAAAAAAGTTTATTAAATGAGAAAATAAATATAAATTTATTATTTAAAGATAAAATTAAAACTTATACAAAAGAATATTTTAATAAAATAAAAGTGGATAAAAAAATAGAAAAAAGAAACTTAAATTTTTTAATTAGAAAAAAATATTATAAAGAAAGAGTTCTTTTATTTGGAGATTCTTTGCATGTTATTCACCCCTTAGCAGGACAAGGTTTTAATATGATAATTAGGGATTTAATGAGTTTATCTAAAGCACTAAAGAATAAAATTAATTTAGGATTAGATATTGGTGATGAAAGTTTATTATCTGAATTCTCAAATGATAGCAAACCTAGGAATTTTGTATATTCAATAGGAATCGACCTAACAAAATCTTATTTTTCAGTAAAACAAAAGTCTTTTAAAAATTTAAGAAATAGAATGTTGACTATAGTAAACAAAAGCAAACTTGCAAAAATTTTTTTTTTTAATCTAGCTAATAGAGGATTAAGATTTTAGGTTTATTGAATAGTTTTATTTTCTAAATGACTAACTAAACTAAAGTCAATTATTTCTTCCAGTACTTTATATTTATCTTCTGCTTTGACTGTTTCAATTAGCTTTTGTTTTTCTTCAGAAGTGAAAGGTGAAATCATGCACACGGTATCTATCAACTGCTCAAAATTTAGTTTTACAAGCTCATTATATTCAACTGAATAATTGAGCTTCTTAAAATAATTTTTTATTTTATTTAATAAATTTGATAAATCTAAATTTTTTTTATTTGGGGTTAGCGTGCTAAGATCTTCTACAAATTCTGAATAATCAACTTTAAACTTCCTGTATAGTTTTTCACTTGTAAGCTCTTCCATTATCTTAAACCGAATTATACCCGAAAGATTTATTAAAAATCTTTTATCTTTTGTTTCATTAAAGCTAATAATTTTACCTAAGCATCCAACTTTGTAAACCTCTGGCTTAAGGCCTATTTTAATTTTAGGTTGAATCATGCCAAATAGTCTCCCACCTTTCATACAATCATCTACTAATTGTATGTACCTATCTTCAAAAATATTTAATGGTAAAACTGTTTTTGGAAAAAAAACAGCATTTGTTAGTGGAAAAACTGGAATTTTGTTTGGTAAATTATTTTTTTTCATTATTAAATATACTTTAAATTTAAATGATAAAAATTAAAAGTCTATTTGAAATTTTGTCTTAAAATTAGAATTGTTCGGTTTCTGTAGAATCTTTCATCGCTGTAGTTGAACTTTCCCCCGATGAAATAGTATTTGACACAGCATCGAAGTAAGATGTTCCAACTTCTCTTTGATGTTTTGTCGCAGTGTAACCTTCTTTTTCACTATCAAATTCTTGCTGTTGCAATCTTGAATAAGCCGCCATTCCATATTGCTTATATTTTTTAGCTAAATCAAAAATAGCATAATTTTGCGCATGGAATCCTGCTAGAGTTATAAATTGAAATTTATATCCCATGCCACCTATTTCTTTCTGGAAAACTTCTATTTCCTTATCAGATAAATTCTTTTTCCAATTAAATGACGGCGAACAATTATATGCTAATAATTTCCCTGGGAACTTATCATGGATTGCTTTAGCAAAAATTTTTGCTTCTTCAAGGCTTGGTTTTGCTGTTTCACACCAAATTAAATCACTATAAGGAGCGTATGCCAAACCTCTTGATATTGCTTGATCTAAACCATCATTAACATAATAAAAACCTTCTGGTGATCTTTTTCCAGTTAGAAAAGGTTTATCATTTTTATCAACATCACTAGTTATTAATTTTGCTGCATTAGCATCAGTTCGTGCCAAAATTATTAATGGAACTCCCATTATATCCGCTGCAAGCCTTGCTGACTTAAGATTTTTTATCATAGTTTGAGTTGGCACTAATACTTTTCCTCCCATATGCCCACATTTTTTTTCAGAAGCTAGTTGATCTTCAAAATGTACACCTGCCGCACCTGACTTTATAAATTTTTTAGTTAATTCAAATACATTTAAAGGGCCACCAAATCCAGCTTCGCCATCAGCTATAATAGGCATTTTATAATCTACCATATCTTTATTATTAATTTTTTCTTCAATAATTTCCATGTGTTGAATTTGATCTGCTCTAATTAAGGCATTGTTCATTGCTTCAACTAATTTAGGAGCACTATCATAAGGGTACAGGCTCTGGTCCGGATACATCTCCCCGGCACTATTTGCATCTGCAGCTACCTGCCATCCACTTAAATAAATTGCTTTTAGACCAGCTTTAGCGTGTTGGACCGCTTGATTGCCAGACAAGGAACCAAGAGTATTAACATAAGATTCGGTATTTAATAAATTCCAAAGTTTTTCTGATTGTGATTTACAAAGGGTATGCTCAATATTAAATGTCCCTTTGAGTTTCTCAACATCTT
>Ga0209089_10005683_pt1 | contig 10209 bp, 9 predicted proteins | sample ArcticOcean_MG_C_FD_187431 | JGI IMG/M metagenome (GOLD analysis project Ga0209089, IMG submission 187431) | Marine microbial communities from western Arctic Ocean - ArcticOcean_MG_CB2_150 (SPAdes) (version 2) | ecosystem: Environmental > Aquatic > Marine > Oceanic | place: Arctic Ocean: Canada...
AATTTTAGGCATTAATTATATATAGGCACAAAAAAAAATAGGACAAGAAAAAACCACCCTTTTTTATTTATAAAATTTTAAACTTTAATTACTTGACTCTACCGCCTGAAACTGCCGCAGCCCAAATTACTAGACCAAATGCAATTTTGTTTATGAAGTCTGCTAAGTTATAAATCACGTTTAATGAGTTGTTATCTATGCCACCATTTAAGTAACCAAAAATATAACCTAATGGATATATGGCCCATCCAACAATAACAATCATTCTTAATGTATTAAAAGCTGTCACAAAAGTTTTATTTCCACTTTTTGCAGCTACTCTACCAGCTTCACCTGAAAATATTTCATATAAAATATAAATCCATCCTGCCATACCAATAACAAAACCTGCGGCTCTAAGTATTGTTCCGATTTCGCCTAGATATCCTCCAATTAACATCACAAGCGAACCAATTAGAAGTCTCCAAAACATTCCACTAGAAACTTTTCTTACTGCAGATAATATTAAATAAAATTCTATCGTCTGCAATGGAACGGTGATCAACCAATCAATATATCTATATACAGTTGGAACATCTCCTGTTTGAACCCAAACGCCTCTTATGTATAAGTAGTTAACAAAAGCAACGCCAGTAATTATCCCGGCTACTGTAACTGATGGTCTCCAAGCAGCAGTTACTGAGTTTCTTTCAAGAAAAAAGAATGCTGTGGCAGCTAACATGCCCATTGAAATTATCCAAAATGAAATTCCAACAAAATCATCGAAAGCTAATAAAACTGTTTCTGCATTTGCTGTGTTTGATATTCCTACGAGAGCTATCAGAACAAGGGCTAAGATTTTAAGTTTATTCATAATAAAGGTCTTCATTGGTTGCTTTTAATTTAATTTAAATCTAAATAAAATTTTTACATAGTTAAAAACGAAGCTTGTTGGACATTAACAAAATAAATAGCTAATTGAAGACTTTTTTGTAATTAATTTATGTTGATTTTATTAGCTTTTTTAATTTAAATACAAACTGATATAAAAAATCATATAAAAACAAACAATAAAACAAATCAGAATGAATCGAAAATTTTCCCAAATTTATTTAAATTCTATAAAAAACCCTGAGGATTTTTGGAAAAAAGTTTCTGATGATATTTTTTGGTTTAAAAAACCAACAAAAATTCTAAATAAAAACAACCCTCCTTTCTATAAATGGTATGAAGATGGAATTACAAACACTTGCTACAATGCTTTAGATATTCATATTGATCAAGGCAGAGGTGATAAAACTGCTTTAATTTATGACAGCCCTATAACAGGCAGCAAAAAAAAATTTACATATAAAGAATTAAGAGAAAAAGTTTCAAAATTTTCAGGAGCGCTAAAAAACCAAGGCATAAATAAAGGTGATAGAGTTATTATTTATATGCCCATGATACCAGAAGCTGTTGTTGCTATGCTTTCTTGTGCAAGATTGGGAGCTATTCACTCGGTTGTATTTGGTGGTTTTGCTTCAAATGAATTAGCTAGTAGAATAGATGATAGCAAAGCGAAAGTTTTAATTACAGCTTCGTGTGGTTTCGAGCCTGGAAAAACTGTTGAGTACAAGCCTCTTGTAGATCAAGCTTTAAAATTAGCTTCTAATAAAATTGAAAAACTTATTCTATTTCAAAGACCAGGTCATGAAGCAAAACTTAATGCACCTAAAGAAATAAGTTGGGAAGAATCACTGTCCAATGCAAAAAATGTTGATTGTGTTGAAATGAACTCAAACGAATTTGCATATATTTTATACACATCTGGAACAACTGGCGTACCTAAAGGGATTGTTAGAGATGTAGGAGGACATATAGCTGCTCTTAAATGGACGATGAAAAATATTTATAATATTGACGAGGATGATGTTTGGTGGTCGGCCAGTGATATTGGTTGGATCGTGGGTCATTCCTATATTGTTTATGCGCCACTATTTAAGGGATGTACGACTGTACTGTTTGAAGGAAAACCTGTAGGAACACCTGACGCCGGAGTTTTCTGGAAAATTATTTCAGATTACAAAGTTAAATCTCTTTTTACTGCCCCAACAGCTTTTAGAGCAATTAAAAAAGAAGATCCGGAAGGTAAGTTTTTTTCTAAATATGATTTAAGTTCATTTGAAAGTTTATTCTTAGCTGGGGAGAGAGCTGATCCTGATACGATTAAATGGGCAGAATCTCTTTTAAAAGTTCCAGTAATTGATCATTGGTGGCAAACAGAAACGAGTTGGGCAATCAGTTCAAATTGTACTGGAATAGAAATGATGAAAACAAAATATGGATCTGCTTGTAAAGCTGTTCCAGGTTACGATGTTAAGATTATAAAACCAGATCAGTCTTTGGCTAAACCAAACGAAATGGGAGATATCGTCGTTAAACTTCCATTGCCTCCAGGAACTTTTCCAACACTATGGAATGCTGACAAAAGATATGAAGAAACATATATGTCAAATTATCAAGGTTATTATCAAACCTATGATGCGGGACATATTGATGAGGATGGATATATCTGGATTATGTCTAGAACTGATGACATTATTAATGTTGCTGGTCACAGATTATCAACAGGTGCTATTGAAGAAGTTTTATCAGAACATCAATCAGTAGCAGAATGTGCAGTCATGGGTATTGCAGATAAATTAAAAGGACAATTGCCTATAGGCTTATTAACGCTTAAAACAGGAGTTCAAAAAGATAACGAAACAATATCTAAAGAATGCGTACAAATGGTCAGAGATAAAGTTGGTCCCGTTGCTGCATTTAAAATTGCTATTGTTGTTAAAAGATTGCCAAAAACAAGATCGGGAAAAATTTTAAGAGGAACAGTTAGAAAAATTGCCGATAACGAGGAATATAAAATGCCTGCAACAATTGACGATCCCACTATTCTGGATGAAATTAAACAAGATTTAATTAATAATAATATTTTAAAAGTTTAATGACAAAGTATTTATTTCTTCTTGGAGCTACCTTTTGTGAAGTTGCTGGTACTTTATTATTACCCGTTACACAAAATTTTACAAAGTTATTTCCAACTGTAATTCTAGCTATATGCTACTTGTCAGCATTTTACTTTTTAACTTTCGCAATTAAAGAAATTCCACTGTCTGTTGTTTATGCAACCTGGAGCGGCCTAGGAATTTTTACAATCGCAATATTTGGCTATGTATTTTACAAACAAACTTTAAGTTGGCCTGCTGTACTTGGATTGTTTTTAATTGTTATTGGTATTACGCTGGTAAATGTTTTTAATTCAAAGATTGTCTAAAAAACTAAAGGTTGGCCATTTGAATCTCCTAAAATTTTTCCGTCCTTCATTTTTATCTGACCGTTAATCACAGTTAAAACAGGTTTTCCTTTAAATTCCATTCCATTAAAAGGAGACCACTTACATTTGCTTTCTATCTCTTGGTTTTTAACTGTATGTTTTTTATTCATATCTACTATTGTTAAATCAGCATCAAGGCCTTCTTTAATAAATCCTTTATTTTTAATACCAAAAATCTTAACAGGATTTTCACAGACAAAATCAACAAATTGTTTAAGAGAAAGTTTTTCTTCATTTACATGATTTAACATTATTGGAACTAAAGTTTGAACGCCCGGCATACCAGATGGTGAATTTGGATAATTTTTTTCCTTGTTTTCTTTTAAATGAGGAGCATGGTCAGAGCCTATTATATCTGGAAAATTATTTCTTACACCATACCATAATCTATCATAATGAGATTTATCTCTAATGGGCGGATTCATTTGAGCATATGTTCCTAGTCTGTCATAACACTCTGGGGCAAAAATAGTTAAATGTTGAGGTGTAATTTCAAAAGTAATGTTGCCTTTATGTTGTGATAAAAAATCTATTTCTTGCTTTGTTGTAACATGGAGTATGTGTGCTTTTTTTTTATATCGCTCGGCAATTCTTACTATTTTTCTAGTCGAAGATATTGCACATTCTTCATTTCTCCATAAAGGATGGGTGCGAACATCTCCTTCTTTAATTAATTTTTTTCTTATATTTAAGATTTCTTCATCTTCGGAATGAACCGAAACTATCTTTGAGCTATTTTTAAATACTTTCTCAATATCTTCTTCTTTGTTAACTAATAAATTTCCTGTTGACGAGCCTGCAAAAAGTTTAATTCCACAACATCCTTCTAAATCCTGCAATTCTGATAATTCTTTATAATTATCTGGCGTTGCTCCAAAATAGAAAGCATAATTACAATACATTCTGTTTTTTGCTAATTTCAATTTCTTATGAAATTCTACCTTGCTTGAGGTTGGAGGATTGGTATTTGGCATTTCAAATACGGAAGTTATTCCACCTGCTACCGCAGCTCTGCTTCCAGAATTTAAATCCTCAGCGTCTGTTGAACCTGGTTCTCTAAAATGAACTTGGGTATCAATACATCCTGGTAAAACTGTAAGGTTGTTCGCATCAAATACTTCTTGAGATTTTTCAGTATTTATTATTCCTATTTTGGCAATTTTATTATTTTTTATTCCAATATCTTGTTTTTTGAGACTACCATCTATGTAGCATGATCCATTTTTTATTATTAAATCTAACATTTCGTAAAAAAGTAATTATAGTATAAATGATTAGCAATCAAATATGAATATTAATAGCGCTTGTATTTTAGAAGACCGAGGAATTCTATTCATTGACGGAGTAGATGCTAAGGATTTTTTACAAAATATTATAACTAACGATATAAACAAAGTTAGCGATCATAACTCTTGTTTTGCCTCTTTGCTAAATCCTCAAGGAAAGTTCTTATTTGAGTTTTTAGTTATACAACATAAAAAAGGATACTTTATTGATTGTGAAAAAAGTCAAATTAACGAACTATTTAAACAACTTTCTTTATACAAATTAAGATCTAGTGTTCAAATTTTAAACCTTAGTAACGAGTTTGTAGTAGCTGCATTAAGTTATGAAAAATTTAAATCAATGGAAGGCTCTAAAGATCAATTAGGATTTACATTAAAATACAGGGAAGACCCTATTTTTTTAGACCCAAGAAATAAAAAACTTGGGGCAAGATTAGTAATAAATCTTGAAAAACTTTACTTATCTTTAAAAAAACTTGATTTAAAATCAACTAAACATGAAGAGTATTACAATTTAAGTTTTGAACTAGGTATTGCTCAACAAAACACGGATAAACTTAAAAATAAAATATTTGGAATAGAGTGTAATTTTGATGAACTAAATGCAATTGATTTTAAGAAAGGTTGCTACATAGGACAAGAAAATACCTCTAGAATCAAACTTAAAAATAAATTAACAAAAAGATTGCTACCAATTAAAGTAATTGAAGGAGATATAAGTGCTGGACAGTCAATTTTTATTGAAAAAACTGAAATTGGGAAAGTTCTAATAGATAAAAGCTATCCCTTTGCAGTAGTCAAGCATACCTCTGAAAAATTTAACTTTGACTTAATTTTTAAAATTAATAATGCAACAATCAGGATTATTAAGCCTAAATGGCTAAATTTAAATTGACAAAACCCTAAAAAATCTAAAGAAGGTTGTTTTTACTTAATTATAAGTAATAAAAGTAAACACTAACAAAGAGTAAATATAATATGAGTCTAAAAGGAAAAGTAAAATGGTTCAATTCAACTAAAGGTTTTGGTTTTATTGAAAGAGAAGATAAAGAAAAAGATGTTTTTGTACACACATCAGCAGTAAGAGATGCTGGTATGAATTCACTTGACGAAGGTCAAGAAGTTACTTTTGACGTTGAAGATGGTCCAAAAGGTCCAAATGCAACGAATATAAAGTCTGCATAAATTTTCAAATATCTAAGCTGAAGTTTTTAATTAAAAAAATTAAATAATTAATTTATATTTTAAAAGCTTCAGCTAAAAAATATTTAACAACTTCATTAAATTCATCTGGTTTTTCTAAGTGGACATTATGCGAACAACCTTCAATAATTTTAAGTTCACTATTAAGTATATTTTTATTTAAAGTGTCAACTTGATTAAAATTATAAGCTTTATCTTGATCTCCCCAAATAATTAAAGTTGGGTTCTTAATATTTTTTAAATTTTCTAAACCACTCCAATTCCTCATTGCTATTAAGGCATTATCTGCTGCTGCTATTGAAGTAGCTTTGCCAGCATCCTCACATAAATAAAAATATTTTGATTTATCCTCTTCAATAAACCAGGTTTTTGCAATTCTGTGTGCGGTAATTTCTAGACCATTTTTTTTTAATTTTTTTCTAGACTCTTCCATGGTTTCAAATCTACCTGGAATGTCGCCAACTGGTCCTGTTCCATAGCAAATTAGTTTTATAATTTTTTCTCCAGCTAATTTTGCCATTTCTTGAACTATCATTCCTCCCATTGAATGACCTAATAAATAAAATTTTTCTATCTTTTTTTCTTTTAAACAATCTAAGATTGTTTGTGCCATGTCATTAATATTATTATATGGTTTGACTTTATTGCTTCTACCAAAACCTGGTAGGTCTGGAGTAACAACTCTATAATTATTTTTTAAAACCTCAATTTGAGGCTCCCACATTTTAGATGAACCTAAAAAACCATGAACTAAAACTAAGGGAAATCCCTTCCCTGTGTCACCTACATATATGTCTTGCATAATAATAAATTAATATTTAGATAATATACTACCAATATGACTAAAAATTTAATACCTACTATCGATATTTCTTCATTAGTTAATCAAGATTTTAATTCAAATAAATCAATTGAGACCATTAATAAAGTTAAAAAAGCTTGCATTAATATTGGTTTTTTTCAAGTTACTGGTCATGGAATGAATAAAAAAAATATTAAAAATATTTGTAGTGTGGGCAATAAATTTTTTAATTCATCCAAGAACAATAAAAGAAAACTGGCTCCAAAAAAATGGAATTATAAAAACAAAAATATTTATAGAGGTTATTTTCCAAATGATGTTAACGGTAAAGAAGGTTTAGATATAGGCGATTTAAAAGTAACAAAAAAATATGCTGCTATTAAAAAAAAACAATATATAGAATATATAAATCTAAACAAATCTTTTGATAAAAAATCAATTAAAATATTAGCAAAATATTTTGATGCAACTTTTATCTTAGGAGAAACTTTGTTTAAAAGCATTCTTAAACTTTATAATAAAGATATAAATAATTCTAAACTTGCTTTTTCAAGACTTAAAACTTTAAGTACTTTAAGATTTAATTATTATCCTAACCAGCCAAAGCCTGTGGAAATATCTAAGCAAGATGGCGTAGCTTTAGGATGTGAAACTCATATTGATAGTGGAATTTTCACTATTTTATACCAAGATAAAAAAGGTGGTTTACAAGTTCAAAATAGAAAAAATAAAAAATGGTATAATGTTCCATTTAATAAAAATGCATTAGTTGTAAATACTGGACTTGCACTTGAATATTTAAGCAAAGGAAAAATTAAAGCTACAAATCATAGAGTTCTCTGGAATAAAACGAAAAGAATGTCTATTCCTTTCTTTTTTGAACCTTCGTATGATTTTAAAATGGACAAATCTTTTTTAACCAGTACCGGAAGAGCAAAAAATAATGGTTTAATTTACGAAAAATTTCTAAACAGCTCTCTAAAGAAATTCATTGAATATCATCGTTAAGAATAATAGTATTAAACTATAAAGCGATACATAACTCATCGTTATTTCCAATACGAAAGTGGGATAGGTCCTTTTGAATTTTGATATTTAAGGAGGGTGAATGAAGTTTGGATATTTTTGCAATACCACTAATTGGAATAAAAAACCATATGCGGAAATTCTTGATAACGCTAGAGATATAACAACTTATTGTGATCAAAATAATTGGAGCTCTATTTGGTTTACCGAACATCATTTTAATCATGAAGGAATGGAATCTTGTACAAACCCTTTGATGATGGGAACAGATGCCGCTGCTAGAACTAAAAATATTAGAATTGGACAAGCAGCTAATATAATCACTTTTCATAATCCAATAAGATTAGCTGAAGATATTGCTACACTTGATCAATTATCAAAGGGAAGAGTTGAAGTTGGAGTTGGTAGAGGAATTTATGGTCGAGAAGCAATTCACATGAATGTCGAGGCAGATTTAAAAGATCAAGCAAAAAATTTTAGACTATTTGAAGAAACTTTAACAATATTAAAAAAAGCATGGACTGAAAAATTCTTTGCTCATAAAGGAGAATTTTATACTTATCCTGCTCCAGATTTTGTTTGGCAACATGATATGAGTCCTCCTAATGAAGAATTTATGGATTTAAAAAATAATACATTAAAAAAAATAAGTGTTGTTCCTCAGCCTTATCAAAAACCTCATCCTCCAATTCATCAAGTTGTAGATGGAATAAGATCAATTGAATGGGCCGCAAAAAATGGAATAAATACCATTATGTGGATTCCGACAGTAAAAGCATTAAAAGTTAAATTTGAAGCATACCAAAAAGAAAAATCACACTCGGAAAAAAGAAATGTCCCACTTGGAGAAGGAGTAACTCTAGTTAGAGATATGTTTGTTGCCGATACTATGGAAGAAGCTAAAGAAAAAGCTGGCCAACATATGGTAAATTATATGAAGTGGGTATGTCATTGGAGAGGTTTGGGAAATCATATGGATCCAGGAGAAGAAATGCCAGTAACTAAAGGTAAATTAGATTTATTAAGTTACGATTTTCTTCATAAACGTAACATGCTCTTTGGTACTCCAAAATATGTTATTGACAAAATAAAAGAACTTAAATCGGAATTAAATTTGCAAAACTTACAAGTCTGGTCGAATTTTCCAGGAGTTAAACATGAGGACTGCATGAAAAGCATTAAAATGTTTACAGAAAAAGTAATGCCTCATTTCAAAGATGATATAGACACCAAAGTCAAAAAAGTTTCGTGAATAAAACCAAAAAAAGAAAAACCTCAAAATATTTAACAGGGGGCCAAGCGGCTGTTCAATGTTTAAAAAAAGAACAAGTTAGACATGTATTTGGTTTAATTGGATCTGCTACTATGGAAATGTTTGATGCTCTCTACCACGAAAAAAAAATAAAATTTATTGGCGTTAGAGATGAAAGAACTGGCACACATATGGCGGACGGTTATGCCAGAGCTTCAAATAAACCTGGAGTAATTCTAGCTGGACAGAATGGGCCTGGTGCAACAAATCTTGTAACTGGAATTGCTCAAGCTAAAGCAGCTTTTTCTCCAGTTGTTGCAATAGCAGGATCTTTTTCAACTAAAGATAAAATGGAAGATGCTTTCCAGGGTCTTGATCAACAAGCTTTATTCAAACCTATTACAAAAAAAACCTGGACAGTCACTAATGTAAAAAAAATTCCAAAAATATTTAGTAATGCTTTTAATGCAGCAATGTCTCCAAGAAGAGGTCCTGTCTGTATAAATGTACCAAGAAATATTTTAGCAGGAACTTCAAAATTTAACATTAATCAAAATAAAAAATCTTATAGTTCTGAAAGTTTTCTAAAAGCTAAAAATAGTGCAATACAAAAATCTGCAAAAATAATTGTTCAATCAACAAAACCTGTAATTATTGCAGGTGGAGGAATAAAATATACAGCTAAATATAAAGAGGTAATTAAACTAGCTGAATTGTTAAATATACCTATGGTTACGGCAGCAGGTCACGGAGATGCTATTCCTTTTGATCATAAATTAAACGCAGGTCAAATGGGACCAAGAGGAAATCCAGTTGCTTCAAGATTGGTTAAAGAAGCTGATGTTATTGTGGCTCTTGGAACACGGCTCGGATTTAATTCAACTTTTTATTCTTACGACAATATAAATAAAAAAGCCAAAATTATTCAAGTTGAATTAGAAAAGAAAATGTTAGGAAGATATTTTCCAATTTCTGTAGGCATTTGTGCTGATGCTACAACAACAACAAAGCAAATATATAATGAAATAAAAAAACAAAAAGTTACTCTAGAAGTATCAAATTGGACTAAAAGCTATTTAAAAGAAAGAAATAATTTTTTAATTAAAAGGGATAGAGATAGTTCTTCAAATAAATTTCCAATACAGCCTTCAGGATTATTCAAACAATTGAGAGATGTTTTGCCAAAAAATTCTGCCATTACACTTGATGCTGGAACTCTTTGTCTTCAAGCTACAGATGCACTTAAATATTTTAATCCGCCTTCTTTATTTACTCCTTTGGATTTTGG
>Ga0209089_10005690_pt1 | contig 10200 bp, 11 predicted proteins | sample ArcticOcean_MG_C_FD_187431 | JGI IMG/M metagenome (GOLD analysis project Ga0209089, IMG submission 187431) | Marine microbial communities from western Arctic Ocean - ArcticOcean_MG_CB2_150 (SPAdes) (version 2) | ecosystem: Environmental > Aquatic > Marine > Oceanic | place: Arctic Ocean: Canada...
TTAGAAACTCCGGAACCCCCGCCTTCTTTGCCGCGTTATAGAGGCGCGCCCGATTTTCCTCGGATTTCTACGTTTTGCCAAACTTCTACTGCGACAGATTGAATTCAGGTTGAGCCTTCAGGAGCTGTTTTTCCATCGCAGCAGATTCGTCCGGTCCCTCGAGTAGCGTGTAAGACGCGGTTAAAATGACTTGGCTATTAGCATTACGCCCCAAGGATTCCGGAGAGATCCGAGAGGCGCGTGACGTGTTCTACAAGGCGATCGAGACGCGGGAGCAGAGTACCGGCAAGCCCGTCTCGCCCTATTAACGCTTTAACCGGGCTTATTGTGAGGTGTGGATAGATAATGATGAACATGACGACGGCGTGGCGTCTGATGCCGCAACTCAAGCGGCCATTACAAATAGCACTGCAGGAAGGTAGCATTGTTTCGCCCTAGCCAGGGCTATTGAGGCCGACTACGAAATACAGCACTAGCTGCATCGAAACGAACTCGACCGGGCTTCGCTTGAACTGCCCCAGGCCTCGCCAAATTGAGAAGTACGAGAATGCAATACTTAAGTCAGTTTTAATTAGTATTGCGCGCCTGTTTTTGTCCCGCCATTGCTCGCAGCTAAATTTGTGCGCTGTCTAGGAAATCCCGCGCCCGCTGCCGGTGTTCGGGCCGGATATGCTGGCGCACTCGATTAATGGCAATGTACAGCACGGCGGCGTCATCGGCAAAGCCTAGCGCGGCGATGAAATCCGGCACCAGATCGATGGGCATGATGAAATAGGCTAGGGCGCCCAGCAAAATGGCCTTGGCGTGAACCGGTGTAACGGGATCCAGGGCGCAGTAATAGGCCGCAATCAGTTCGGCGGCGAAGGGTAGGCGGCCCAGAACCCGCCGCAGCTTGGGCCAGAAATCCCGCCGCACCTTGGCTTCGTCGCGTGTTATCGCCGTTTTCGCCATATCAGGCATATGGGCAAGGCGGCGGTATTTGCAACGATTGCCCATGGCGTGGAGCATCTGCTATGACGCGGCTATAAAATTTCAAACATAGGGAAGGGCACAGCATGCAAATCGATGGACAGGTTGCAATCATAACAGGCGGCGCCTCGGGGTTGGGCGAAGGCACTGCCCATGAACTGGCGGGCACCGGCGCGAAAGTGGCGATTTGGGATGTTCAGGAAGAAAAAGGCATGGCTGTGGCGGCGGCCGTGGGTGGCGTTTTCTGCAAATGCGATGTCACATCGGAAGACAGCGTGATCACGGCCCTCGGCGAGACTAGGGAGGCCCTGGGCGTAGCCCGCATTCTGGTCAACTGTGCCGGCACCGGGGTGGCGGTCAAGACCACCTCGCGCGGCGTCGCTCATCCCCTCGATCAGTTCGAGCGGATCATCAAGATCAACTTGATCGGCACCTTTAACTGTATTCGTCTGGCCAGCACCGACATGGTGGAGTTGGAGCCCTTGGCCCATGGCGAGCGTGGCGTGGTCATTAATACCGCCTCGGTCGCTGCTTTTGACGGACAGGTCGGCCAGGCCGCCTATTCCGCCTCGAAAGGTGGCATCGTCGGGATGACCCTGCCGGTAGCCCGTGATTTGGCGGACAAGGGCATCCGCGTCTGCACCATCGCGCCGGGTATCTTCGAAACTCCGCTGTTGGGCACCCTGCCCGACGACGTGCGCGCCTCCCTGGCTGCCAGTGTGCCATTTCCCAAGAAACTGGGCCAGCCCGGCGAATACGCCCAACTGGCCCGCCAGATCGTGGAAAACGTGATGCTGAACGGCGAAACCATCCGTCTCGACGGCGCCATCCGCATGGCGCCACGCTAGAGCCTGTTTTTTTGTTCACGCCAGTGCGCCGAGAGCATTTTCATTCTAAAATGCTCTCGGCGTTAGAATTAGCGCAATTTTTCTAATCATTTAGCATCGCTTCGTGATTCTCATTAATTAGGGATTGCGTTAAAGCGCACAGCTCACCAGGAGATTTGAGGGGGCCGCGCATTAACACTGGGCCGCGTCGCGGCCTTGACCATTATTAGCCCGTGGCATCGGTCGCAATGCTATCGATGAAGGCGGCCAGCGCGATATCCCGTTCGCTCAAACCGGCGACGTCGTGGCTGGTCAGAACAACTTGGACCCGGTTATAGACATTGCGCCATTCCGGGTGATGGTTTGCGGCCTCAGACTGCAGGGCGATGCGGCTCATGAAGCCGAAGGCGGCGTTGAAATCCTTGAAAGCAAAGGATTTTTCGATGGCGTCGCGGTCTGCTTGCAGGCGCCAGCCTGATAGTCCGGCCAGTGCATCGCGGCGGCGGCCCCCTTGTAACAGATCGCTCATGTTATCATTCCCTGACGCCGAAACGTTAGTTTGGTTGAAAGGCAGCCGCCGGACAAACATTACCCGAGGTGCCGATGGAAATAAACAGATTGCGGACCGCGAAAGCATTGTCGATAACCATCATTTGCAAGGGCCTTTCATTAGTACCAGGTTAGGTGCGGGCGCATCTGGCGCACTGCTCGGCATTGCTGACAGGGGCCCTCTACACCCAAATCATTGGCCCAATGATAAATGCTATTGCAGGTCGGGTAACGGACTTTGTACAGTTCACCATGCACGTGGATCAGGTTTGGCTGCCGGCGCGTTCATGCAAATCGTCCACGTTCTGGGTCACTACCAATACCGTGCCCGAATATTGCGTTTCCAGTTTAGGCAGGGCGCCATGCGCGGCATTGGGCGCATGGCTTTGCAGACTGCGGCGGAATTGGTTGCGGAAATAGTGCACCAGTTCGGGGTTCCGGCGAACGCCCTCCGGGGTGGCCACGTCCTCGACATCAACCTTGCTCCGCAGACCATCGGCGCCACGAAAGGTATCGATGCCGGATTCCGCCGAAACGCCTGCCCCGGTCAGAATGACAATATATTCAAAGTGACCAACGCTGGGTTTACCCATGGTTTAGTGTCCCGTTTCCAGAAGGTATTCCGATTCTAATGTGTAAATGGCGCCTTCCCGCGCCAGATGCGACGAGAATAGGCAAAATCGATCCACGGTGAAGGGCGGAGATACATATTCGCTGTAACGTGCGGCATAACCTTCGGCCTCCAAAGGGGCGATACCGTTCAGGCGGGCGAGGGTAACGTGGGGGTGATAGCGGCGATGATCCGGCGCCAGCCCAATCGCTTGCAGGCCGTGCTGGATCTTGCCATGCAATTTATGTAACGGTTTATCGTCATCAACGCCGGCCCACAGCACACGGGCCAGCTTGCGTTCATTGAAGAAACCGGTACGCCGCAAGGTCAGGGTAAAGGCTGGCATGGCCACCTGGTGGAGAACATCATCGATGTCCCGGGCTAGGGCGCCATCGGCCTCGCCGATAAAGCGCAGGGTCAGGTGCAATTGTTCCCGGATCCGCCAGGGGGCCTCGTCAACCCCGCCGCAAAGCGCGGTCAAGGTATCCTTGACCCCCTCCGGCAACGAAATCGCCACGAACAGCCGCAATCCGTCAGTCCCCCTCTTTGCGATCCAGCAGGTCTAGCACATATGGCGTCATGGCATCGACTATGACCTGCACCCCAGCCGCATTGGGATGCAGGCCGTCGTTTTGGTTTAATTCCAGCCGTGCCGCCACTCCCGCCAGAAAGAAGGGATACAGCGTAACGCCATATTTACGGGCCAGATCGGGGTAGATGCTATTAAAAGCCTGGGCATAGCCCGGACCCAGGTTGGGCGGCGCCAGCATGCCGGCCAGCAGTACGGGTAGGCGAAGTTGCCGCAGCATATCCAGCATGGCATCCAGGTTGCGGCGGGTAACGGCGGGGTCGACGCCGCGCAGACCGTCATTGGCGCCCAGCTCCAATATCACCAAATCAATCCGCCCCGTCAGGGTCCAGGCTAGCCGCGCCCGGCCGCCGGCGGTGGTATCGCCCGAGACGCTGCCGTTTCTCACCCGTACCTGGCGATCCCGCTGGCGCAGGGCCACTTGCAACCGGGCCACGAAGCCATCCGCCGTTGCCAGGCCATAGCCGGCGGTCAGGCTGTCGCCAACGGTTAAAACCACCTGTTCCCCGGCCCAGGCATCGGGACTTGCCCACAAGAGGGCGGATGAGAGAACGGCAACCTTGACAAGTCGCGTGACGTAGCCATCTGCCACGGATACCTTGTGGGCGGATAGGGGCGACATGGCAATTTCCGATGACATGATGATCGACCTGGACGATGTACACTTGACCCTGCCCAGCGAGGCCGGGCCGGTGGACATCTTACGCGGCGTTGGCCTCTCTGTCCCCAGGGGTGAAACCGTCGGCCTGGTCGGCCCATCGGGTTCCGGCAAGTCCACCTTGATGGCGGTGATGGCTGGCCTGGAACGGCCCAGCGCTGGCCGGGTCCAGGTTGCGGGCCAGATCTTGCAGGATATGGACGAAGACGCCCTGGCCCGGTTCCGCCGCGACCATGTGGGCATCGTGTTCCAATCCTTCCATCTGATCCCTACCATGACGGCGCTGGAAAATGTCGCCATGCCCCTTGAATTCTCTGGCGTGCGGGATGCCTTCGCCGGCGCCGAGGCCGCGTTGGGCGAGGTCGGCCTAGAGCTTCGTTTGCGCCATTATCCCTCGCAACTATCGGGTGGCGAACAACAGCGGGTAGCCCTAGCCCGGGCCGTCGTCCGCCGCCCCAGCCTGCTATTGGCGGACGAGCCCACGGGCAATCTGGATGGCGCCACGGGCGGGTCGATCATCGATTTAATGTTCCGCCTGCATCAGGCCGCCAATAGCACCCTGATCCTGATCACCCACGACCCGGCCTTGGCGGCACGCTGCGACCGTATTGTACAGATGCGTGATGGCCGACTGGATGCAGCGCCGCCGCTGGCCGCGGATTAAAATGCCCGGCCGCCTTGCCTTCACCATCGCCCGGCGGGAACTGCGAGGCGGCCTGCGTGGCTTCCGCATCTTTCTTCTGTGCGTGGCCCTTGGCGTCGGCGCTATTTCTGGGGTCGGTTCCTTAGCGGATGCCCTGGTTGACGGTCTACGCCGAGACGGGCGCTTGCTGATTGGCGGCGATGTGGAACTGCGCCTGACCCACCAGCCGGCGGACGCGGCGCAACTGGCTTATTTGCAGGCGGCTGGCCAGGTCAGCCTAGCCATTGAAATGCGTTCCATGGCCCGGCGGTTGGATGGGCACCATCGGGGCCTGATTGAACTGAAAGGCGTGGACCAGCAATATCCCCTGTATGGCCGCATGCAGCTGGATCAAGGGCAGGACCTGGCCGCTGCTTTGGCGCCTAGGGACGGCGTGCCCGGCGCGGTGGCGGAAGCGGTCCTGTTGCAGCGCCTGAAACTGCAAATCGGTGACCGGGTAAAAGTCGGCGCTGCGACCTATCGTATCGCCGCCGCCATCCGGCGGGAGCCTGACCGGGGCGCGGATGCTTTCGTCCTAGGCCCGCGACTGATGGTGGCCAAGGTCAGTCTGAAGGCCACGGCGCTGATCCGTGAAGGCAGCCAGGTGAAGTACCGCTATCGTGTTGCGCTGCCGCCGGGCCGTGATGTGGCGGCCTGGATTGAAGAGCTGAAGCTTGAATTCCCCGATGCCGGTTGGCGCGTCCGCGATGTCCGTAATGGTGTGCCGGGCCTGAAGCGGTTCATCGACCGCATGCGCCTGTTCCTGACCCTGGTCGGCCTGACCGCGCTGTTAGTGGGCGGCTTGGGTATCGGCAATGCGGTGCGCAGCTTCCTGGAAGGCAAGACCGGGACCATTGCCACGCTGAAATGTCTAGGCGCGCCGTCACGGCTGATATTTCAGGTTTATTTGCTGTTGGTGCTGTCCCTGACCGCGTTGGGCGTGCTGGTGGGGATGTTGGCCGGCGCCGGAATGCCGTTGTTGTTGTCGGGTCTTTTGGCTGGTCTGCTGCCGTTTCAGGTATCCTTCGATTTGCACCCGTTACCGCTGTTCCTGGCCGCTAGCTACGGCTTTCTGACGGCCCTAGCCTTTGCCATCTGGCCCCTGGCCCGGGCCCAGAGCGTGCCGGCGGGAGCCTTGTTCCGCGATCTTGCCGCTCCCATGACGGCGCGGCCTTCGTGGCGCTATATTGCCCTGGCCGTTTTGGCCTTTGCCGCGCTGGCCGGTCTCGCCATCCTGACGGCGGAGGAGCAGCGTTTCGCCATCTGGTTCGTTTGTGGGGCGGCCGTGGCCATGGCGGCTTTCCTGGCCGCCGGGCTGGGTATTATCGAACTGGCCCGCCAGCTGCCCCGGCCGCGGTCCGGGCGGTGGGGGGCTGTGCTGGCGCTGGCCCTGACTAATCTGCATCGGCCCGGCGCCCCGACCATTCCCGTCGTGCAATCGTTCGGTCTGGGCCTGTCGGTATTGGTGGCGGTGATCGGGGTTGAAGGCAATATGAACCTGCAGGTGACCGAGCGCTTGCCGGAAAAGGCCCCGGCGTTCTTTTTCATCGATATCTTGCCCGATCAAGCGACACCTTTTGAAGCCCTGGCCCTGAGCATTGCTGGGGTCGAGGAGATCGAGCGGGTGCCGGCCCTGCGCGGTCGCATCGTTAAAATAAATGGCCAGGATGCCGCCAAGGTGTCCGTGGCGCCGGAGGTCGCCTGGGCCGTGCGCGGCGACCGCGGTCTGACCTATGCTGCCCTGCCGCCGCCTGATGCCCAAATCGTGGCCGGAAAATGGTGGCCCGCGAATTACGCCGGGCCGCCCCTGATTTCGCTGGATGCGGCCATCGCCCAGGGCATAAATATCGGCGTCGGTGACCGTCTGACCCTGAACGTATTGGGCCGCGAGATTGAAGCCACAATCGCTAATTTACGACGGATTGACTGGTCCACCCTGGGCATCAACTTTGTCATTCTTTTCGCCCCCGGCGCCCTGGAAGGCGCCCCGCAGACCTTCATCGCGACGGCGAAAACCACGCCAGCGGCCGAACTACCCTTGCAGATGGCGGTGACGGACACCTTTCCCAACATCACCGCGATCCGTATTCGCGAGGCGTTGGAGGCGGTTAATGGGACCCTGCGCAATATTGGCATTGCCGTTCGCTCCATCGCCGCCGTGGCCCTGGTGGCGGGTGGCCTGGTCCTGGCCGGCGCTGTCGCCGCCAATCACCGTCGCCGGGTCTATGATACCGTGGTGCTGAAGGTCTTAGGCGCGACCAGACGGCGTATTCTGGCGACATATTTCCTAGAATATTCTATTTTGGGTCTGATTACAGCCGTTCTGGCCGCTGGGGTAGGCACCGCCGCCGCCTATGCCGTGGTGGCGCAAATCATGGGCATGCCCTGGTATTGGCTGCCCAACGGCGTTCTTATCACCACGGCGATTTGTCTAATCGTAACGGTGGGCGCGGGGATGCTGGGGACCTGGCTGGCGATGAGCCAAAAGCCCGCGCCGCTGTTGCGCAACGAATAAGGGGATAAAATATACTATCGGGAATTAGTGCTGGAAACTACGTATTGTCGGCAAAGGCCTTGAATTATTGAGTGTTTTCGCCAATATTCAACTTAGTTTAGTTTGCGGCCTGGAATGGTCGCGATGACAAGGTTATGACAACAAGGAGTTGGATAAATGGCAATGGATCCTAGGGGTTCGGGTTTCGCCCAAACGAGGGGTCAGGCGGGTGCCGCCACTGATACCCGGGTCGATGAAGGCCTGCGCGCTTATATGCTGCGGGTCTACAATTATATGGGCTCGGGCCTTCTGCTCAGCGGTATCGTCGCCTATGGAGTGGCAAATTCGCCGGCCTTGATGCAGGTGATCTTCGGTACCCCGTTGATGTGGGTGGTCATGCTGGCGCCATTGGGTCTGGTAATGTTTTTGAGCGCACGCATCGAAAAGATGAGCACCGGCGCAGCCCAGGCGACGTTCTGGATATTTGCCGCGCTCATGGGTGCGTCCTTGGCCTCGATCTTTGTGGTCTATACCCAGACGTCAATCGTCCGGGTTTTTATGATCACATCCGTAACCTTCGGCGCCATGAGCCTGTACGGCTATACCACCAAGAAGGATCTCTCCGCCTGGGGCAGTTTTCTGATGATGGGCCTGATCGGCATCATCGTCGCCTCGATCGTCAATATCTTTATAGAATCGTCCATGATGCAATGGGTGATTTCAGTCATCGGCGTCCTGGTCTTCACCGGCCTGACCGCCTATGACACCCAGAAGATCAAGGAAATGTATTCCCATGCCGATGGCGAGGCGACCATGAGCAAGAAAGCGATCATGGGCGCGTTGAGGCTATACCTGGACTTTATCAACCTGTTCCTGATGCTGCTGCACCTGTTCGGCAACCGCAATTAGCCTAACAGAAGGCACGTTTAAGACGCCCGGCCTCCGCGCCGGGCGTTTTTTTCGTATAATATCCGACTGTAGCGAGTCGAGAAAATCCAGGAGAGCCGATCATGCGCGTGGTCATGGCCATGGTGAAGCACGAAACCAATACTTTTTCGCCGGTGCCCACGCCCTGGTCCCGGTTCGAGGATTGGAGCGTCGCTTTCGGCACGGACGTGATCCGGGCCTACGAACCCACCAATATGACCCTGGCGGCCTATATCAAGCTATGCCGGGACGCGGATGCCGAGATCATCTCGCCCATCGCGGCCGAAGCGATGCCGTCGGGGCCGGTCATGGACGATGCATACAACCGTATGTCGGATGCCATATTGGAGGCGGTGGCAAAGGGCTGCGATGCCATCATGCTGGATCTGCACGGCGCTATGGTGACCGAAAGCACCCCGGATGGCGAGGGCACCCTGCTGGCCCGTGTACGGGCAGCCGCGCCCACGACGCCGATCTGCGTCACCTGCGACCTGCACGCCAATCTCACCCAGGCCATGGTCGACAATTGCGAGGCCTTGATCGGCTATAAAACCTATCCCCACACAGATATGTACGAGGTTGGGACCACGGTCGGCGGCATTCTGCTAGCCAAGTTGCGCGGCGAGGTGGACCCGGTAATGGCCTGGGGGCGGGTGCCCGTGCTCAGCCAGACACTGCGCCAGGGCACCGACGATGAACCGTTCAAAAGCCTGATCCGACTGACGCGGGAGGCAGAGGCCTCGGGCGAGGTCATGGCGGCAACAGTATTTGGCGGTTTTGCCCTGGCTGATATCCAGGACGCCGGTATTTCCTGCATCACTATCGCGGATGGCAACAAGGCCGCCGCTGAAGCGGTGGTGGAACGTTTACGGGCGGAAATGTGGGCACATCGCGGCGATCACCTTTACGACCATGTGCCATTAACCGATGCGGTGGCCCGGGCCAAGGAGATAACGGATGGCCCGGTCATTCTGCTGGATCACTCGGACAATACCGGCTCTGGCGGCAACCAGGACGTAATGACCGTGATCGAAGAAGTGATCCGCCAGGGCCTGGACGATGTGGCCGTGGGCGGCCTGTGGGACCCAGCCGCCGTCCAACAGATGATGCAGGCGGGGGTCGGTGGCACGGTGACCCTTGCCCTGGGCGGCAAGACGGATATGCCGTCCATCAGCTGCAAGGGCGAACCTATGATGGTTACGGGCAAGGTGAAGGTGCTCAGCGATGGTGAATGGACCGTGCGCGGCCCCATGTACAACGGCCTGACCGTACAGATGGGGTCGACGGCGGTGCTGGATACGGGCAAGATGCAGATCGTCGTGGTCTCCCGTCACCACGAGCCCTGGGACCAGGGCATATTCCTCTCGGTCGGGATTGATCCGGCCTACAAGCGCTATGTACTGTTGAAATCCCGTATTCATTACCGGGCCGGCTTCGCCCCCATCGCCAAGCACACTATTGCCCTGGATGGCGTCGGCGTGACCACCTCAGACAACAGCCTGTTGGACTATAAGAACGTGCGCCGTCCCATTTACCCATTGGACGACATCAACGAACCAGGGCCAGGCTGATGCGGCAAGATCGCCAAGGTCTTGCCATTGCCACGGATCGACCTGAAACCATTGCGGCCATCGACACCTTCGTGGCTACGGCCCTGGCTGCGTAATAGCCGGTAGTCTGGCGGCATCCCTGATGATGTGGGTGGAGGCGGGGCAATCGCCCAGCCTGGCCCAGTCCTATCTGGATCGCTGCCGCCCCGCCCTGGCGGTGGCGGAGGCGCGAGAAGGGCTGTGGTTTCAAGCCACCGAGGCCTGGGTTAGCGGTGATATGGTGGCTGCCCTTGCTATTCTAGAACAGATTACGGACCGTTGGCCCCGGGATGTTTTTGCCCTGAA
>Ga0209089_10005695_pt1 | contig 10194 bp, 9 predicted proteins | sample ArcticOcean_MG_C_FD_187431 | JGI IMG/M metagenome (GOLD analysis project Ga0209089, IMG submission 187431) | Marine microbial communities from western Arctic Ocean - ArcticOcean_MG_CB2_150 (SPAdes) (version 2) | ecosystem: Environmental > Aquatic > Marine > Oceanic | place: Arctic Ocean: Canada...
ATTCGTTGTAATGTTGCAAGCCCGGCAGCACGATGGTGGCCAAGGCCTGAGATATCTGCTCCACCCGGCGGGGCGTGGTATTTGCCATGAAACGCAGCATCCACGGCGTCAATTGTGCCAGATAGCCAGGCCGGATGGTCAACGGGCCCAAGGGGTCCAGCAGCATGCCGGGCACCCGCTTCCACAAACCGGGCTTGCCCTCGGGCAAGACCGAGCCAGCGGAGATAATTCCCGCGTTGCCGTATGAAGTTCCCCGTCCCGGCTCGCCCTGATCAATCACCGTGACCGAACAGCCCCGCCGTTGCAGCGTGCGGGCACAACACAGGCCTACAATCCCGGCCCCGACCACCGTGACTTTACGCCGATCCCGCCCTTGCTCCTGATCAGACGTGCTCATGATCTAGTTGGTGGAGGTTGAAGAGCTGGTCGAAGTCACGGTGGAGGTCGAGGTCGCCGTGTTGACGCCAGCGCTGCTGCCCGCGGCCAGGGAACCATCGCCCCTTATCCGCAGTTGGAAGGTCAGAGCATTTTGTGCCGCTGACAAAGCTGCCACCAGGCCCGCCAGGCCAACGGCGCCCTTGACGATTTGGCCGGTTGGGCCGGCCCAATGCTCGTCCACCTTCGCCTGCAATGCCTCCAGGGATTCGAGGGCACCGCCGGTGCCTGTTTGGGTGCTATTCTGAGTTTGCGCGACGGCCACAGCACTAGCCGCCGAAAGAGCCAAGCAGAGCGTCAAGAGGACGGATAATTTCATTGGGATGGCTTCATTTGAATAGCTGAAAGCGGTGATCGCCATCCCGTTCGATGTCCTGCAATAAATCGACCTCCCAAGTCAGATAGGCGCGCATACGGTCTTCGACGTTGCTGTCACTATCATAAGGTTTCATCCAAGTATCGTCCCGTTCGTCAGCCATATTCGTCAAACCCTTTTCCAGGCTTTGCCCGGCCGCTTCCCAGGCCGCCATGCCGCCCGTCAAGACCGCGACGGGCATGGCCGTCAGCTGGGACGCCTCAGGTGCGGCCAAACGGGCCACAACGGCGTCCGGCGAGGTCAGCACCAGCAGGGATTTTTGCGGCAGTCTGGGCAAGCTTTCGGCCAGGCGGGCCCGAACCGCCCACCAGGCGCCGGGCACATGGCCTTTGTCGTAGTCACGGCTGGGAGAGAGGTCGACGACCAGCGCATCATTAGTCGCCACCCGGGCCGCCAGTTCGGCGGGGGATATTTCGTTTTTACCTGGTTGTCCGATCCCCGCTGGGCCCCTCCGCGATATTTCGGTCGTCATTTCGAAACCATCCAGGCCGCCCTTCAGGACTGCCACGTCCCAGCCCATCTGCGTTAGCCAGGATGCAGTCATAGTGGCGCGCACTCCGGTGTCATCCACCAACACCACGCGCGCGCCTAGGGTGCCGCACCATTCGTCGATCCCCTGCACCAATTGCCCGCCGGGAGCATTGGCGACGCCGACCGGATGGCCGGCGGCATATTCAACCGGGTCGCGCACATCGAGAATGTACAAAGTCCGCTGCTCGGCCTCGTCCTGCCATTGCTCCAGGGTGGCCCGGTCGATGCGGGCGACCGCGAAACGCTGGCCGGCGGCCTGGGCGCAGGTCTGCGCCTTGGCTAGAGCATCCGCGGACGGGGTTGGTGCCATGCGGCTTTGCCCCCGCTCTAATTCATAGCCGGCCAGATGCCAGCCCATGGTGCCGTTTTTCAGCGCCATGACCGGGTTGGGAATCGCCGCGTTGATCAAAGACTGGGCGCCGATGATACTGCGAGTTCGCCCCGCGCAATTGACTACGACGGTGGTCTTAGGGTCAGGCGCCAAATCATGCACCCGACAGGCCAATTCAGCCCCGGGACAATCGACGCCGCCAGGAATATTCATCACCTGAAATTCATCCATGGGTCGGCTATCCAGGATCACCAAATCATCGCCGGCATCTCGCATGACCTGCAGCGCCTCCGCTTCGATATGCGGCGTGCTGTAATGATGTTCCACATACTCGCCGAATGCCTTACACGGCACATGAACGCCTGAAAACAACACATACCCGGCCGCTTCCCAGGCCGCAATGCCGCCCTTTAGGCAGGCCACATCGCTATACCCCATGTCCGCCAGCTTGACCGCAGCACGTTCGGCAAAGCCGCCTCCCGCATCGACCAGGACGGTCCGCGTACCCAGGCGCGGCACTAATGATCCAGCCAGCAATTCCAGCACGCTAAGGGGGATGGGCGTGGTATAGAACAGGTGAGATTGTGAGTGGGCGCCTTCCTCGCGAACATCCAATAGGGCCAGTTCGCCGCCGTCCTTCAACATGGCCTTCAATGCATCTGGCGTTACGTACTTTGTCATCCTGCTTACCACCTATGTTAAAGCGCTATTCCGCCGCCTGGGCGCTCGGCTCCGGGTTCAGGTGTCGGCCGCGTTCCACCACCGCCGAAACCAGGCTCAACAGCGGCGGGATGATCAACAGGGTCAACACCGCCGACAGGGATAATCCGCCCAACACGACCGAGCCCAGGCCGCGGTACAATTCCGAGCCGGCGCCGGCGAAGACAACCAACGGCAGCATACCAAAAACAGAGGTCAAAGTAGACATGAAGATCGGCCGGATGCGGTTCCGCACGGCCTCAATTATCGCCGCTTCCGCATGCATCCCTTCGGTGCGCACCAGAAATAGAGTCTGATGCACGATCAGAATGGAGTTGTTGACCACTATACCGATCAAAATGACGAAGCCCAGCATGGTCAGCATGTCCAGGGGCTGGAAGCTGAAAACATTCAACAGGGCTAGGCCGAGCACACCGCCCGCCGTGGCCAGGGGCACGGAAAATAAGATGATCAGGGGGTAGAGAAAACTCTCGAACAACACGGCCATGACCAGATAGACGATCACCACGGCCACGGCCAGGTCGACCACCATGTGATCCCAGGCGGCGGTCAACTTATCAGCTGTCCCTGACAGGCGTAGCTTTATCGCCGGCGGCAGGCCACTGCGGCGCATTTTGCCAATGACATCCTGCTGCAGGATTTCCATGGCTGCCTCTAGAGGCAATTCGGCTCTAGGCTTAACCTCTAGGATCACCGTGCGTTCCCGCTCCACATGGCGAATTTCCGTCGGCCCCGCCGTAATACTTATATCCGCCAAGGAGGCGACAGGCAGAATGGCGCCCGTGCGGGTCACCACGGGCAGGTGGCCAATGCCCTGGGTGGAAGTGATTTGGCCGTCCGGCCCCGCCAGCATCAGGTCGATACGACGCCCGTCCACGGTCACTTCCGCGACCCGCAGGCCATCATTGAAGGCGTCCACGGTCAGTCCCAGTTCCTGCGCCGTAACGCCATTGTCCGCCAACAACACTGGGTTTGGAACGATCCTAATTTCCGGTGCGCCCAGTTCCAAGCCCGGCTGTGGCCGCAATTGGTTGCCTTCTTTCCGGGGCAACGATTTTCCGATCAGGCGCGCCGCCTTTCGCGCCACATCCAGCACCACTTCCAGATCCGGGCCTGAGACATTCAAGTTAATGCTGCGCCCGCCACCAATGCCCCGACCAAATAATGAACGCTTGGAGATGAAGCCATAGGTTCCCGGTTCCTTGAAAATAGGGGCCCGCAGCACCGGGATCAATTCACCGACCCGGTCGGGATCGATGGCGGACGCCGCGACAATCGTTCTGGCCCGGAGCGAGACGAAAAAGAAATTGCCAATTTTTGGCGGTTCGCCCGGTTTCGATTCCGGTCCGGTTTCTGAGGCCCACAGGGGTTTGACGGCGGTCTCCAAATCCTCCGCGATGGCGGTCGTGGTATCGAGATTGTAGCCAGGCGGCGGCTGTATCACGCCAAAGATCAAGTTGCGGTTGCCCGTTGGCAGATAATCTAGCTTGGGCAAAAAGGCCCAGGTCGCGAAGGCGCCGGCGCCGCTTAACACGGCAATCACGGTTATGGCCAGAGAACGGCTGCGCACCACCCGGTGGGTAAAATGTATTATCCCCTGACTGAAGGCCTTGGCTGCGGCATCCACGATGGGCAGGCGCAGGGGCGTCTGCAGGCTTTTCGTCTTGTCGCTCAACAGGCGCCGGGACAAGGCCGGGACCACCGTCACCGATACCACCAGGGACAACAATACCGAGACCGAGATCGCCACGGCGATATCACGGAATAATTGCCCCACCTCCAGCTTCATGACCAAAAGCGGCAGAAACACCAAGACCGTGGTCAGGGCCGACACCAGAATAGCGCCCCACACCTGTTGCGCGCCCAAGAAGGCGGCGGCCTTCGGCGCCGTTCCGGCCTGGCGGTGTCGGTAAATATTCTCCAACACGACAATCGCCGCATCGACCACCATGCCTACGGAAAAGGCAATGCCAGCCAGCGAGATCACGTTTAGGGAGCGGCCCAGGGCGGCCATGGCGACAAAGGCGCCGACCACCGAGACAGGAATAGCCAGCGAGACCACCAGCGTGGCCCGCACCGAACGCAGGAACAACAACAGTACCAATGCGGCCAACAAGCCACCGTAGGCGATATTGTTCTGCACCAGATTGATGGCGGAGTTGATGTAGGTTGTCTCGTCATAGACCTGCCGTATGGTCAGGCCGACAGCCGGCAGGGTGACCTCCGCCAACTCGCGGACCGCCTCATGAATGCCGGCCATTACCTCGATGACGTTGGCGCCGGTATCGCGGATAGTGTTCGCCGCCAAGGTAGGGTTGCCGAGGGCACGAATATGGGCCGTGGGCGATTTATGGGAAAATTGGACGGTCGCGATATCACCAATGGTGACCCGGCTAATCCGACCCGTATCGCCGTTCCCCTCGGAACGCACCAGTACGCCGGCGACCTGTTCCGGCCTGGTGAACCCACCTTCGGTACGCACCACATAACGGCGCTTGCCCTCGACCACGTCGCCCCCCGACATGGAGGCATTGGCCGCCTTCAGGGCCACCACGACGCGCGGTACGGTCAGGCCATAACGCGCCAGCTTTTCCGGATCGACGATGACCCGCAGTTCCCGCTCGCTGCCGCCATAAACATTGACGCGGGAGACACCCGGTACCCGCTCCAACCGGTCGCGCACCAGGTCATCCGCCAGATCGCCAAAAGTATGGATCGGCCTGTCGTTGCCAGGCTGGCGGCCAATAATGAACCAACCGATTGGATTGTCATCGGAGCTTGAGGTGTTGATCGTCGGCTCGTTCGCTTCTTCCGGATAACCGGTGACCCGGTCCAGCCGATTCGCTACTAGCAGCAACGCCCGGTCCATGTTTTGATCAATGTTAAATTCCAGGCCAATGCGGGCCCGGCCATCTTCTGCCTGGCTGGTAATCTCTGTCACCCCCGGCAGCCCCTTCAGGGCCTCTTCCTGACGGTTAATGATCTCCCGCTCGATTTCGGCCGGGGCAGCGCCGTGCCAGGTTGTTTCGATGTTCAGCACGGGGTTGCGGACGTCCGGCGTCAACTGAATAGGAATGGTCTGCAATGCCAGCAGGCCAAACAGCAAAATCATCAGAACCGCCGCCACAACGGCGATGGGCCGTTCTATGGATACACGGATCAGGTTCATGGCCCACCCTTTGCCACGCGATTGCGCCGGAGGCGGCGCCCCGCGCCAGTGTCAAGCCGGGCGGCCATTAAAACCGCACGGGTTGTCCGGAAAACAGCCGCTCGTTACCACGTACGACCACAACCTCTCCCGCCTTCAAACCATTCCGTACAACAAAACGTCCACCCACTCCTTCGCCAATCGTGACATTACGCGGTTGTGCAGCACCCTTCTCCACCACGAACACCATATCATTCCCGCTACGTTTCAAAATCGCGTCCTTGTGTACGGAAATGACTTTTGCCCCAATGCCGATGGGAATGGCCACAATGACACTCTGGTTGGTGGCCTGTTGGCCCCGCAGGGAGGCTATATCAGCGGTGAAGCGGACCACCCTAGTCCGGGTCAAGGGGTTTTCTTGAGGCACCACGGCGCGAACCTTGCCCATAATGGTTTGCGCGTTGATCCGCACCGCGACCTCCACGCCGGGTGACAAACCGGCGATCCGGCTGGCCGACACCTCGGCCTCCACTTCCAGGTCGCTGTCGTCGATCAAGGTGACGACCGCCTGCCCCACGTTCAAGTATGCGCCCACTTCCGTGTGGCGCTGGGTGACGACACCAGAAAATGGCGCCCTAATGGAAGCATAGCGAAGGTCGATCTCGGCCAGGCGGGCATCGGCATCGGCCTGGAGTAGCCGCGCCGAAGCCTCGGCAACATGGCTGTTTAACATTGCTACTTCCTGGCGGATGTCATCGAATTTGGAACCACGGTGCGCCGCCGATTTATTCTTTCGCAGCTGTTCCAGGCGATCCATTTCCTGTTTTTTCATCACCAGTTCTGCTTCGCGCACCGCCAACTGGGCTTTGCGCGAGGTCACCTCCGCGACCCGTCGTTCACGCACCCAATGCAAACGCTCGCCTACCAGGACCGCCAGCACATCGCCTTTTTTCATCCGATCGCCGACGGCGGCCCGCATCTCGGCTACGGGACCACCGACCCGCGCGGCCACGACACCGAATTGCCGCGCCACCAGGCGACCAATGACGGGAATGGTTTGCGAGACGGCTTCCGACTGAACCTTGTCAATACTGACCAGGGCGGCGTTTACTGTCTTCTTGGCCGGGGCCTTCTGGGCCACACCAGGGGCGGTGGGGAACAGCATAGCAAAAGCCAAAACCATAACAGGAGCAAAGGCGAAAAATTGCCGGCTAAATCGTATGACGCAACACAGTTTCATGAATCCAGCGACCACTTCAGATAAGAACCAGACCGCAAGGTGGCACCCTGCGCTGGGCTATTCAAGCCATCTATAGCAATAACCCCCGGTATTGCCGTCACTATTTGGACAACGCAACCGGCGTTGCCCGCCCGAAGGCTTTCAATTAACCCGTTCAGCCGGGAAATGCGGGGTTGCAGTGGTTCCCATCCCGGGTTCCGAGGCCAGCGTCAAGGCGCTGCCATGCAATTCGGCAATGGCCGTGGTGATGGCCAGGCCAAGACCCAGGCCACCATGTTGCCAGCTTGCGCTATCGTTGAGTTGGGCAATAGACAATCGCGCCCACTCCAGTTCCGCCGCACTCATGCCGGCTCCGTTGTCACGCACGAACAGGTCCAAGCCCGCGCCAGGCCAAGGCCCGGTCAGATATCCACCGCTGTTCGCCATTGCCATGAAGCACACGGTATTCAAAATCGAAAATACGGCTGTCGCCGGCGCACAATCTGTCCAATACTCCATATTCGCGCCCTTCAATCTTACGGCGCTCGCTGAAGTCACCTATCCAATGGCGTTGTTGACGCTGCTCGAACCAGGATGGGGCAGCGGCGGCCAGGATATAGGCCGTATCCAGGTCCGCATTAAGCGCATCGTCAAAATGCACACCGGCTCGCAGAATGCCATTAATGCAGGAGAAAAATTCACGGTAAGCCTGATTACACAGGACCAGCCGGTCATCCTTGTCCCATGACGCGATGCCTTCGGGCAGGCGGTCCGTCATCGCATGCAGTAGCAGGCCCCTTGGCGCGGCTTCCACATCAATCACCAAATCCGCCATACGCAGGGCCGTTTGGCGCATGGCTAAGGCGGCCGTGGCCGAACCCAACAACCCGGTCAACCCAAATAGGAATAGTAGGGACGGCGGCATGGCAAGGTCCAGCACCGGTCCGGCAGCAACGGTTATTAAGACCGCAAGCCCCCACCAGAGCAAAAACAAAAAAGCCACGATCGATGTAAGCGTTGAAGTGCGATCAGGCGCGTAACCGGCATCATCCCCCGCATCATCCAGGTCAAAAACCTGGCTGGAGACGGTGGGCGGATGGCCCGGCACCATAGTCAGGCCATACGGCTACACTCCGCATCTGCAATCGTTCTTGCCATACGGGCGGCGGTTTTCCAGTACTGACACACCGTAATCTCCAAAATGGCCGCCATTACGTGGTCGCTGGATTCACATCTCAAGTGCAATTCCCGGTCATATAGGAATTGCACTCCGTTTGTGAGTCTAGCGTCACTTGTGACGAAAGAAGACAAACAAACTCCTAACAATGATTAACAACGCCACATAACTATTTAGCCCTGCGGGATTTGTGCTAAATTTGAGAATGTGTGGCCGCTACAGCTTAACCTCGCCAGAAGACGCCATGCGGCTGCTGTTTGACTTGCCAGCAGGTGCGGCAAGTGCCTGGGCGCAACCGCGCTTCAACATCGCGCCCAGCCAGATTGCGCCGGTCGTACGCGGGGGCCGCGATGGCGCCGGGCCGGAACTGGTCGGCATGACCTGGGGCCTGATCCCCAATTGGAGCCGGGCGCTGGTGAAAGGCGGGCAGATCAATGCGCGCAGCGAAACAGCGGCGGAAAAACCAACCTTTCGCGCCGCCTACCGCCAGCGCCGCTGCCTTGTACCGAGCGACGGTTTCTATGAGTGGCAAGAGATTGAGGGCGGCAAACAGCCCTATTGGATCTCCCGCACCGACGGCGCGCCATTTGTCTTTGCCGGCCTCTGGGAAACCTGGTCCCCTGGTCACGCAGCGAATGTCGTCAGCTTTACCATCCTGACCACTGCGGCGGCAGAGGTATTGCATTCGATCCATCATCGCATGCCGGTGATTTTGCGAGACGAGGACTTTGCCGCCTGGCTTGACCCAGACATTACACCGCAAGCTGCGTTGTTCGGGCCCGAGCACGCGCCGCAAATGCAGGCCCGTCCCGTATCCCACCGGGTCAACAGTCCGCGCAATGACGATGCCGCCTGCCTGCAACAGGCCCGGACAATCCCCGTTCAGGGCCGCTTGTTTTAAACCCGCTAATAGTTTTTGGGATGGCCGGGTTTCACTCGATGACCAGGCGCTTCTCGATGCTCCGCAACCAAATCGCCAGCCCGACGCCCGCGACACTGCAGACGGCCATCAGCCAATAGGTCCTGGCCAGAATGGCGGCAGGCAAAAATCCACCGAAGAAATTGAAGGAGAAGGCCACGGGCAGCTTCCAGATGACCGACTGGGTGGGCAAAAATATACCCCCGGAACATACCAGCATCATGACAAAGGCAAGCAATATCAGCCACCAGCGCCACGCGCCGCGATGCAGCAACAACGCCCCCAATAGGTTTCCCAACGCATTGCCCGCAACCACCAACGCGGTCGCCATTCCGGCCTGGCCTGGCGTATAAGCCAAAACCTCAATCAAATAGGTTGGCAGCCAGGAGGAAATGGCAAAAATTGCACCGTGTACAGAGCAAAACAAAGGCCCATCAGCATTGGTCCTGGACGCCAGACAACCTGGGCGAGAACGCGCCATGACAACGCCGCCCCAATGCTGGACACTTGTGGCCAACGGCGCGGCGAGGTGACCCAGGCCACCGCCAGCAGACAGATCAAAGCCAACCCGGCAGCCCCAATCCAGACCCCCTGCCAGCCAAATTGGCCGGCGGCGGACGGCGCTCCAAGCATTGCCAACGCCATGCCAATGGGTATGTAGCTGCCCCAGGCACCCATGGCCAGATCGCGCTGATGTAACGCGGTCGCCGCCACGATCAAGCGCGGCGCGGTCACCACACAAGCCAGAAAAGAAACGCTTTCAAGCACCCGGAACGACAGCAGCCAGACCGGATCAGGCGCCATGGCCCCGCCAAACCCGGCCAATGCCGTGCCCCCAAGGCCTACCATCAATACCCGCCTGGCGCCCACCTTGTGGGTCATGGCGCCGCCCATCACCCCGAACAGGGCGCCGGTCAGATTGAACAGCGAGGCCAGCCAGCCGGCAGCCACCAGCGACAGGCCCAACTCGGTTTGTAAAAGGGTAATCAGGGGTGGCACCTTGCCAACCTGGACGGCGGCAACGATACCGGCCGCGATGGCGATCATCACCACGCCCCAACGGCTTCGCTCCAGTAACAGCCCGCCGGCGTGGTCCAGGCTGGAATTCAGACCACCTTGCCCGGATTCATGATGCCGGCGGGATCAAGGGCATTTTTCACGGCCCACATCAGATCCATTTCGACGCTGGATTTATATCGTCTGACCTCCTCCCGGCGCAGGCGGCCCAGGCCGTGTTCAGCGCTGATGGAGCCATTTAATTCAACAATCAAATCATGCACGATGCGGTTGATAGCGCCATATTCAGCCGCAAAACCCGCACCGTCAGGGCCCAGGGGT
>Ga0209089_10005720_pt1 | contig 10160 bp, 6 predicted proteins | sample ArcticOcean_MG_C_FD_187431 | JGI IMG/M metagenome (GOLD analysis project Ga0209089, IMG submission 187431) | Marine microbial communities from western Arctic Ocean - ArcticOcean_MG_CB2_150 (SPAdes) (version 2) | ecosystem: Environmental > Aquatic > Marine > Oceanic | place: Arctic Ocean: Canada...
CATTCATCTGGACGGTGCACGAGTTTTCAATGCAGCGGTCAAACAATCCGTGACAGCCGCGACCATCGGCGGCTGTTTCGACTCGGTCTCAGTCTGCCTGTCCAAAGGACTTGGTGCACCTGTGGGTACGGTACTGTGCGGATCCCGTGAGTTTATCGACGCGGCAAGACGCTGGCGCAAGGTCGTGGGCGGCGGCTGGCGCCAGGCTGGCATATTGGCCGCAGCGGGGGTTTACGCGTTGAAGAACAACGTTGCTCGGCTAGTTGAGGACCACGACAAAGCGAATCAACTAGCGGAAGGCCTGGCTAGCATCGATGAAATTGAAGTCGATGAGGCAGCGGTCCAGACCAACATGGTCTTCATTAATCTACCCAAAGCTGCTGCCACCACGCTCAGTCCTTTTCTTCGCGACAACGGTATCCTCATCAGCGTCGAATACAACCCCGTTCGCCTGGTAACCCATCTGGATGTCACCGACGAAGGCATTCGTCACGTTATCTCGACATTCGAGACATACTTCACTCAGCACCCTCTAAATTAAATTTCGGACTCAACCCACTGCCCGCGCTTTCATGCCCGGCGCATGAACACGGGTCATCAAGTCTGCCTGTCGGGCCTCGATCGCCTTGGCTGAACGTTGTTTGACATGACCATAACCTCGCACCTGCAACGGCAACCTGGCGAGCTCCACCGCATCGGCATAATTATGATCGCCAACGACTTCAATCAACTGGTCTACTAACTGCTCATACTCATTGATCATTTCACGATCAAAACGCCGTTCAGAAAAAAACCGGAAAGGGTCAAATACACTATCCCGCAACCCCCGCGCTGCAGCCAACCATTTGAATAACACCAGTATCCACGCACCAAACTCGCGCTTCATCGGCAAACCGGTGGTCGCATCCTTTTTTGCCAGGAAAGGCGGTGCGAGATGGAAACGAAGACGGTACTTTCCCTCAAAGGTGGCTGCTACTTTCTCGTGGAAAAGCGGGTCTGTGTGCAGTCGGGCGACTTCGTACTCATCCTTTCGCGCCAGCAATTTAAAGTAGGCTTGTGCCACCCCCATCGTCAACGCACTCCGCTCACCTGACAGAGCGCGGTCTTTGGCTCTTACTTTGTTTACTACATCCATATACCGATCAGCGTAGGGCGCGTCTTGATAATCAATCAAGAAGGCGCGCCGGTATTCAATGATTGAATGCAAGTCTGTTGTGTCGAGATCCGACATGCTCTCACTCATCTCCTGTGAGTGCAGCAACTCATCGCCTAATTCAGGACGCACAGCGACCTGCCGACCCAGTCGAAATGCATCGCAATTCATCTGCGCCGAGCGGCCATTTAATTCGATAGCTGATTCAATCGCGCTCGCCGGAATGGGTAAGCGACCCAATTGGTAGGCGTATCCAAGTAGAAATAGATTCGCTGCAATGGAATCACCGAATACAATTCTTGCAATGGCGGTGGCCGCAACACGATAAACGTTCCCCGCGCCACACCGATCCTGCAGTGTTTGCACCAGCTCATCCATGGGGAAAGCAATGTCCGGCTGCGCCACAAAATCACCGGTCATCATTTCGTGCGTATTTAGGACGGTGGCCGTCCCATGACGCAATTTTCGCAACGTGCCTGCCGCAGCGGAGGTGACCACATCACACCCCACCATCAAATGCGCTCCGCCATCCGCGACATGCGTTGCGTTAATCCCCTCGGGTGACTCTGCCAGAATGATGTAACTGGTGACCGCCCCCCCTTTCTGTGCCAGCCCAGCCATATCAAGGACAGAGCAACCCATCCGTGCCATATGGGCGGCCATACCAAGAATCGCGCCGACAGTCACCACGCCGGTACCACCCACACCGGTCAAAACAATGCTGTAGTTACCATCAATCACCGGTCGGTCGGGTTCCATCATCGGCCGACCGAGGAGCCCTGGTGGCACCGCGCTAGTAGAACCACTGCGAAGACTGCCGCCTTCGACAGAAACGAAACTCGGACAAAACCCATCAAGACAGGAGTAATCCTTGTTACAGGCCGACTGATCGATTTCTCGCTTGCGTCCCAGTGGCGTCACTTTGGGCACAACGCCAACACAATTGGACTTCGCGCTACAGTCACCGCAGCCCTCGCACACTCGCTCATTGATAAACAAGCGCCGCGGCGGGTCCTCCATCGTGCCACGACGCCGACGACGGCGTTTTTCAGCGGCACAGGTTTGATCATAAATCAACGCAGTGACACCTTTCTCTTCCCGCAAGGATTCCTGTACAGCAATTAATTCTCGGCGGTGATGCACCGTCACCCCTGACGCCCATTCGGTGGAGGCGGGGTATTTGTCCGGCTGATCAGTGACCACCACAATCCGGCCCACACCCTCAGCACGCACCTGGCGCGAGATCGATGCCGGGTCCAACGGCCCATCCATCGGCTGTCCACCCGTCATCGCAACCGCATCGTTGTAAAGGATCTTGAAAGTCATGGTGACGCGACCTGCCACACAGGCCCGAATGGCCAGGAGCCCTGAATGGAAATAGGTGCCATCTCCAATATTCTGAAAAACGTGCTCGGTCGTGCTGAAACGGCTTTCTCCAAGCCAACTCGCGCCCTCTCCACCCATCTGCGTAAACCCAGCCGTGTTGCGGTCCATCCATTGCGCCATGAAATGACAGCCAATACCCGACAAAGCACGGCTACCTTCGGGAACCACCGTTGAAGAATTATGCGGGCAACCCGCGCAGAAGTACGGCGTGCGGGTCATCACCGCGGGCTCGATATCCTGAGTCACCAGTAGCTCGTCTAAGCGCGCCACACGTTGACTCAGTACTGTGTCGGATCCGCGTCCCAGCAGTCGCTGACCTATCGCTTGGGCAATCTGGGCCGCCTCCAGTCGACCGGTCGAGGGGAAGAGTGCCTCACCCTTTTCGTTGCGCTTTCCTACCACTGCAGGTGCCGCGGGCGACCCGTAAAGTATTGCTTTAACCTGATCCTCGATCAGTCCCCGCTTTTCCTCGACGACAATCAACTCCTCAAGGCCTTCGGCAAACGCCTCGAGGCCAGTCACCTCCAGCGGCCAGGGCATACCCACTTTATATAGCGACAGCCCCAGTCGTTCACATTCTTTCTGATCGATACCCAACTCCATGAACGCCCGACGAACATCGAGATAAGATTTGCCAGTGGTCACGATGCCCACACGCGCGCCGCTCTCACCAAGCACCCGACGATCCAGCGGATTCGCACGGGCGAATGCTGCGACAGCGGCCAGTTTTCCTTCATGCAGCCTACGCTCCTGATCAAGAAACGGATCCGGCCGACGAATATTCAACCCACCTGCCGGCATCAGAAAATCGTCCGGCGTCGTTAGCTTCAGGCGATTGGGTTCAACCGACACTGATGCGGACGCTTCAACCGTGTCATGTACACTTTTCACGCCGACCCAACAGCCGCTGAAGCGTGACAGCGCCCAACCCCACAAACCATAGTCGACAATATCTTGAACACCCGCCGGGTTAACGATCGGAATCATGGCGTCGACCATCGCATATTCGCTCTGGTGTGCAGTGGTCGAGGATTCACACGCGTGGTCATCCCCCATCAGCACCAGCACGCCACCGTAGCGTGACGACCCTGCCAGGTTACCGTGTCGCAAGGCATCACCCGAACGATCCACACCAGGACCCTTCCCATACCACATCGCGAATACTCCGTCGTACCGACCGTCTCCACTAAGGCCTGATTGTTGGGTCCCGCCAATGGCAGTGGCCGCAAGATCCTCGTTGACCGCCGGCTGAAATACCACCTGGTGTGCGTCGAGATGTGGCTGCGCTGCCACCAATTGCTGATCCAACCCACCCAACGGCGAGCCGCGATAACCACTGACGTAACCCGCGGTGTTAAAACCATCGGCCCGATCGCGCCGCGACTGAATCATCGGCAGGCGAACTAACGCCTGGATACCGGTCAGGTAAACCTGCCCGGTATCCAATAAATACTTGTCACTGAGAGAAACCGCTCTGAGTTCACCCATGAGTCAATCCTTGGTTACGTTCATACTCCCCCACTGGTTGACTCACACGATCAACGTGCACACCATCAACCAACCTACAACCTGTCGCATGATGCTATCAGAAGCTTTCCTACCCGTGGGTAAGTAGTGCCACCGCGGCATGACCAAACCGATTAAACGCTAATTCCGCCGCAGGTACCTCATTCATATAAACGACACATTTCGTATGCTATATTGACTTCACCATGTCAACGGTTGAACTGTCCCCAGTCGCGCACGCTGGCATCAGACGCCGGACCAACCAGCAAGTCATTCGCTATGGCTTTCTGCCGGTACCCGATTTCACACTGGTCGCCTTCGCAAACGCCATTGAGCCACTGCGAATGGCAAATCGGATCAGCGGCCAGCTTCTCTACAGTCACCCCGTCTTCACCCTCGATGGAGAATCGGCCCAGGCCAGCAATGGTCTTACGGTGGGCCCTGCCTCAAAGATCGACAGCCCTATCCCCCTGAATGCGCTTTTTGTGTGCGCCGGCACGCGATTCGATCCCGCCTGGAGCGACGCCCTGACGCAGGAGTTACACCAGCTTCGCCGAAAGAAAGTCCCCATTGGCGGTATCTGCACGGGTAGCTATCTCCTCGCTCGAGCCGGAATACTTGATGGTTACCGTTGCACTGTGCATTGGGAAAATATCGGCGACATGCGCGATGAGTTTCCTGAGCTCATCATCTCATCTGAACTCTTCGAACTGGATCGGGACCGATTCACGTGCAGCGGCGGCACCGCGCCGATGGACATGATGTTGACCCTGATTGGCCGCGACCATGGAGTGCCACTCGCTAACGCGATCTCCGAGCAATTCATCTGTGAGCGCATTCGCGGGCAACACGATCGACAACGCATTCCTCTGCGACACCAGTTTGGGGCCAATCAACCGAAGTTGGTGGAGGCCGTTGAACTGATGGAGGCCAATATTGAAGAACCGATGAGCCTGGACGAACTCTCGGGACATGTCGGCATATCACGCCGACAACTGGAGCGAATCTTTCAGAAACACCTGCAGTGTGTACCCACTCGTTATTATCTCGAGCTCCGGCTACGACGCGCTCGTGCGTTGCTGTTGAAGAGCTCAAAAACAGTCGTCGATATCGCGTTTTCCTGCGGCTTCGTGTCCGCCCCACATTTCAGCAAATGTTATCGCGACTGTTTTGGTGTGCCACCAAGGGAAGAACGTCGGCGACTCTTACAATCTGAACCCAGCGTTGCTCCAACGACTGAACAGACTGCTAAAACCGCTTAGCTTAAAGTAAGCCACCTGTCCTTCGCTGTTGGAAATAGGACTGGAGCAAAACAATCGATTCCTTCTCTCGCACTCCCGCTGTGACCTCGCAGACATGATTGAGCATCGGCGTTTGAAGAATGTTGGCAAGAGAACCGACCGCGCCCGCCCGCTGATCATAAGCCGCAAAGACCACTCTCTTTACCCGTGCATGAATGATGGCACCGGCACACATAAAACAAGGCTCCAGCGTGACAAATAAAGTGGTATCAGTTAACCGGTAATTACCGATCTGTCGCGCCGCCTGGCGCAACGCCAGAATCTCGGCATGAGCGGACGGATCGGTGTCGGTTCGATTGCGATTAAAAGCCCGCGAAATAACTTCACCCGCGCTAACAACGATAGCGCCTACCGGCACCTCTTCTATTGCCGAGGCCATCCTCGCCTGGGCCAAAGCTTCACCCATCCAATAGGCATCAGAACCCCATTGGGCATCATTACCCACGACCGGAATCATTGACTGAACTATCTGCCATCGTTATTCGACAAGGCCGTACTTTAGGCACCTCAGCGGCCCACTCCGACGTTATTTCAATCGCCAATACTATCTGCCCCACTCTAATGACCTTATCTCCTCCGACGGCGACCGCTCAGCCGAACGCCTCGCTGCCCCAGCGGATGAAGGTTGATTGACTCGTGCAAAAAACCTGCTACCGCTCACACTCGGGTCGAAAAATAACGACACTCGTAGACCAGCTTAAGCGTTTCAGTAAACCTTAATGGGGGGTCTTCCTTTTCAGTGGGCCCATGATCGGTAAACCTCGAAGCAGCAATGCTGCCCCAACCAGTTGTTGCCTTAGTCAAATGACCTCGCCGGCTTCTCATGAAAAGTAGCGTCTGTGGTGCGGACCATCATAACCTTCACCCACCTGTGGTTCATTGTTATCATACTCACGCTTTTGCCATCGGCGCATGCTATACCATGGCAGGGTCATCGTAGCTTGGGATTCAAAAGATCGACATGTCTTTTTCTTTGACTGAGTTTGTGCAATCTGCACGCTCTGCGGCAGCTAGCGCTCGGCCGGTGGCCGCTGTTAACACGCTTATGTCGCAGACATTCGCAGAGCCTCAGGCCATCGCCAAGGCGGTCGGTTCTTTTATTGCGGCCGATGAATGCTTGTACGAGGATGACGACGTCTCGGTTTACACGGTGTGTTTCGCACCACACGAGCTGGTGCCTCCTCACAATCATCGGATACACGCCTTTCTAGGCGTCTATGAAGGGACCGAGGTTAATCTGCTTTACCGGCAGGTGGGACCAGGCCAATTGAAACTGACCAAAACTCGGGTTCTCAATCCTGGCGATACGATGGCAATCGGTGCTGATGGCATACACGCAGTGCATACCGAGAATTCAATGCCAAGCCTTGGATTACATATTTACCTGGGACGATTGAGCACCGTTTCACGTGAGCTTTTTGACACCGAAACAGGACAGTCCATGCCGTTTACCGATGAAAATTATCAGATGCTCGTCAGAGCCCTGGTATGAGCGGTGCCACACTGAATGTTGGTAGCGATTCGGTGAGCCCTTAACGGATCACGATCGGTCCAAGGTGCATTCTATGCCAGCAATCCGTTCGAAGATTAATGTTCGACCAATGTCTGTACACATTGGTGCCGAGATCGAAGGCGTTGATCTTAGCCAGCCGCTCTCAACGGAAATAGTCAGCGATATCCGCCAGGCACTTCTGAAATGGAAGGTCGTGTTTTTTCGAGACCAGCATCTTGATCATGCCCAGCATGTTCGGTTCGCCCGGCATTTTGGCGCTTTAACACCGGGCCACGTCGTCTTCGGTCATCACGAGACCTATCCTGAAATCTATTCGGTGGGAAAATTCAGAACAGCAACCCTAAATACCGCGCCGCCGGCGAGCCGTCCGTGGTCAGGTTGGCATACTGACATTACCGCCGCAATCAACCCACCAGCGGCATCTATTCTTCGTGGCGATGTCGTGCCGCCCTATGGTGGCGACACTCAGTGGACCAATCTAGTCACGGCCTACGCCAGTTTGTCACCCACTTTCCGGGAGATGATTGATCAGTTGCGCGGCGTTCATCGGTTCGAAGTTAAAGTCAGCGCTGACGGCGAGAGTGTTAAGGAATTTTCGGCGCGTATAAAAGAACGATTAATAGTCAGCGAACATCCTCTAGTGACTGTTCATCCCGAAACTGGCGAGCGAGTGTTGTACTGCAGCCCGAGTTATATCAAATCTATTGCCGGCTTGAATCCCCGTGAGAGTCAACAAATCACGGAACTACTCTGGGAACATGCGGTGCGTCCTGAGTTCACAGTACGATTCAGGTGGGGAAAAGGCGACATTGCTTTCTGGGACAATCGCGCAACCGCCCACCTAGCACCCAGTGATATTTATCAAACGGATTTTGACCGGCAGTTCTACCGCGTCACGCTACTGGGAGCGGTTCCTACAGGGATAGATGGATCAACCTCCCGCGCCATTGAGGGGGAGCCGATTGAAGCCGTGTCTTCGTGACCCTTGATGAGTTGCTGTTGACGAACTCTTAATGCAACAGAAACGGTGGGTATTTGTCCGGTTAGCACGCGTCGTGCCAACCACCTGCTTCGAAGCGAGTCATTTATCCAGTAGTTCGACATACGCGTGTTACGCGTGTATTGACTAGCTAATGCTCTCTATCCACCTTGAATACGTGGCAACAAAAAGACCTCAGCACCTTCGGGAATCTCCTGCGACCAGTTATCACGGAAAATCTCGCCGTTGACGGATACCGCGATCCCATCGTCGAGCTGAATCTGCATTTGCGGATATTGTTTGACCAGTTCGCGCAACAATTCCCGGATGGTCGCTGCGCTGATTAAAACCGACGCGGCGCCGTCAGCCGCTGATTTCAGCGGGCCGGATAAGCAGACTTTCAGCATAGTCTCTCGATTCAGGCCTGTTTTTCCTTAATGGCTTTGCGTATTCGGGGTGGTGACATCGGCACATGGGTCATACGAACGCCAGTGACATCAGAAAGCGCGTTTCCGATTGCCGCTAACGGCGGTACGATGGACGTCTCTCCAACACCGCGAATCCCATACGGATGGTTGGGGTTCGGAATCTCAAGAATCTGGGTGTCGATGAACGGCAAATCGGAGCAGACCGGTATTCGGTAATCCAGAAAACCGGGGTTCTGTAGGCGGCCATCGTCGCCGTAGATATATTCCTCATTCAGCGCCCAGCCAATGCCTTGGGCTGCGCCACCCTGAAACTGTCCCTCGACGTAGTCGGGATGGATTGCCTTACCCGCATCTTGAATAACGGTATAGCGTACAACTTTTGTGGCGCTGGTCTCTGGATCCACCTCGATATCACAGATGTGACTCGCGAACGAAACCCCTGCCCCATCGGCGACAATCTGACTGTGACCGGCGATGGGTCCGCCAGTATTCTCTGATCCGGCGGCCAAGTCAGCTAGGCTCAGAGGTTGGAGCTTCTTGTGTTTTTTTCCCTTGGCAGTCGCGTTACCCTCATGCCAGACAACATCTTTAACGGGGATCTCCCACGTATTGGCTGCTCGTTGGCATAACTCGTCGATGGCATGACGCGCTGCGAAAATAGTCGACATGCCCGAGGAGAAAGTTCCCCGGCTGCCATCTGTCATGTGATTGTGTCCGAGTGACCCGGTATCGGCGATATTGCACTTCACGCGCTCATAGGGAATGCCCAATTCTTCGGCCGCGATCAGTGACAGTGACGCTCGTGCGCCACCGACATCGACTGTGCCAACGGTCAGTGTGACCGTCCCATCAACACCAATATTAAGATCAGTACACGTCTCACCGCCAAAATTAAACCAGAAGCCGCAGGCCATGCCCCGGCCTTGGTTCTTCCCGAGTTTTCCCCGCATGTGCGGGTGTTTCTTGACGGCAGCCAGCGTGGGACCGATGCCGATGGGACCGTAAGTTGGACCATAGGATGACTTGGTCCCTTCTTTAGCGGCATTCTTGATTCGAAAATCAACGGGGTCCATGCCGATTGCAGCCGCCACTTCATTGATCGTGCTTTCCACTGCAAATGCAGCCATCGGTGCAGAAGGGGCTCTATAGGCAGCCACTTTGGGTCGATTAACCAGAACATCGTAGCCGCGCGTTTTCACGTTTTTCAGGTCGTAACAGGCATAAGCTGTCATCGCGCCCAACATCGCCCAAATGCCTGGAAATGCACCGTCCTGGTAGCGCAATTCCGCGCTCGCCGCAGTGATCTTACCGTTCTTTTTGACACCGATCTTGACATCGATGGAAGTCGACGAAGTCGGGCCGGTGCTTCGAAACACTTCATCGCGAGTCATCTCCAGTTTCACCGGGCGATTGGCCTTGCGAGACAACGCCAACGCAATGGGCTCCATCCATACGTGGGTTTTACCGCCAAACCCACCGCCGATCTCTGAAGCGGTCACCTTAAGTTTGGCGACATCCATACCAAGCAGCGCCGCGCACGTGTTTCGATAAACAAAATGCCCCTGGGTAGTCACCCAAAGCTCGCCATGGCCGTCAGGTCCAACGCTGGCAAGGCAGGCGTGTGGCTCAATGTAGCCCTGGTGAGTCTGCTCTGTTTTGTAGCTTTTTTCGACAACCACATCAGCTGCTTTGAAGCCGGCTTCGACATCGCCGTGGCCAAATTCACTGATCTTTGCCACGTTCGATGGCGATGTTGGCTTGGGTGATACGCCGCGTGTGTACACACGTGGTTGTACGATCGGTGCGCCAGGTTTCATTGCCTCATCCACATCCGTTACGTGCGGCAGGATCTTGTAAGTCACACGAATCAGCTCCAACGCCTCCCTAGCCGTTG
>Ga0209089_10005721_pt1 | contig 10159 bp, 8 predicted proteins | sample ArcticOcean_MG_C_FD_187431 | JGI IMG/M metagenome (GOLD analysis project Ga0209089, IMG submission 187431) | Marine microbial communities from western Arctic Ocean - ArcticOcean_MG_CB2_150 (SPAdes) (version 2) | ecosystem: Environmental > Aquatic > Marine > Oceanic | place: Arctic Ocean: Canada...
GCGAAAGTTCTGATTCAGCAGGAACTATCATTGCAAATATGCAGTTGGCTAATATTTAACCTCTCAAACGTACCAATGTGTTGATATGGGGATGACGTTCATAAATATCTCGACTAAAGCCCACTAATCCGCTAGTGGGCTTTAGTATTTTCAATACCTTTAATTTTCTATTTGTCCTTAACGACTGGTCTCGTATGCCGATCGATGTACAGCAGACTGAATCACCATAATGCCGTTGGGATCCGTGCTTTATGTTTAATTTCAGTTAAGAAGCGGTTTGAATAATTTAATAAGATCTTTAAAAAGAAAATATAACCGTGCAGGGGTCGTTAAGTTACGCTTTGGAGGGCGTGGATCCGAAAAAAAGATTTGGTACTCTGCGGTTTTTCCTCGTTAAAAAACCGTCGTAAGTTATCAAGGACAAACAAAAGGAGCATTTATGCGACTCAAAGGCAAAACAGCGATTGTGACGGGTGGTGCATCCGGCTTTGGTGAAGGTATTGTACGAAAATTTCTTTCTGAAGGAGCACGCGTAGTGATCGCCGATATCAATCTAGACGCAGCGAATACTCTTGCGGATGATCTTGGTGAAGATGCCATCGCTATTAATGTTGATGTTGCAGATGGAGCATCAGTCGAGCAATTGCGTAAAGCCACGAAGAAGATCTTCAACAGCATTGACATCATTATCAACAATGCTGGGGTCACCCACTTACCAGCTGCTCTCGATGAGGTAAGCGAAGAAGACTTTGACCGTGTTTTCAGGGTTAATTGTAAGTCAGTCTATTTAATGGCGAAAACATTTATTCCAGATATGAAAGCTCGAAATGCAGGCGTAATTTTAAACATTGCGTCCACCGCGGGGATTTCCCCGAGACCTAATCTAAACTGGTACAACAGCTCAAAAGGCTGGATGAACACTGCGACAAAAACCATGGCGGTCGAGCTTGCGCCGTTTGGTATTCGTGTGAATGCTGTAAACCCAGTTGCAGGCGAAACCCCCTTACTCGCTTCTTTTATGGGTGGAGATACGCCTGAACTTAGGCAAAAATTTATCTCTACCATTCCGTTGGGTCGCTTTTCAACGCCAGAGGATATTGCCAATGCATCCTGCTATCTCTGTTCGGATGAAGCCAGCATGGTCACTGGTGTCTGTATGGAAGTCGATGGGGGGCGAGTTATCTAGCGATGCAGCCAAAATTTCTCTATCCATGAAACTATTTCAAATTAATAACCACTGCCTCGATTTTCGAGGCCAGAATCCCTAGATACTCTTGATATAGGTTTGTAGGTTAAGTATCTTCGCATTTTTTTATAAAGCGCAAAGCGATGTCTAATTGACTTTCAGATACTATTACTGACATGGATACCACACAATCTCTCCGTACCTGTAGGTTATCTGATTTTAAGACGACTCTGGCAGACAGAATTATAGTTATTGATGGTGCCGGTGGTACCGTATTTCAGGACCATGCGCTTGTTGAAGACAATTTTCGCGGAGAGAGATTTTCAAATACTGGGATTGATCTCAGAGGAAATTTCGACATATTAAATCTGACTGAGCCTAGCTTAGTCTCATCCGTTCATGAAAGTTATATCAAGGCTGGTGCCGACATAATTACAACAAACACATTTTCCTCTACTCAGATCGCCCAGTCAGAGTATCAAATGGATGAACATGTTCAGGAGATGAACTACGTGGGTGCCTCTCTAGCCTATGAGGTTGTTAGGCGAGCAGAAGAGCGTGATGGGCGAGTCAGGTGGGTAGCTGGTTCACTTGGGCCAACGAATAAGACAGCATCGATGGCTTCAGATGTGAACAACCCAGGGCAACGTGATGTCTCATTTAATGAATTAAAATCCGCCTATGAGATGGCTGCACTTGGTTTACTGGAGGGTGGAGTAGACATTTTATTGATCGAAACGATTACCGATACTCTCAACGCGAAGGCCGCAATTATAGGGATTGAAAATGCTAAAAACAAAATTGGATTGGCTGCAGAAATTGCTCCGTTGATTATTTCTGGCACGGTGATAGATCAATCTGGCAGAACGCTTTCTGGACAAACTCTTCAGGCTTTTTGGATCTCATTGAGGCACGCCAACGCTGTCGCTTTCGGCCTGAATTGTTCGCTTGGTCATTCAGGAATGAAGCGACATATTGCTGAATTAAGTAGGCTTATTCCAGTACCCACGATAGCCTATCCAAATGCTGGTCTACCAAATGAATTTGGTGAATATGATGAGTCGCCGGAGGAAATGTCTGGTGCGCTCAAGGAATGGGCTGAGGAATCTCTATTAAATATTGTTGGGTCGTGCTGCGGCTCAAATCCGGAGCACACCAAAGCCATTGTTGATGCAGTTAGAGGCTTAAAACCGCGACCACTAGCCGCTGAAAATTTATCATCTTTATCCTTAGCCGGACTTGATGTTTTGCACATATAAACAAGTCAATGCTTAGGTGTTGTCCCATTAGAATGTGAGGATTCAGTAATACCTGTGACTACAGACAGACTAGCCACATTTATAAATATTGGTGAGCGAACTAACGTTACGGGTTCGGCTAGATTTCGCCGCCTCATTCTTGGTGGCGACTATGAAGCAGCTCTAAAGGTTGCTCGACAGCAGATACTATCAGGGGCTGAAATATTAGATGTGAACATGGATGAAGGACTGCTTGAATCGACCGAAGTAATGCAGGCATATCTTCAGTTACTCGGGTCAGAGCCGGATATCGCAAGAGTTCCGATAATGCTGGATTCATCAGATTGGAATGTCATTCGGGCTGGCTTGATGTGCATCCAGGGCAAGTCAATCGTGAATTCAATCTCGCTTAAAGAAGGCGAGGTGGATTTTTTGGCTAAAGCTCGTGAAGCTCTTTCATTTGGTGCTGCGATTGTTGTCATGGCATTTGATGAAGGTGGCCAAGCTGAAACAGCTGAGGCTAAATTCAGAATTTGCGAGCGATCATACAATTTGCTGCGATCTAAATTAGATTTTCCGGCTACCGACATAATCTTCGATCCGAATATTTTTGCAGTGGCTACGGGCATTTCTGAACACAATGATTATGCGTCAGCTTTTATCGAATCATTGAAAGAAATAAAAAAACATCTGCCAGGTGTTCGGACCTCGGGCGGTATTTCAAACGTATCTTTTGCGTTCAGAGGAAATAATGTAGTGAGAGAAGCAATGCACGCAGTATTTCTTTATCACGCGATACCTGCCGGACTGGATATGGCGATTGTGAACGCTGGAGCGTTGCCCCTATACGGTGATATTCCAGAAATTTTGAGAACGGCTGTTGAGGATGTGATTCTTAATAAGGATATTAGGGCAGGCGAAAAACTTTTAGAAATCGCACAGGACTTTTCATCATCTGAGCGAAGGACGGAAGTCGTCGACCTTGCGTGGCGAAATGAAGATGTAGAGACAAGAATCGTTTATGCCCTGGTTCATGGTCATGATGACTATATTGTTGAGGATACCAAGTCAATCTTAACGACAGTCGGTAATGCGTTAGATGTGATCGAAGGTCCATTGATGAACGGCATGAACGAGGTTGGCGATTTATTTGCGCAGGGAAAAATGTTTCTGCCGCAGGTAGTTAAGTCAGCAAGGGTAATGAAAAAAGCTGTTGCTTATCTTGAGCCGTTTATTGAACCAAGAGGCGATGACGGCGTATTTAAAATCCCGAAAATAGTTTTAGCCACAGTTAGAGGAGATGTGCACGATATCGGTAAAAAAATTGTTGGAGTAGTACTCGAATGTAACGGTTACGAGGTTATCGATCTTGGGGTTATGTCACCAGCACAGAGCATAATTGACACGGCATTAGAGCAGAATGCTGTGGCAATCGGGCTTTCGGGTTTAATTACACCGAGTTTAAAAGAAATGGAATATGTAGCCACTGAGATGACTAAACAAAACTTAACAATTCCACTTCTAATTGGCGGGGCTACGACAAGTAAGGCACATACAGCTGTACAGATTGCGCCGAAGTACGACGGCACTACGCTCTATATCCCTGACGCAACACGTGCTCCGAGCGCGATGTCTCGATTGCTCTCCTTTGAATCGGCATCAGGCTTCTCAGCTGAGATAAAAGACGAATATGAATCCATCCGTGCCACCCATACCGCCCGCCGTGCCAGAGGACTCAGATATTCCATATCTGCTGCTCGGGAGAGCCCGTATCCATTTAATCCAGTTGGTGCACCCTTTGTTCCCAATTTTCAAGGGATACAAGTTTTTCCTGATCAACCCTTAGATAAGTTAGTTGAACGAATTGACTGGACACCTTTTTTCAAAACATGGGATTTAGCTGGCACATTTCCCCAGATATTAAGCGACGATATAGTTGGCGATCAGGCTCGCGAACTTTATACCGATGCGTTAGAGATGTTGAAGAAGATTTCAGATGAGAAGTGGCTAGTTAGTAAGGGAGTGTTGGGAATATGGCCTGCCGCCAAGCGCGGTGATGATGTAGATATATTCTCACCCAATGTCGAATTAGGTGAGCCTAATGACCAACGGTTGGGAACTATTCATACTCTTAGGCAGCAAACATCGAGAGATCGGGGGAAAAACGAGAACTGGGCTTTGGCAGACTTTGTGAGACAGCCAGAACTTGGAAAACGTGTACCTGCAGATTACATAGGTGCCTTTGCAGTGACATCTGGAATAGGCGAAGAAAAGCAAATGGCTATCTTTGAAGATGCTCTCGATGATTACAGTGCAATCATGCTAAGTGCGCTGAGTGATCGACTTGCTGAGGCGTTCGCAGAATATTTACACGAGCGAGTACGAAAAGAATATTGGGGTTATAGCCCCGCGGAGAGCTTATCAAGTGAAGAACTCATAGCTGAGGTTTACTCTGGTATTCGTCCGGCGCCGGGATATCCTGCCCTGCCAGATCACACGGAGAAGCAAGTAATTTTTGATTTATTAGATGTTACCAATAATATCGGCATTGAATTAACCTCCTCCTACGCGATGGCTCCGAATGCTTCAGTTTGCGGCTTATACATTTTTCACCCTCAAGCGCGTTACTTTGGCGTCGGATACGTCGAGCGTGATCAGATTGAGGATTATGCCGTTCGAAAGGGATTAGCCGTCAAGGAAGTCGAATACTGGTTAGCTCCAAATCTTAATTATGATCCGGAGCGCTATGAATAGCGGGCTCTATTGCTTGACTTATTTTGCCAGGAACTATTCCCGAATTCAGCGTATATATATGTATTCCTGGCGCCCCCACGGCGAGCAGTTTTTCAGATAATTCTACCGAGGTTTCAATTGCGATTTTTTGGCGATCCTTGAGCGATGAATCGGCTTTCTCTAATTGTTTGATGAGTTTAGGTGGAACCTTAATTCCTGCTAAATTGCTCATCCGTTGGAGTGAAGCCAGATTAGTTGCAGGCATAATACCGGGAAGTACTGGGGTGCGTATACCTCTTTTATAAAGGTACTCAGTAAATTTTTCGTAGTGTTCTGACTCGTAAAAAAACTGCGTTATAGCAAAGTCAGCTGCTGCGACTTTAGCACTTTGGTGCAATAAATCAGTCTCTGCATTTGCCGATTCTGGGTGGCCTTCGGTGTGAACAGCTACACCTATGTCGAATTCCGAATGGTGTCGCACAGTTGTGACTAAATCTGATGCATATGTGAAATCTGAGGTGATAGCCAAGCTACTGTCGGATGGCTTGTCACCTCGCAGGCACAGCAGGTTCTTTACCCCTACAAGCTTATAAATATCCAAGAGAGAATTGATTTCTGATTTCGTATGAGAAATACAGGTTAGGTGAGGCATTATTGGGACACTATAACGAGTCGACAATCGTTCAACCCAACCGATAGTTCGGGCTCTGCTAGTGCCTGCTGCCCCGTAGGTGATTGACAGAAAATCGGGAGAGAAGTTCATTAGATGTTCAATATTTTGGTCGAGGCGGTCTTGTCCGGCTGCGTCTTTTGGTGTAAAGAATTCGAACGATAGAGTCGTTCCTTGATTTAGTCGGTCTGAAATTATCGTCATTGGAGAATAATAGAGCGAATTGCGACAACTACATATCACTTTGTTTTTAGGGTGACTCGCACGGATTGCTATATTTGATTTTGTTTACTTGAATGATGCCGATTAAAAATAATTATTTAAATTCGTTTGCAGGTGCCCTCGAAGCAGGATTACGGATACCTACTTCAATTGACATTCAGTCGTGTTGCAATAAACGCCTTTATCTACCGCCGACTATCTAAACAATGAAATACTATGTATGGACATGAAACTTCCCATAGCTCTACTCGCAATCGCATTACTCATATTTTCATTTTCCTGCGGCGACGATGAGTACCTCAGCGGAGGTTATACCGAACAGGCATCAACTGCTGACTCAAAAATGATGGTTGCAAGTGCCCCAAGTATGTCGAATAGTCCGTTATCGACCGCGCAGATTGAGCGACATATAATTCGCAGCGCCAATGCTGAGATTGTTGTTGACGACGTGGAAGGAGTCTTTGAAACCATCATCGAGCTGGTTGACCTGAAGTCAGGTTACGTCGAATCTTCATCTATAGGCTCTGGGCGTGGATACCACCCTTTCGATGAGTCTCCGACTGACCGACTGACCGCGAATATAACGGCTCGTATACCCAGTAATTACCTAGAACAACTCTTAGAAGAGATCGGTGATATGGCCGTGGGACAGCCATATCTAATGGTCAGTTCACGCGATGTAACTTCTGAATATACAGATACTGAGATAACTCTTGAAAACTTGCGAGCGGTAGAAAAGCGCTTCCGATCCCTACTTGATGACGCTCGTAGCGTGTCAGAAATCATTGAAGTTCAGGATCGCCTGAATCAGACACGGCTGGAGATTGATCGCTACACGGGACGATTAAAGTATCTGGAAAGTCAGGTGGCAATGTCTCAGCTTAATGTCACCATTTACGGGGAAGTACCAGAGGAGCATAATTCACTTCTCGAGGTAATATCAGTTGCTTGGGGTGCATCAATAGAGACTATTAATATGGTCTTCCGCACCATCCTGTCAGTCGTAGTATTTTCATGGTGGATCATCTTGGTAGTATGTCCGCTGATCTATTTCATCAATAAAAAAATTCGATCAAATTAGTGATCATATTGTAAAAAATCACACACTTTCGTGACTCTTAGACTTCGCACCGATTTGTCTATACAAACACCTACTCACGGGCCATCTCGGTCTTGCCGACGCCTTCATAATCAAGCTCTTGATCATCCTCTAAATCTACGGTCACATGGATTAATTTTGCAGTGAAGTTGAATGGTGCCTCATAGGTCCCCACGGGACTGCCTCGATCAAATCCTATGTCTAGACCCGACCATGAGACCATCAAAAAGAACATTCGGTCAGTATGCAGAGTTCCGACCACTGCACCGTCCACAATGAGAGAGGCTTCACCCTTGACTGATATCACATTTTGCTGGCTATACACTCGACTATTAGGATCTGTGGTTTCGATAATACGCTTCATCTGAAACGAGACGTCATGCCGACCAACCGATAATGGTTCAGCACTTTTAACTATTTCATGATCTCCACCAATGTTCATATCATGGCATAAAAAACCATCCTCAAAATAGAACGAATAACCACCAGTCGCGTCCCCATGAGCAATCAAGACACCATTTTCAAAGTCTGATTTAAGTTCGACTGTAGCAGAGATGGTATAACTTCTACTACGAAGATCCGGGGCAACATCGCTAGGAAGATGCCCCATTCCGGGCCAGAAGGAATAGTTTGTGCGTCCGCCGCGATGTCGTTCTGCATTCTCAGCAAATCGTGGTCCGAATCGATCATCTAGGGGAAGCACTTGGTTGGATTCAGCCTCCGTCCACCATAAATCCTTTAACTTTTCTAGGCGTAGAGCCTCGGGCTCAGATAAATCTGACAGTTCATTGAAATCGTTGCTGAGATCGTAGAGCTCCCAGATATCGTCTTCGAAAGCGGTCCCGGGCTCGTGGTAGGCAACGGCTTTCCAATCTTCATGAATTATTCCACGGTGTCCGAACATTTCAAAATATTGTGTGGTTTTCCCCGTTACTGCTCCTGAATTATTTATGGTTGACGCGAAACTAACGCCGGTTGTACCTGAATCAGTAACTGATTCCATATCGAGTCCAATGAGTTCGAAAATAGTAGGCGCTAGGTCACTTACATGACAAAACTGATGTCTTACTGCGCCCTCGTTGACGGAGCTGATCTTTTCAGGCCACGAGATCACTAAGGGGTCTCTAATACCACCCCCATGTGTATTTTGTTTGTAGCGTTTCAAAGGTGTGTTTGACGCCATTGCCCATCCCCAAGGGAAATTACTGTGCGATTTTGGCCCACCGATCTCCTCGATTTTTTGAAATTTCTCTTCCATGGATTCTCTTCTGCCGTTAAACGGTCCCATAGCGTTCAAAAATCCATTCGGGCCACCTTCTTGACTGGCTCCATTGTCGGACAATACCAAAATCAGAGTGTTTTCAACAATGTTTGCCTCAGTCAAAAAATTCACAAGTCGACCGAGATGCGTGTCAGTATGCTCAAGCATTCCCGCATATGCCCCAGCTAAACGACCAAAAACTTGCTGCTCTTCTTCACTATGAGCTATCCACGGTTGTACACGGTCATTTCTCGAAGGAAGCTCCGTTCCTTCGGGGGTAATCCCTAATTTGATTTGACGAGCAAGTCTATCTTCACGTGTTGTGTCCCATCCTTTTGAAAATACGGATTGGTATTTATCAACCAGATCTTTAGGGGCCTGATGAGGTGCGTGACAGGCACCGGGAGTTATCATCATGAACCAAGGGGTCGTTGGCAGAGCAGCAATATGGTCTCGAATATTTCGTATTGCATGTTCAAAGAGATCTTCGGTTAAGTGATATCCAGATTCGAATGTCCCTGGAGCCTCAATGTGACTATTATCCATCACGAGTTCAGGCGAATATTGATCGGTTTCCGCATCCATGAATCCGTAGAATCGATCAAATCCACGGCCAAGTGGCCACCCATCAAACGGGCCGGTCGGACCTGTTTCTGTAAGTGGAGTTACATGCCACTTACCAACCATATAATTTCTGTACCCTTGAGTTCGAAGCGTCTCGGCAATTGTCGGCGCATCATGTGAAATTTTTCCCCTGTACCCTGGGAATCCACTGTCAAAATTTGCTAAGCATCCGACACCAACCGCATGGTGATTTCGTCCGGTGAGAAGAGCCGCACGTGTGGTAGAACACATTGCTGTCGTATGAAAGCCACTGTACCGCACGCCTTTGTCCGCAAGTCCATCGATAGTTGGTGTATCAATTTCCGATCCATAACAGCCAAAATCAGAAAACCCGACGTCATCAAGCATCACCAGTAGTACATTGGGGCTACCTGACGGCGGTGTTAACTTAGCGGGCCAGTTTGGCGCAGGTGAATCATATCGACTCATTGTGACCTTCTTCCAATAGTGTTTATTGCTAGCTTTCAAGCACAAACTTTGATGGGTGTTCGGCAATCACATCCTCGTTTAGCTGTGCTCCCCACCCAGGGCTTCCATAGCACTCATTAAATTCTGAAATACCTGTTATGCCCTCATCAGTTTTGAGCTTCAGAAAGCTAAAATCACGCCAACCAGCATTACGGTGGAGTATTTCGGATTCAACAATTTGCATGTACATCTCCCATTTAATGATTTCCAAATTATTTATAACATTAATTCCACTCAATAACGTTGGTTGCTGCAGCTAGTGAGTATTTTCCACTCGAAGAGCGGTGACTCAGAAACTACGATCCGTAATAACTGCTGCATGCTCCAAGTTTATCGGTTTCCGCGTGCTTTTATCCAAGAATCAACTAGGTACTGGAGCACCATCAGTTACTAGAAATTGAAAGAGTCGGAGACTTCTCTGATCCCCAACATAAATGCGTCAGCTACGAGAATTAACGGGTCAAGGTTTACTTCACTCTCGCCAGATTGGACTAACTCCGCCATCCGCTCATACAGACCTGCGTACTCTTGACTCGGTTCCAAATCGATATTCTCACCTTTGATCGTCAGGATAGTAGCTGATCGCTCAAGTGAGAGCTCTCCTCGATCTGTAGTTATATGCATATCCCATATTGGTTTGCCTTTGTGCAGGAAATCA
>Ga0209089_10005725_pt1 | contig 10156 bp, 7 predicted proteins | sample ArcticOcean_MG_C_FD_187431 | JGI IMG/M metagenome (GOLD analysis project Ga0209089, IMG submission 187431) | Marine microbial communities from western Arctic Ocean - ArcticOcean_MG_CB2_150 (SPAdes) (version 2) | ecosystem: Environmental > Aquatic > Marine > Oceanic | place: Arctic Ocean: Canada...
GAAAGAGCTTTAATTAATCCAGAAAAAAAAATGGATAATAATCACCAAGGTAAAATTGAAGAAGTTATTTATCATGGCGATCATACGAGAGTTAGAATTAATGTATTAGGAAATGATCATTTTATTCTAAAAATTCCTAATAGCTCCTCAAACCTAGATATTAAATTGGGAAAACAAATTAATGTAGGCTGGAACTCTAAAGATAGTAGAGCCCTAGATCCCAAGTAAGAAATCAAAATTTCCCCAAAAATAAAGGTAAATTAGTCATAATCAGCTGTTGACTAAGCTTATCGATGTTGTTTTAATTTCTTTTTAAAAAAACGTTTAAACGGAGGATAAATGAAAAAAATAAGCAAATTACTACTAGCTATTTCTTTTGTACTTTCTATCACTTCTACGGCATATGCAGTTACTGTAGTGTCTTGGGGTGGAGCTTATACAGCGAGTCAAAAGCTAGGTTACGGTGATCCGGCAGCTGCGAAATTAGGCATCCCAGTTAATTGGGTAGACTATTCTGGTGGATTATCAGAGATTAAAGCACAAGTAGAAGCTGGTGCAATTACATGGGACATCATTGATGTTTATGCTATGGACACTATTAATGGATGTGACGAAGGTCTATTCGTTGAATTCGATTTCGATAAAGATTTCGGAGCAGGTTCAGATGGCGTTAAAGCAAGTGATGATTTCTTTACGGGTGGTAAAAACCCTCTAACGGAAAATCCTGGTGGAATGCCAAGTAAATGTGCTGTAGGAAATATTTTATACACTTGGAACTATGCTTACAATCACGACACGATTGGAAAGAAAAAACCGAAGAAAATAAAAGATTTCTTTGACACAAAAAAATTCCCTGGAAAAAGAGGAATTTATAACTCTCCAACTGCTTTTCTAGAAGTTGCTTTAGCAGCTGATGGAATTAAACCAGGAAAAGGTGGTGCTAAAATTTATGAGGCTCTAAGAACTGAAGAAGGTGTAACAAGAGCAATCAATAAAGTTAAAACACTATGTGAAGATCCTAATGGCGGATGTGTATTCTGGTCTGTAGGAGCAAAACCACCTGAGTTATTAATGTCAGGTGAAGTTGTAATGGCTACTGGTTGGAATGGTAGATTCTTTAATGCGATAATGGACGGTGCTCCTCTTACACAAGTGTGGGATGGTCAAGGTATTGATTACCAGTACATGGTTTTGGTTAAAGGTGGACCTAACGATGCTAATGGTAAAGCTATGAAAGTTCTTAAAGAAATGATGAGCACTGAAGGTTTAGCAGGATCTGCGAAACACATTGCTTACTCACCTTTCAGAAAGTCTTCTTTAGCAGTTATCAAAGCAGGCGAACCTTGGTATAAAGATGGTAAAACAAATATGTTACCTGAAATGCCATCAGCAAAAAGAAATACTAAAAACTATTTCTTAGTTGATCCTTTTTACTGGGCTGACAATGGTACAGAGCTTGGTGAAAAGTATGAAGCTATGAAAGCAACACTTAAGTAATTTTAGCTTTAAAAAATTAAAATTATAAATTATACTAGGGCGGTTATTTAATAACCGCCCTTTTTTTATGGAAACAGAAACAAAACAGATTTTAACTTCAGACGGTATACCGTTAGAGCAAAGTTTAAAAAAAGCTGAAAGAAAAAATAAGATTAAAGCTTTTTTACTTGTGGCCCCATTATTATTTTTTTTACTCATTACATATATTTTTCCTATTGGAGGAATGCTTACAAGAAGCGTTGATGATAAAATGGTTACTAAGATGCTTCCTAAAACATTTAAGGCAATGGAAAATTGGGATGGACAAGAACTCCCTCCAGAGGAAGTTTTTGCAAGTTTTTTAATTGATTACAAAACCTTAGTAAAAGCAAAAACTCAAGGAAAACTTGATCAAAGACTGAATAAAGAAAAAAATGGATTTAATTCAATTCTTAAAAAATTAAAAAGAAAAATGAAAAAATTTGAAGAAGGGAATTACAAAGAGCAAATAATATCTGTTCATAAAAGATTTGGAGATGTTGCGTACTGGCGAGCAATTAAAAGAACAGCCCCTCCTTATTCAATAGCAAAATATCTAAAAGCAGTAGATATGGTTACTGATGAAAATGGAGACATAGTTAAAGTTGAAGAAAGCAGAAGGGTATATTCTAAGCTTTGGCTTAGAACATTAGAAGTTGCTTTTTTTGTTACGCTTCTTTGCTTTTTAATGGGGTATCCAATTGCGCATTTGTTGGCCACTATACCAATGAAATATAGTAATTTATTAATGATTTGCGTCCTTTTACCGTTTTGGACATCTTTACTTGTAAGAACTGCTAGTTGGATGATTTTGTTACAGCAACAAGGAGTGGTTAATGATTTTTTTGTATTGATAGGTTTGGTCGCTGACGATAATAGGCCTGAGATGATGTATAATAAAGTTGGTACTTATGTTGCAATGTCACAAATTTTATTACCTTTTATGGTTCTTCCACTTTACAGTGTAATGAAAACAGTCTCTCCAAGCCTAATGAGAGCTGGAAAGTCACTTGGCGGAACACCATTTGTATCTTTTTGGAAAATTTATTTTCCATTAACGCTCTCTGGTATTGGTGCGGGTTCTTTATTAGTTTTTATTATAGCTGCAGGTTATTACATTACACCAGAATTAGTAGGTGGAGCATCAGGAAAACTTATTAGTAATTCAATAGCATACCATATGAAACAAACTTTAGATTGGAGCTTCGCATCTGCAATGGGATTAATGTTGCTAGCTGGAGTTATGGCAGTTTATTGGATTTATAACAAGCTTGTTGGAATTGATAATATTAAATTAGGATAATTATGGCACTACCAAGTTATACAGAAACGAGATACAGAATTTGGCATTATATATATTTAATTATATGTGCATTTGTTTTTATATATTTGATTGCTCCATTATTTGTAATATTTCCTCTATCTTTTAGTCATGATGAATTTTTGATTTTCTCAGAGGAAATGAAAAGATTAGATCCTGATGGTTTTTCTACAAGGTGGTATAAAGATATGGTTTGGGGAACAAAAAATCCATGGGGCTTAGCTGCAAAAAATAGTTTGTTTATCGCGTTTTTTGCAACAATAGGTTCTGTACTTATAGGAACACTTGCAGCGGTAGGATTAAGTAGCAGACATATGCCTTATAAAGGAATTATTATGGCTATATTAATTTCACCAATGATCGTACCACTAATTATATCCGGTGTTGCAATCTTCTTTTTTATGGCAAAGGTTGGGTTAGCTGCAACGCATACAGGAATTATTATAGCTCATATAATATTAGGAACACCATTTGTAGTTATAACAGTAACAGCAACCTTGTCAGGATTTGATCACAGCGTTACAAGAGCAGCCACAAGTTTAGGCAGCACACCAATCAATACTTTTATGAAAATAACTTTACCACTTATTTTGCCAGGTGTTATTTCTGGTGGGTTATTTGCTTTTGTAACTTCTTTTGATGAAGTGGTAGTTGTCTTATTTTTAGCTGGATTAGAAAATACAACTATTCCTATTCAAATGTGGATTGGCTTGAGGGAACAATTAAGTCCAACTATTTTAGCTGTAGCAACTTGCTTAATTATAATGTCAACTTTAATACTAGTTAGCGCCGAATTACTTAGACGAAGATCTGAAAGGTTAAGAGGAATTAATAGATAGATTTAACTATTCTGTTATCGATCCAACCAACCATAACGCAGCAACTATATAAATAAAAACCATAAGTTAGTATATAAAATTAAGACAATATTGTCATTTTATATTTATATAGCTAGATCTAATATTAAAAAATAAATTTAATTACTTATTTGATTTTTAAGATCTAGAAGCATTTTTATACATAATTTTAGTTGATCAAAACTTACATACTCATCAATTTTATGTGCTTGTTCTATAGATCCTGGGCCACACACCACTGTACTAATGCCTAACTCTTGAAATAAACCCGCTTCCGTTCCGAAAGAAACCACATCTCTTGAATTGTCACCAGTTAAGTTACAAACTAAGTTAACAGCTTCAGATTTTTCTTCTTTATTAAATCCAATAATCTCACCTATAATTTCTTTTTTAATATTAGATTTAGGAAAAATTTTCTTCATTTGTGGAAGTAAAATATTTTTGGCATAATCATCCATAGTGTCATTTACGAATATTCCATCTTCTATTACAACTGGTCTAAGTTCCCAATCAACAGTACATTGGTCGGCGATTACATTTCTTGCTAATCCACCTCGTATTCTTCCAATTTGTAATGTTGTATATTTTGGATTAAAAATTGAATCTTTAGGAGCTCTTTGTTTTAATTCTTGTCTAAGTTCCATGAGCTTATTTATAAATTTTGAAGCATACTCTACAGCGTTCACTCCTTTATCTGGTGCAGATCCATGTCCAGCCAAACCAGTAAAATGTGTTGAATATTCGTAACAACCCTTATGGGCTTGTATTGCCTTCATGCTTGTAGGTTCTCCAACTATGCAAACAGAGCAATCTATTTTTCTTTTTTTTAATTCTTTTAACATCACAGGTGCACCTTGGCATGCAGTTTCTTCATCGTAAGTATAAGAAAAATGAATTGGTTTTTTTAAATATTCTTTTGCAAAATAAGGAGCGAGAGCTAGTGTACAAGCAATAAATCCCTTCATATCACACGAACCTCTTCCATAAATTTTATTATTTTTTTCAGTAGATTCGTAAGGGTGGGATGACCATTCTTTAGAAGAAGCTGGGACTACATCTGTATGTCCAGACAAAATTATTCCACCTCCATTTATTTTTTTTTTACCAGTAATAGTAGAAAATAAATTAGCTCTTTCTTTTGCTTCATCAAAAGTTTTAAAAGAATCTGCTCCCAATAAATTTAATTTTTTCTCACAATATTCTATTAATTTTATATTAGAGGTTCCAGATACTGTTTGAAATTTAATCAATTCATTCAATATTTTTAGAGTTTTTGGAAAGACTTCTTCAATTATATTTTTTTTAATAGCCATTTTAATTAAAAAATATTATACATTATTAATATGAAACAAGAAATAACCTATGAAGAATATAACAAAGTAGAGATTAAAGTAGGAACAGTTCTCAGTGTTAAAAAAAATGAAAAGGCTAGAAAACCATCATTAGTTGTTGAAGTTGATTTTGGTGGAGATACTGGAGTTAAAAAATCTTCTGCACAAATTACACATTACTATAATGAAGAAAATTTGGTGGGAAAACAGATAATTGGAGTTTGCAATTTTCCAAAAAAAAATATAGCTGGGATAGTTTCAGAAGTTCTTATTCTGGGAGCTATAGAAAAAGATGGAAAGGTTGTTTTGGTTCATCCTTCGCAAAAAGTTGAAAATGGTTTAGAAGTAGCTTAAACCATCGAAATGTACCAACAGTTTATTCCTTTAATTTTTTTTAGTGTTGCGGCCGCATTTACTCCTGGTCCAAATAATATTATCGGATCTTACTCAGGTTTTAATTTTGGAATTAAAAAATCAATACCTTTAATTTTAGGTGTAACTTTTGGCTACACCATACTTATAACCTTAGCTGCTGGAGGCTTAAATATTGTTTTTACTGCTTATCCGATACTCAAGACTATAATAAAGATTATTGGTTCATTATTTTTAATTTATTTAGCTTACAAAATTTCTTTTCAAAATCAAGTTGAAGAAAAAAAAATTAAAAATCCTGTTAAATTTTTTGATACATTTATTTTTCAATTTATAAACCCTAAAGGAGTGTTTGCTGCAATTACAAGTATATCTCTTTTTGTAGAACTAGGGGAAAATTATGTATTTCATTCAATAATCGTTATAACGGTATCTTTTTTTTGTGCCATAACTAGTATTACAAGTTGGTGTCTATTAGGAAAATTTCTCAGAAGATTTGCAGAAAATAAGAAATTTATACAAAAATTTAATTATGCAATGTCCTTTTCATTGATTGTTTGTGTTATACTTATTTATTTAAAAATATGAAAATAAATAGCAAAGATTCATTTAAATCTCTAAAAAAACTAAAAGTAAATCAAAAAATTTATAATATATTTAATCTCAAGGAGGCAGAGAAAAATGGTTTAGATGGAATTTCTAAACTGCCAAAATCTTTAAAAGTTTTATTAGAAAATCTTTTAAGATTTGAAGATAATCAAACTGTTAAAAAAGAACAAATATTAGCTATCAAAAATTGGTTAAAAGATAAAAAATCTAATACTGAAATTGCGTACAGACCGACCAGAGTGTTGATGCAAGATTATACAGGAATACCAGCAATTGCTGATCTTGCGGCTATGCGCGACGCAGTTAAAGCTAAAAAAAAAGATCCAAATAAAATTAACCCACTATCATCTGTCGATCTTGTTATTGACCATTCGGTAATGGTAGATGCTTATGCCTCAAAAGACTCTTTTAAAAAAAATGTAGAAAAAGAATTTTTAAGAAATGGAGAAAGATATTCTTTTCTAAAATGGGGACAAAAGGCATTTGATAATTTTAGAGTCGTTCCTCCTGGCACAGGAATTTGTCATCAAGTTAACCTTGAGTATTTATCAAAAGTTGTTTGGTCTTCAGAAAGTGACAAAGATGTATATGCATACCCAGACACACTCGTAGGAACAGATAGTCACACCACTATGGTAAATAGCCTTTCAGTTCTTGGTTGGGGAGTAGGTGGCATTGAAGCTGAAGCTGCTATGTTGGGCCAACCAATATCAATGTTAATACCAGAGGTTATTGGATTTAAAATTACTAATAAACTTTCTGAAGGAACAACTGCAACTGATTTAGTTCTCACTATTGTTCAACTTTTAAGAAAAAAAGGAGTAGTAGGTAAATTTGTAGAGTTTTATGGTGAAGGTTTAAAGAATCTTTCATTAGCAGATCGAGCCACTATTGCAAATATGGCTCCAGAGTATGGTGCGACCTGTGGTTTTTTTCCTGTAGATAAAGAAACATTAAAGTATTTAAAATTTTCAGGTCGAAATGATCAAACTATATCACTTGTAGAAAAATATTCTAAAGAACAAGGCTTATGGGCAGATAATGATATTATATTTACAGATACTTTAGAGTTAGACATATCAACAGTTGTGCCTAGTATAGCTGGACCAAAAAGACCTCAAGATAAAGTCTTATTAACAGAATCAGCAAAATTATTTTCAAAAAGTTTTCAAGAGAATACCAAGAGGCAATCTGCAAATGTAGAATTAGTTAACGGAGAAAATTTTAAATTGAAAGATGGAGATATTGTGATTGCTGCAATTACCTCATGCACAAACACATCTAACCCAAGTGTTTTAATTGGAGCAGGACTGCTTGCAAAAAAAGCAATAGAAAAAGGATTAACAGTTAAACCGTGGGTAAAAACTTCCTTAGCCCCTGGCTCACAAGTTGTTACTGATTATTTAAAGAAAGCTGGCTTAAATAAATATTTAGATGAACTAGGATTTAATCTTGTTGGTTATGGATGCACTACTTGTATAGGCAATTCTGGGCCACTTGATAAAAATATATCTGAGGCTATAAAAAAAGGAAATTTGTATGCTGTTTCAGTATTATCAGGAAATAGAAATTTTGAAGGTAGAATTAACCCAGATGTAAAAGCAAATTATTTAGCTTCCCCACCACTAGTGGTTGCTTATGCCTTGGCTGGATCTATGAATATTGATTTTTACAAAGAACCTTTAGGTAAAAATAAAAATGGGCAATTAGTTTTTTTAAAAGATATATGGCCAACAGATAAAGAAATTCAGGACTTAATCTTAACATCAATCAGCGCAGATATGTTTAATAAACGATATTCAAATATATCAGAAGGACCAAAAGATTGGAGAGAAATTAAAACTTCTGATAGCAGCATTTATAATTGGAACGAAACATCAACATATGTAAAAAAACCTCCATTCTTCGAAAATATGAGTGATGAGCCCGAGGGATTTAAAAAAATATCTGATGCAAGGCCATTATTAATTTTAGGAGACACAATTACAACTGATCATATTTCGCCCGCAGGTTCTATTCAAAAAGATAGCCCAGCGGGAGATTATTTTATGCAAAGGCAAGTTCAAGAAAAAGATTTTAATTCCTATGGTGCAAGACGAGGAAATCATGAAGTTATGATGAGAGGCACATTTGGAAATATCAGAATAAGAAATGAAATAGTATCTGAAAAAGAAGGTGGGTTTACCAAAATATACCCTGAAGGAAAGGTGGTCAGCATATATGAAGCTTCTATTGAATATAAAAAAAGAGGTAATGACCTAATAGTTATTGCAGGCAAAGAATATGGAACTGGATCATCCAGAGATTGGGCTGCCAAAGGTACAAAATTACTAGGTATAAAAGCTGTTATAGCTGAAAGCTTTGAAAGAATACATCGATCAAACCTAATAGGAATGGGAGTTCTTCCATTACAGTTTAAAGAGGGTTTTGATCGAAAAAAGCTAAATATTACTGGGTCAGAATTGTTTACCATAATAGATATTGTAAAAGGTGTAGGTCCTAGAGAAGATATTGAATGTGAAATTAAGCATATAGATGGAACAATTAAAAAAATTAAATTATTATGCAGAATTGATACCACTAATGAAGTTGAGTATTATAAGAATGGTGGCATTCTACAATATGTTTTAAGAAATATGTTATAGGGGGTTAAAAAATTGAAAAATATTAAAGTTAAAGTTCATTCCTCTAAATCGAAGTTAAAAAAAAAAGATCAATTAGCTTGGAAAATTGCTGAAATTGCTTCTGATAACGCAAAATTAAATGAAAATGCAATTGATATGGTAATCAATAGAATTATTGATAATGCTGCCGTTGCTGTTGCGTCCTTGGAAAGACAACCTGTAATTTCTGCGAGGGAAATGGCCTTATCTCATCCTAGAGAAAATGGAGCTACTATATTTGGAATAGACTCAAATCAAAAATTTCACTGTGAATGGGCGGCCTGGGCAAATGGGACCGCAGTTAGAGAATTAGATTTTCATGACACTTTTTTAGCTGCAGACTACAGTCATCCAGGAGATAATATTCCACCAATCTTGGCGGTCGCACAACAAAAAAATTTATCAGGAATAGATTTAATACGAGGTATCATAACTGGTTATGAGGTGCAGGTAAATTTAGTTAAAGGCATCTGTCTTCATGAACATAAAATTGATCATATTGCACATTTAGGCCCAAGTGTTGCGGCTGGACTTGGATCTTTACTAAAACTTGATACTCAAACAATATACCAATCAATTCAACAAGCTTTACACACAACAATTTCAACAAGACAATCAAGAAAAGGAGAAATCTCAAGCTGGAAAGCCTTTGCCCCTTCACATGCAGGAAAATTATCTATTGAAGCAGTAGATAGAGCAATGAGAGGAGAAGATTCACCAAGCCCAATATACGAAGGCGAAGATAGTGTAATAGCTTATGTGCTATCTGGGAAGAAATCAAAATATATTGTTCCATTACCAAATATTAATGAAGAAAAAAAAGCTATATTAGAAACTTACACAAAGGAACACTCCGCCGAATATCAATCTCAAGCTTTAATAGATTTAGCTAAAAGTTTAAATAAAAAGATTAAAAATATTTCTCATATAAAAAAAATTAAGATTTACACAAGTCATCATACACATCATGTAATAGGAACAGGTGCAAACGATCCACAAAAGATGGATCCAAACGCTTCTAGAGAAACACTAGATCATTCTATTATGTATATCTTTGCAGTAGCTTTGGAAGATGGTAGTTGGCATCACATTGATTCTTACACTTCTGAAAGAGCAAATAAAAAAAGTACAATAGATTTATGGAAAAAAATAACGACTTATGAAGATAAAAAATGGACAAAGAGATATCATAATTCAAATCCGGCAAAGAAATGCTTTGGTGGAGAAGTAATAATTCAAATGAATGATGGATCAAAAATTAAATCAAAACTTGAGGTTGCGGACGCTCATCCTAGTGGAAATAAACCTTTTAAGAGAGAAGATTATATTCATAAATTTAAAACACTGACTAAAAATATAATTGATCAAAAAGAATCTGAAAATTTTTTAAATAACGTTCAAAGCTTAAGAGAACTAGGAAAATCAGAATTATATAAACTAAATATTGAAGTTAAATCTGATCTTATAAATTACTCTATTTCTAAGAAA
>Ga0209089_10005726_pt1 | contig 10155 bp, 7 predicted proteins | sample ArcticOcean_MG_C_FD_187431 | JGI IMG/M metagenome (GOLD analysis project Ga0209089, IMG submission 187431) | Marine microbial communities from western Arctic Ocean - ArcticOcean_MG_CB2_150 (SPAdes) (version 2) | ecosystem: Environmental > Aquatic > Marine > Oceanic | place: Arctic Ocean: Canada...
TTTAATTCCATCAACTAAACTTTCTCTACAACCATACAAATTATCAAATTTAGATTTAGTTACTGAGTCATTAACATTAATAGCTGGAACTAATAATGTACCTTGTTCTTCCATTTTTTTTAGAGCTAGTACGCCTGTTGTTGTTTCTTCTGATAAACCTTTAATAGATTTTAACATATCCTTATAGTCTTTGTGCATTAAAGCAGTTAGATCTCCACCATCATCAAGGATCATATTTGCTTTCCAATCTTTTTTACCTTCAATTGTTTGTTTAACACACCACCAATATTCTTCTTCCGTTTCGCCTTTCCAAGCAAAAACTGCTATTCCAACTTTGGCAATAGCTGCTGCTGCATGATCTTGCGTAGAAAAAATATTGCAAGATGACCATCGTACTTCTGCACCTAGTTCAACTAATGTTTCTATCAAGACAGCAGTTTGTATGGTCATATGAAGACATCCAAGTATCTTTGCTCCTTTAAGTGGAGCTTTGGCTTTGTACTCTTCTCTAAGAGCCATTAAACCTGGCATTTCAGTTTCAGCTAATGAAATTTCTTTTCTTCCGAAATCTGCTAAACTTATGTCTTTAACTTTATAATCTTGTGTCATAATTTGTATATGTTTAACAATTTAATATAAAATTATCAACTTATTGCTTATAAAAATTATTTATAAATTGGCAATAGTACTTCAATTCTAGCTCCTTTTTTACTTCCAGAAAGGTTAGAGGGTGTAATTTTGCCTCCATGAAGTTCTATTATATTTTTTACTATATTTAATCCCAGCCCTGAATGCTCTCCAAATTTTTTAGGTCGATTGCTATAGAATCTGTTAAAGATTTTATTAATATTTTTTTCATTAAAGCCAGCACCCTCATCTTCAATGACTAGTATTATATTCTTTTTTTCGACTTCGCATTTAACCGCAATTAGACTATTTGGTGGACTAAATGATACAGAGTTATCTAAAAGATTTGCTATAATCTGCTCAAGTTTACTCTCTACACCTAAAATATTAATTTTTTTATTATTATTATATTTAAAAATTATTTTAATATTTTTATTTGAGTTTATTAAATCACTATTAAAATCCTCGACTACTGAATTAATTACACTTGCAAAATCAATTTTTTCCATTTTAGTTCGTGAAAATGTAGCTTCATCTTTTAACATTTGAGAATAATCCGTGATTAATCTTTCAATTCTCTCAACGTCATGCCCTATAACTTTTATAAGTTTTTTTCTCTTATTGCTGTCGGAAGTATTTTCAAGAACTTCTGAAGCGCCTTTCAAAGATGTTAATGGATTTCTTATTTCGTGTGCTAAATCAGAAGAAAATGTTTCTGCTATATCTATTCTTTTATACAAGTCTTCAGTCATCTCTGTTAAAGATCTTGATAGTTGACCAATTTCATCTTTTCTACGTAAGTACTTTTCATTTTTATTTATTTTTTCATCTTTTTCTTTAATAGATTTTGTATAAAGAACTAAAGCTCTAATAGGTTTTAATATATATTTATTTAAAAAAACAGAAAAAATAAAAATAACAAGAGCCACTGAAAAAACAGTTCTTAAAATAAAATTTTTTCTTTCTTCAACAGCTAATAATATGTCATTAGCAATTTCCGAAACAATTATATATCCTTGATTTTTATCATTCACTCTAACAGATTTAATAGTCATGACATAGAAACTGTTGTTTATTGTTTCGCTTATAACTAATTTTTCTTGATTATTTTTTTTTTTTGAATATTTTTTTACATAGTATTCTGTATTAAAAGTATTTTTTTTTTCTTTTTTTAATTGTAGTTCTTCATTTAATTTATCATCTGATGTATCAATTGAAGACTCTTGCACATTTTTGCTTATTACGAAAACATCTTGTGCTAAATCTAAAGTATCTGTATCTCCTAATAAATTAAAATTAAGATCATATAATTGTACACGATCTAAATTTTGAAATATAAACCTCGTAGATAACAAGAAATTAATAATACCTTCTTTATTAAACCCAATATTTAATCTTTTTATATGGTTAGATGTATTGTTTATAATTTTTGCGTGCTGACTAGCTCTTTTTTTAATCAAATTAGGTTTTATTTCTTTAAGATATAAAAATGTAAAAATACCTAAGACTAGGAAAACTATTAAATTAAATACTAAAAATTTTCTTAAGATTGAGCTTGAGCTAAAAAAGTTAAGTTGCATTAACTAACATTCCATCTATACCCACTGCCATATCTTGTTTCAATTGCTGAAAAACTTTGATCTACTTTTTTAAATTTTTTTCTTATTCTCTTAACATGACTATCTATCGTCCTATCTTCGATGTCGTTATTATCTTTATAGGCTATATCCATTAATTGTCCTCTTTCCTTTATTATTCCAGGTCTTTTGGCTAATTCTTTGACAATTAAAAATTCTGTAGTTGTTAATTTTTCAGGTAAAAATTTTCCATCCCACTGGCATTCTAATTGCGAATGATCTAAAATAAGTTTTCCATGCTTAATGAGATTTTTAGTATCTTCTACATTATTATTTTTCTTCCTTAATTGTACTCTTATTCTTTCAATAAGAACTTTTATTGAAAATCCTCCAGACTTCTTAATAAAATCATCAGCTCCTAATTTTAAACCTAAAAGTTCGTCAACCTCCTCATCTTTAGATGTCAAAAATAAAATTGGAATTGTAGTTTTCTTTCTAAGTCGTTTTAATAACTCTTCTCCATCCATTCTTGGCATCTTAATATCAATAACTGCAAGATCAGGTGGGTTTCTGCTAATACCCACTAGAGCATTTTCGGCGTCAATATAAGTTTGAACTTTAAAACCTTCATTTTCTAAGGCCATACTTATACTGGTAAGTATGTTTCTGTCGTCATCTACTAATGCAATTGTATAGCTCATAATTAATAATATAACCTATATAGAAATACTAAATTGTCACAATTTGGGCAAGTATTAGAAAAATTAATGTGCTTCGCCCCAGTTATTTCCTGAATTTACATTAACCTCTAGTGGAATAGAAAACATATGATATTCAGAGCTTGAAATTGACATCATAACATCTTTAACTGTTTTTTTAATATATAACTCATCTTTTTTTAAGCATTCAAAAATAAGCTCATCGTGTATTTGCAGTAACATTTTTGTTTTAAGTTTTTTATCTTCTTCCATTAACTTATTTATTTTAAGCATGGCTAACCTAATAATATCTGCTGCTGAACCTTGTATAGGAGCATTTATAGCTGCTCTTTCTTGAAAACTTCTAATGCTGAAATTTTTATCATTAATTCCTCTAAGGTGAATTCTTCTTCCAAAAATATTGCTGACATAACCTCTAGTTCTGCAAGTTTTTATTGTTGAATTCATATAATCTTTTATTTCAGGAAATTTTTTGAAATAAGAATTTATAAAATCTAAAGCTTCTTGATTTGATACAGAAATTTGTTTTGCCAATCCATACTGGGTAATTCCATAAATGATGCCAAAATTAATTGCTTTAGCTTTTCTTCTAAGATCTTCATTTACTTTGTTGATTGATACATTAAAAACTTGGCTAGCAGTTAAATTGTGAATATCCTCACCATTTTTAAAAGCTTTTTTTAATTCTTTAACATCTGCCATATCGGCCAAGATTCTCATTTCTATTTGGTTATAATCTGCAGAAATTAGAATATTATTTTTTTCAGCGATAAAAGCTTTTCTTATTTCTCTACCTTCTTCTGATTTAATTGGAATATTTTGTAAGTTAGGATCGCTTGATGCCAATCTCCCAGTATTTGTGGCTGCTAACAAAAAAGATGTGTGAACTCTTTTTGTTTTTTTGCTTATATGATTTTGCAATGCGTCTGAATACGTATTTTTAAGCTTTGAAAGTTGTCTCCATTCTAAAATTTCCTTTGGAAATTTATGCCCTGAGAGAGCAAGGTCCTCCAGCACTTTTGCATTTGTTGCTAAGCTTCCTTTTTTTGTTTTTTTTAATTTTGCAATTTTTAGCTCATTATATATTATTTCACCAAGCTGTTTTGGAGAGCCAATATTAAATTCTTTACCCGCTATAGAATATATTTCTTTTTCTATCTTTTTTAATTTTTTCTCAAAATTTTTAGATAGTTTTTTGAGATATAAATCATCAACTTTAATACCATTATATTCTAGTTTTGAAAGTAATTTTACCATAGGTTTTTCAAAACACTCATAGATTTTGTTTAATTTTTCTTCATCAAGTCTTTTAATAAGAAAATTATAAAGTCTTAATGTTACGTCTGCATCCTCAGCTGCATATTCAGTTGCCTTGTTTAATTCAATTTCTGAAAAATTTAATTTATTTTTTCCTATTCCAACCAAATCTTTATAAGAAATAGTTTTGTGATTTAAGTGAATTTCTGAAAGTGTATCTAAGTTATGTCTATTATTGCCTGCATCTAAAGTATATGAAATTAACATTGTGTCCTCTATGGGATTAATTTCAATTTTGTTTTGTTTAAGGATGGTAAAATCAAACTTTATATTTTGACCAACTTTTTTTACACTTGTATCTTCTAATATAGGTTTAATCTTTTTTAAGACTAGTTCCTTATCTAAACTTTTAAAATTTTTGTTATTTAAAGGTATATAGCAAGCTTTATTTTTGTCATAACTGAATGAAATGCCTAGAAGATCAGCTTCAAGAGGGTTTAAAGATGAGGTTTCTGTATCTACTGAAATAACTGTTTTTTCAGTTAAAATATTAATCCACTTGTCTAAATCTTTTTCTTCAGTAATACTTTCATAAACTTTGGTATCGATCTTAGATGATTCTATCTTAGATGTTTTAGTTGTTACACTTTTATTATTTGTTGCACCATAAAAATTTATTGCTTGGTTTAACAATCTATTAAATTCCATCTCTCGCAAAAAATCATAAAGCTTTTCTTTTTCTACATCTTTTAAGATAAAACTTGTCAGCTTATCTGACACTGGAACATCATCTTTTAGTGTAACTAATTTTCTACTTAAAAGTGCCTTATCTTTATTTGCTAATAAAGTTTCTCTTCTTTTATTTTGAGGTATTTCTTTTGCTTTGGTTAGTAAAACATCTAAAGTTTTATATTTTTTAATTAATTCAGATGCAGTTTTTATACCTATGCCTGGAACACCCGGTACATTGTCTGAAGAATCTCCAGCTAATGATTGAACGTCTATGACTTGACTAGGTTTTACTCCAAATTTTTCTAAAACTTCTTTTTCGCCCAAGACTTTACTTTTCATGGGATCATAAAGCCTAACTTTATCAGATACTAATTGCATCAAATCTTTATCTGATGAAATTATGGTTGCCTTTGCTCCAGCTTTAACAATTTGCTTGGCATATGTTGCTATTAAATCATCAGCCTCATAATTAATTAGTTCTATTGATGGCAAGTTAAATGCTTTGACTGATTTTCTTATATATTCAAACTGTGGAACAAGATCTTCTGGTGCCTCACTCCTGTTAGCTTTATATTCTGTGTAAATTTCATTTCTAAAATTTTTTCTTGCAGAATCGAAAATAACAGCAAAGTGTGTTGGCTTATGAATCGAGTCGTCTGATCTAGATTCTTCTAATAATTTAAATAACATAGAACAGAAACCACTTACTGCTCCCGTAGGTAAACCATCACTTTTTCTGGAAAGTGGTGGCAAAGCATAATATGCTCTAAAAATATATCCAGAACCATCTATAAGGTAAAAATGGTCAGTTTTTTTTATGGTACACATACACTAATATTAACCTATTTTAATTACAGTTATGGATATATAAAAGCTAAATTATCATGAATAAAAAAAATGCACTAAAAGTAGAAAACCTAAATAAAGTATACTCTAAAAACTCTAATAAAATAATAGCATTAAATAATTTAAACTTAGAAGTGAAACAGGGTGAAATATTTGGCTTGCTTGGACCAAATGGTGCTGGGAAAACTACTTTTCTTAATATTCTTGCTGGTACAGTAATAAAAAATTCAGGCCATGTTAATGTTTGGGGTTATGATTTAGATAAGAACCCAAGACAAGTTAGGTCATCTATCGGAATAGTTCCTCAAGAAGTGAATCTAGATGCATTTTTTAGTCCAAAAGATCTTTTAGAGCTTCAGGCGGGATTATATGGAATACCAAAAAAAAACAGAATAACTGATACAATATTAAAATTGGTATCACTTGAAAAACAAGCTAATTCATATGCAAGAAGTTTATCTGGTGGAATGAAAAGAAGGCTTTTAATTGCAAAAGCAATGGTGCACAGACCTCCTATTTTAGTCTTGGATGAACCGACGGCAGGAGTTGATGTTCAACTACGACAGAACTTGTGGAAAAATGTAAGAGCTCTAAATAATCAGGGTGTAACTATAATTTTAACTACACACTTAATGTATGAGGCTCAAGAAATGTGCAGTAAAATTGCAATAATTAATAAAGGTAATTTAGTAGCAATAGATACTACAAATAATTTACTAGATCGTATAAAAACTAAAAAAATAATTTTTAGAGTTAAAAAAGTTATTTCAATCGATCATCAAAACTTAAACGGTATTAAAATTTCCTATAACTCTGAAAACGAAATAATTATTTTATATGAAAGAAAAAAACATAAAATAGACGAAATAATAAATAAAGTTAAGTCAGCAGGAATGGAAATTTATGATATTTCAACTGATGAAGGTAATCTTGAAGACGTTTTTATAGACCTTATAAAAAGGTAGATTTCATTATAAAAAGTAGTATTGTATTTAGAATGGAAGCAATTAGAAATATTGAGCTAAGCAAAAAAATAAAAAATATTATACTAATAATAGTAGGTACTTTAATTTTAACATTGTCTGCTAAAATTCAAACCCCTCTAGCTCCAATCCCGGTCACAATGCAAACATTTGCTGTTTTATTTTTAGGGATGGCTTTTGGATATAAAATTGCGACCGCAACAGTTATTTTGTATTTAGTGCAAGGTGCAATAGGGCTTCCAGTTTTTGCAAAAGGTGGTGGACTTGTATATTTTCAAGGTCCAACAAGTGGTTACTTATTCGGTTTTATCATTGGAGCTTTTGTTTCAGGCTACTTTAAAATAAATTCTGGAACTCTATTAACTTTTGTAAAATTAGTTTTTTCAGTGAGTTTTATTTATTTATTTGGTTTGATTTGGTTATGGGCAAATTTGAATTTTTTCTCAGGGAAAGAATTGAATTTTTTTCAAGTATTTGAAGTTGGAGCTAGACCTTTTTTAATAATAGAAACATTCAAACTATTAATTTTAGCTGTTTTGTCTGAGAAAATTTTTAAAATAAGAAAATTTATTTAGGTGATCTTTTAGAAAGAATTCTTTGCAGAGTTCTCCTGTGCATTTTAAGTCTTCTTGCAGTTTCAGAAACATTTCTATTACATAATTCAAAAACTCTATGAATATGTTCCCACTTAACTCGATCAGCCGACATTGGGTTTTCTGGAGCTTTTGCTTTAGATTCTGGAAGAGCTAATAATGCATTTTCTACGTCATCAGCATCTACTGGTTTTGGAATATAGTCAATAGCACCAGCTTTAACTGCCGCAACTGCTGTTGGTATATTTCCATATCCAGTGAGCATAATAATTCTGCTGTTGTCTTTTAATTTTCTAATTTCTTTTACAACCTCCAGTCCATTTCCATCTCCTAAACGTAAATCTACTATTGCAAACGCTGGAGCTGAGCTTTGCACATGATTTATTCCTTCTTTTACGCCTGTCGCCTGAATTACTTTAAAACCCTTTTTTTCCATAGCTCTAGCCAATCTATCTCTTAAAGGAGCATCATCATCAACTATAAGCAGTGATTTATCTGCAAAATCAGTGATTTTTAGGATATTTTTTTTTTCTTTTTCAATTTTCATTTTTTGATTTCTATCAGTAACAAGATAACAAGTAAGAACCAAATAGAAATTATCAAGAGGTGAAATGATTAATTATTCCTTTGACATTGCTGCTTATTTCTATAAAAAAAAAATATATTAAGTTTTAGTAAATTTTTTTTTATTTTTTGTATAATAAATAAGGGGATACATGAGATGCAAAAATTTAATTCGGTTGATGAACTGGTTAACAATATTCGGCCAGTAGACCCAATTTATTGCATAAGACCTAATTCGATTAAACTAGCTTGTGGCTGGTTCAAGGAGAATTTCCCAGGGAAAATACTTTACGCAGTAAAAACTAATCCAAATAAGAAAGTAATTAAACTTATAGGTGAAGGTGGCATAGATAGATTCGACGTTGCTTCAATTAACGAAGTAAAATTAATTAAACAAATATTCCCTAATGCTCACACTTACTACATGAATACAGTAAAAAGTCGCGAACATATTCATGAAGCTTATTTTAATTATAAAGTTAAAGATTTTGCATTAGATACAAAAGAAGAACTACAAAAAATTATTGAAGCAACAAATGGTGCTAAAGATTTAACGCTTTATGTAAGAGTATCTATTTCAAATGAACATGCTGAAATTGATTTATCACAAAAGTTTGGTGCACTTCCAAGTGAAGCTTTGGGTTTGCTTAGACTTGCCAAAGCACATTCAAAAAAAGTCGGTTTAAGTTTTCATGTAGGATCACAATGTATGCATCCTATTTCTTACGCCAAAGGAATTCATGAAGTTGGAAATATTATAAAAAAAACAAAAATAATACCTGATATAATAAATGTTGGTGGGGGATTTCCAGCAATCTATCCAGATCTAAATCCTATGCCTCTTGAAAATTACATTAATGAAATAAAAAAAGCATTTAATAATTTAAAACTAGATAAAAAGCCAGAATTGTTTTGTGAACCCGGTAGAGCTCTTGTGGCAGAAAGTGGTTCAACAATAGTAAAGGTGGTTCTAAGAAAAAAACAAAAACTTTATATTAATGATGGAACTTATGGAAGCTTGTTTGATGCTGGTGTTTTAAATTTTGTTCTCCCAACTAGAATGATTCCTAATGGAAGAGCGACATCTAAAAAATTAACATCCTATAGCTTTTATGGACCAACATGTGATAGCGCAGACTATATGAAGGGTCCTTTCGTTCTTCCTAATAATTTAAAAGAAGGTGATTATATAGAAGTTGGCCAACTTGGTGCTTACTCTCTTACTTTTAGAACAAAGTTCAATGGTTTTTATTCAGATAAAATCTTTGAAGTGCACGATAAACCTATAATGTCTACGTACGAAAAGGATAGCTCCTCTCGTTATCTAGTTGCTTAAATGAACAAACCAATAAATTCTAAATTAGGTCATAATAAAAAAACCTTTTTAGACAAACCTGTTGAACACATAGATATAACTTCTTTTGATTCAAGAAAAATTATTGAATCTATGGATAAAATGTCTTTTACTTCAAGAGATACAGCCAGAGCATCTGCTATTTTTAATGAAATGTTATCTGATAAAAATTGTACAACTTTTTTAACCCTTGCTGGCTCAACTTCAGCTGCAGGCTGTATGAAAATATATTCTGATATGATTAAATATAATATGATTGATGTAATAGTTGCTACTGGAGCTTCAATTATCGATATGGATTTTTTTGAAGCTTTAGGTTTTAGGCATTATCAGGGATCACAATTTCAAGACGATACTCGATTAAGAGAAAACTACATAGACCGTATATACGATACTTATATTGATGAAGAAGAGCTTCAAGCGTGTGATAAAACTATTTGTGAAATAGCAGACAGTTTACAACCAAAGACTTATACTTCGCGAGAGTTTATAAAAGAAATTGGAAAATATTTAAAATCTCATTCAAAGAAAAAAGGATCATTAATAGAAACTGCTTATGATAATAATATTCCTATTTTCTGTCCTGCATTCACAGATTCAAGTGCTGGATTTGGACTGGTAATGCACCAAGAAAAAAATCCACAAAAACATATAACTATAGATTCTATTAGAGAGTTTAGAGAATTAACTGAAATAAAAATTAAATCTAAGGCTTCGGGACTTTTTATGATTGGCGGTGGCGTTCCAAAAAACTTTGTGCAAGATACTGTGGTTTGTGCAGAACTTTTAGGTAAAGAAGTTGATATGCATAAATATGCAATACAAATTACTGTAGCTGATACAAGAGATGGAGCTTGTAGCAGTTCAACCCTAAAAGAAGCAAGCTCTTGGGGCAAGGTTGAC
>Ga0209089_10005727_pt1 | contig 10153 bp, 9 predicted proteins | sample ArcticOcean_MG_C_FD_187431 | JGI IMG/M metagenome (GOLD analysis project Ga0209089, IMG submission 187431) | Marine microbial communities from western Arctic Ocean - ArcticOcean_MG_CB2_150 (SPAdes) (version 2) | ecosystem: Environmental > Aquatic > Marine > Oceanic | place: Arctic Ocean: Canada...
CGGCCGCCTATTGGCTCTACACATACCAGCGCAAAACGTTCTACCCGTTCATTCCACGCGGCTCAGACGATCGAGATCATCCAGCTGAATTGAACCTCGCCAAGTTGCTGAGCCGCCAGGGCATGGTCGTTGAGCGCTCCACAGAACACTGGTACCCATTGTGGGACATACCGTTCTAGAACAGCACATTCGCCGGCGTTTTGGCCGGGCCAACTCACAGGAACGTTTCCGTATGAACCGATCCCAGAAAAGTGTGCCAGATGCCTGAGTTGAAATTTCTGTCGTTGATCACAGCGCACGGCGAAGACTCAGACGTGTTTGGCCGGGTGCTTCGTGACGTTGGCCCGGAGGTGCGGACTCTCGCGCCCGACGCCGACCTGCCGCCGGATGTAGGCGGTCTGCTTGTATTTGGCGAGTCCGTGTTCGGCTGTATGGCTGAATCCCCACCACCCGCCCTCCTAACCGCTGTGGAGTCGGACATCCCCGTTCTCGGCGTTGGATGGGGCATGCACGCCTTGAATGTCGCCCTGGGGGGCAAGCCACCGGTCCGGTTGGCTGATTCGATAGTCGTCGGTCAACGCCCCGCGCGCCGGGGTCGAATCGTAGATCTGGGTAAAATGCGCACCTTCCTCACCCTTGGCGGCAAGGTGGCAGCGACCATTGGTGCGGGTGGCCCGGTGGCGACGCCCGGGCCGGGCGAGTTCGCTATACGTGAGGCGGAGAAAGCGTCCGGGCTAATGGCGAGCGCCTACGATATCGAAACTGGTGCAATCGAGGCGATCGAGATGCCTGGCTACCACTGGATTATCGGCGTCGCATGGCCACTCCATCACCTGGACCTTTTGCCTGCCCGATTCGACAACATCGTGGCTTCATTTATAGAGCGCTCAACGGACGCCTGACCTGCCGTTTTCTGGATCGACCGAAATCGGCACAGGGATTTTCCCAGACCCCCCCCAACCCCTCGCGTGTGCGCGAGCGCGTGTCGTTGCGAGTACGAACAAGTCACTGGTAATAATCATCTTTGCTTGGGAGTGCGTGAAAGGGTAAAATTAGGGCCGTCCGATTCGTGTTCAGTTCATCGTGAGATTTTTGTGCGGAACACCCCCCGATTTACGCAGGCCATTCTCGCGGTATCGACGTCCGTGTGAGGCCCGCATCCCCCCCGATTCAGGAGACCCGCCGTGGTAGGTCAGGACATCGGTGAAGTCCGCCCAATAAATATCACTGACGAGATGCGTAATTCTTATTTGGATTACGCCATGTCTGTCATTGTTTCCAGGGCGTTGCCAGATATTCGTGATGGGTTAAAGCCCGTTCAACGGCGCATCTTGTACGCTATGTACGACATGGGCATCCGCCCAACGTCCTCGTACAAGAAGAGCGCCCGCATTACCGGCGAAGTGCTGGGCAAGTACCACCCGCACGGTGACACGGCCGTGTACGACGCCATGGTCCGTATGGCACAACCGTTTTCCCTTAGGGCGATGCTTGTCGACGGACAGGGCAACTTCGGAAGTGTGGACGGGGATCCTCCGGCCGCCATGCGCTACACCGAGGCTCGCCTATCGCACATCTCAATGATGCTTCTGGGCGATATCGATCGTGAGACCGTCGATTGGATCGACAACTTTGACACTTCTCTGAAAGAACCGACGGTATTGCCGTCCATTCTCCCGAACCTGCTTGTAAACGGTGCAGCGGGTATCGCAGTTGGCATGGCGACGAACATCCCGCCCCACAACGTGGGTGAGCTCTGTGACGCCATCGCACATCTGATCCTGCATCCCGACGCATCGTTGGATGACCTGATGGAGTTCGTTAAGGGTCCGGACTTCCCAACCGGCGCCCACATCTACGGCAATGAGGGCATACGGAACGCCTACGCCACCGGCCGCGGCCGGATCATGATGCAGGCATCTCATGAGATCGAAGAGGTTAAGCGCAACAATCGGCAGCATCTTCTCTTCACGGAAATCCCGTACCAGGTCAACAAATCTACCCTCGTCGCCAAGATCGCTGACCTGATCAAGGGTAAGACACTGGAAGGCGTCTCTGAGGTCCGGGACGAGTCTGACCGCAAGGGGATGAGAATCGTTCTGGACCTGCGCCGTGGCGCGTCCGTGAGCGTGATCCTCAATGTCCTGTACAAACACACCTCGCTGAGAACCAGCTTCTCGGCGAACATGCTTGCCATCGTGGACGGCATGCCTCGAGTGTTCACCCTGAGAGAGGCGCTTCGTTACTTCATCGAGTTCCGAAGAGAGGTCGTCGTACGCCGCGCCGAGTTCGATCTCCGCAAGGCACGCGCCCGTCTGCACATCCTTGAAGGACTGCGCACCGCTCTGGACAACCTTGATGCGGTTATCGCACTGATCCGCGCGTCTGCAGACGTCGAGTCCGCACGCACAGAATTGATGACGCAGTTCAACCTGTCACAGGTGCAGGCCCAGGCCATCCTCGACATGCAGCTCCGTCGACTGGCTGCTCTCGAACGAGAAAAGATCGAGAACGAGTACCAGGAACTGATGGCAGTTGTGGCCGAGTTGGAAGATCTTCTCGCAAATCCAGACAAGGTCTACGCCGTGGTCCGCAAAGAGACACTGGATCTCAAGCGCAGGCATGCCGACGAACGACGCACGGTCGTTCACCCGGAAGAGCTTGGCGAGTGGCGTCGTGAGGACACCGAGCCGCATGAGACCGTAGTAATCACGCTAAGCGCAAACGGTTATCTGAAGCGTATCCCCCTCGCCACCTACCGGTCACAGCACCGCGGTGGTAAGGGCGTCAAGGGCCAGCGAATGACGAAAGAGGACGACGTCACTCCGCACCTCAGGGTCGCGGACACGCACGACTTCCTCTTGATGTTCACCGATCGCGGTCGCGTCTTCGCTAGCCGTGCGTTTGAGCTGCCCGCAGATGCGTCAAGAACGTCACGCGGCACCCCCGTGGCGAACATCATCAATCTGGAACCGCGTGAACACGTCAATGCCGTCGTGACGGTGTCAGATCTTAGGGAAGACAAGTACCTGGTAATGGCGACCATTGCCGGTCAGGTCAAGCGTATGCACCTGCCCGAAATCGCTAACATCCGGAGGGGTGGGCTTAATGCCTTCAACCTGAAACCGGGTGACGAGTTGCAGTCCGTGATCCTCGCCACCCCTGAGGAAGACGTCATCATGGTGTCTGAACAGGGAATGGCGATCCGTTTCCCGAGCACCGATATCCGGGCGCGTCAGCGCGCTGCGGGCGGTATGCGGGGCATGACGCTCCAGAACAACGACAAGATTGTCTCGGCAGACGTGGTCAGCCCCACCGGTTCCCTTCTTGTGGTTACCCGGCGCGGTTATGGGAAACTTTCGGAAATGCGCCGATACCGCCAGCAGAAGCGGGGTGGCAAGGGTCTCATCACTCTCAAGATCGCTCGAAAGAATGGTCGAGTAGCCGCCGCCCAGGTGGTAGACCGCGAGGTCGACGGGGACGATACGGTCCTCATATTGACGGAGAAGGCGCAGGTCATCCGGGTCCACCTGAACGAGGTCCGGGAGACCGGTCGCATCACCCAGGGTGTGATCATGGCTGTGCCGGACACCGGCGATGCTGTTAGCGCTATTCGTGCCATGAAAACACGAGAAGCTCCAGCAGATCTCTTGAGTGAAGAAGAGATTGCAGCATCAGGGACAGAGGAAGCGCCGCAAAACGGAACGGTCACCGGCGAATTAGTTGACGATTCTGAAGACACGGCGTCTGACGAATTTGCGCCAGAGGCGTTAGAGGACGAAGTGCCGGAGACCGAAGAAGAAGATTAGGTTTCAGGGCGGGCCGTCACAACGGCGACCCGCCCTAACCAATGCCTATGCTTAAGCGCGTCGCCGTTGTGTCCATTGCACCGATTCTGCCGGGGGTGGTCCACGGAGGATCCCAGCGCATTCTTGACGGGGTGTTACGGGGACTCGCCGACGCAGGCGCAGAGGTTCGTGTTGTCTGCTCATGGCGGCCTGAAAACGACGGCGGTTTCGAACTCGCCCCCAATATCAATATCGAGCCACTTCTTCGACTGAGCGGCTATTTTCCCGATCCGTGGGAGGTGCCGCCCTACCAGATACTACAGAGCGCTGAATCCATCGCCCCTGTGTTCGAGTGGGCGGAGACCGTCTACCTCCATGCCGACACCTTCTACCTGCGCAATCTGATCCCAGAAGGCCGCAGGGTGGTCCGGTCATTCCATGATTTTCATTACGAGACCGCTCTCATATCGGCGTTCGGGTTCGACGCCGATATCACTATCGTACCCTCGGATTATTTGAAGCGATGTATCGACGCGACGGCCGGAGCTACCCCGGGAAGATCTGGCGGACCAGTGGTGGTCGTGCCGAATGGCATCGATTTGCAAACCTACCGACGTCGCCCCGGTGTCACTCCCCATGGGGTACGGGAACGCGTCGAAAGAGATCTTGTGTTGCTGTGGCCGCACAGGCCCGACCCGCGGAAAGGGATAGTCGAGGCTATCGAGATAACCGGCGAACTGGTGCGAATGCTGCCGGATCGAAATGTCAGGCTTCTTGTACCTCGGCACGTTGATGCGACAAGTTCCACAGAGACGCGTGAGTTTTACGACAACGCGATACAGCTTGCGACCGCTCGGGGCGTGATGGACTGTCTGGAGTTCACGCCGTGGTGGAGTGACGACGAAACGGCGGGCGCGTACAGCTTTGCCGACGTAACCCTTTGCCCAGGAAACTTCATAGAGTCGTTCGGTCTAGTGGCCTACGAGTCCCTCGCATGCGGGACGCCAGTGATAGCGGCGCGCGTTGGCGCGCTTCGAGACATGCGAATTCCCGGCGCCTACACATTCGATTGGAACTTGCCTGGTGGTGCACCAATTGAGTACCTGCCACTAAATGGTGTATTAATTAGCGCTCTTGGTAATGACATCGACACCGATGCTGTTCGAACGATCTTGAAAGAAGATTTCTCTTTCGAAGAGATGCAACGCGGTTACCTAGCTGCAATAACTGGGGATATCCCCGGTGTGGGAGAACCACCGCTAGAGTCGACTTCGACCGTCAGATTCACCATCGCCCCGTGGTGTATGGCGCGCAGTCCCTGGGTATACAACGACTATGAGTACGGGTGGACTCGCAGAGACAAACTGGCCGAGTTTCTTACAACCCGTGGACATCACGTGCTGGGCAAAAGAGTGGAAGGGAGGGGCTTCACACTCGAAGTGGCTATGGAATTTGGAATAACGCCCGAGCAGATCAAACAGGGGTTACGGGACGGCATGATTATCCGCGTTTAAAATTGCGATGGAGCTAATCTGGAACTCTTTTCGGACGCGTTCACCCACTCCGATCAACGCGCCCTATAATCCGGCTTCACGGCCTCGGCCGACGATCAGTCACAATTATCGACGCGTTCATGGACTACTGGGGAGGACGACGCTGGCCAGCGAAATTCCGATCACACCATCCGAGTTCAGAAACGCCTGGGGACGATTTGCCACCGGCGTGACGATAATTACATCATCCGAGCCAGACGGCGGCACTCACGGCATGACTGCGAACGGCGTTCTATCGGTCTCGCTCGATCCGCCCTTGGCGCTCGTTTGCGTGGACAAATCCCGCAACACGCACCGTTACATAAACGATGATGGCTGGTTTGGAATCAGTATCGTGCGAAAAGATCAGGCGAACATCGCCATGTACTACGTCCGCGACGTAGCGGACCGCACCGGAGATGTGGAAGTCCCGTTGGAACAACGCGACGAGGGCCCGCCCGTGATCGCCGGGGCACTGGCTGCGATGTCATGCAAGGTTGTCGCTGCACACGACGCCGGCGATCACACCATCTTCGTCGGCGAAGCCGTTCAGCTATCGACCACGGATGGTGATCCTCTGCTCTACTACACCGGCAAATTCGGGAAGATCGAGCTGGACTAGACGGAGCTCAACCACGGCGGGACTTCAAGGCCCGGTCTAGATAAATCAGCGGAATTCCGTCGCCCTTGCCACCGTGCCAACGGCGACAGCTCATGCGGCCGACCGTCGCCTGAGCTGTCGTTCCTTGACCATGTCGGCAACACGAATGCACGAATTGAAAAAGGATCGCTAGGTATCGACCAAGGTCAGTTCGGTCTCCGCCATCATGCTTCTCACTGGGACAGGATCACGCAGTTCACCGTCGAAAATGAGTGATCCAGGCTATGCATCTGAGAATTGCATGCCCCAACCTACGAATAGACACGCCATTTGCATGCTTCAATTCGTTGACCGGGGGACGGTCGCGCTCGTAGAATTGAACGGTTAGGCTGGTGTAATGACAGATTACGCAATCATAAAAACGGGTGGAAAACAGTACCGGGTCCGAGAAGGTGACACGGTGAACGTCGAAAAACTCGAAGGCGAAATCGGCGACAGCGTCAATTTTAGCGACGTACTGATGACCTCACTCGATGGATCGCTCCAAGTCGGCAACCCAGTTGTCGAGAACGCTGCTGTATCCGCGGAGATCGCGGATCATGGGCGCGGCGAGAAACTTACGGTATTCAAGTACAAGAACAAGACTCGGTCCCGCGTTAAGAAGGGCCATCGTCAGCCGTTCACCTCGTTGCTGATAAAAGGCATCTCAATCAAGTAGCCCTTCACTCGGCAATTGCTGGGATAACCCGGATTCGTTTACGGGGGAGGGCTAGAGAACCTCCACACCGAAGGAGGAGAATCTAATGGCACATAAGAAGGGTGGCGGCACGTCTCGCAACGGCCGCGATTCAAACTCACAGCGACTTGGCGTGAAACGGTTCGGTGGTCAGTATGTGACCGCTGGAACGATTCTTGTACGCCAGAGAGGCACACCGATCCGTCCCGGAACGAACGTAGGCGTTGGTAAAGACCACACGCTTTACGCACTGGTTGACGGCCAGGTTGCTTACGAACACGACACAAAAATACGGAAACGCGCGGCGGTCTACCCAGTAGCGGTAACAACCTCTTAACCCTTTCCTAATGACATGGGGCGACAACGCCAGACATGAAGACAGAAATACATCCCGATTACCACGTCGATACACAGGTCACCTGTGCCTGCGGCAACACTTGGACCACCGGATCAACGTCTGCCACCATCACCGTAGAACTGTGCAGTAACTGCCACCCGTTCTACACAGGTGAGCAGCGCATAGTTGACACGGAGGGTCGTGTTGAACGTCTGATGCGACGGTTCAACCTTGGAAGCGTGGAAGATGCCGCGAAGTTGGCCGAGGAAACGGCCGAACGTTCAGCCGCAGCCGAGGCGGAAGCCGACGCAGCAGCAGAAGCCGAGCGCGAGTCAGTCAGGGCCGCTGCGCAGGCTTCGATGCTGTCCGGTGAAACTCCGCCGACTGATAACGTTCCGGCCGAGGCCAAGGCCGAAGATGCAGAAGCCTCAGAGAGTGAAGATTCTGCTGAGGGAGACTCTGAAGAACCCAAAGCAGACGCCGACTAACGCCGGTTTCCTGAACAGGTTTCCGCGCCCGCCGAGTCCCAAGAAACGATTAGCACGAGCCTGCACTTTATGTGCAGGCTCGTTGCGTAAGAGCGATAGACCAAGCAGTGAAGCAGGAGCAGGAGGGAGCGACCGATGGCCGAATCGCCTCCTAGGCGCGCGCTGTACGGCGGACAGGCCATTATCGAAGGCGTCATGATCCGTGGGGCAAGCGACGCTGTCGTTGCCGTGCGCAAACCGGACGGCGAGATCATGGTCCAGCCGCTCCCACAAAGTAAATTGTGGCTGAGCCGCTGGCGTCACATTCTTTTTTTACGCGGTATCGCGGTGCTCGCCGAAACCCTGACACTTGGCATGAAGGCGCTCGCAGTGTCGGCCAACGCCGCCCTTCCTCAGGACGACGAGGCGGAATACGGCGAGGCGGCGGGAGAACAGACGCTGGGCGGTCTGGCACTTGGCGGAATGATCGCTTTATCTCTCACGCTCGCGATCGTTATCTTCTTCATCATCCCCCTGTTCCTGTCTCGTGGTCTTGAGTCGTTCGGCTGGAACGACTGGGCTGCGAACGCCGGAGAGGGCGGGATCAGGATCCTGCTTTTCCTTGGGTACATCTGGCTGATCGGCAGGATGTCTGACATCCAACGCCTGTACGGCTATCACGGTGCAGAGCACATGGCCGTCCATGCCCACGAGAACGGCGATCCGTTGACCCCGGAGGGCTTGCGACTTCATCCGACTGCTCACTCACGATGCGGGACGGCGTTCCTGCTGACCGTTGTGCTGGTCTCGATCGTCGCCTTCATGTTCTTCCCACGCGATCCATTGTGGATCCACTTCGCATCCCGGATCGTGCTGATACCGGTGGTCGCGGCCATAAGTTACGAGATCATTCGCTTTAACGGACGGCACTCGGACTGGTGGTGGGTCAAGGTTGTAGCCTGGCCCAGCCTCCTGCTTCAGAATTTGACCACGAAACAGCCCGATGACGGCCAATGTGAGGTAGCCATCGCATCCATCCAGGCGGCGATAGAACTGGATAACGGGAAGGCTGTCTTTACGAGGACGCCGGTTCCATTTGATCCTGAGCAAGCACGTGGTACCAGTACGGACGAATAATTCTGGGGCACCCTGCGATATCTCTGAGCTCCCGCCGAGCTCCTAGGGGGCTCGGCGGGAGCGTAGCTTTGACCACACGTCGTCCGGGGCGACTTCTGTCGCGGATAGCAACACCAGCGTGTGATAGAGCATGTCGGCCGTTTCAGACGCGATCCTATCGCCGACACCTCTCACTCCAGCGATGGCCGTCTCACCGGCCTCCTCGACCACCTTCTGCGCAATCCTATCGACGCCCTCCCTGAGCAGTTCGGACGTGTAAGAACTCTCGGTCGGGTTGGCCTTGCGGTCCTCGATCACAGCGAATAACCTGGCGATCTCCCCCGGCCCCATCCGCTCTACTGATTCTGCCTGCGCCAGCGCGTCGACATCCAGATCTGTGTGGAAACAACTGACTTCGCCGGTGTGACACGCAGGCCCAACCGGTTCCGTCTGGACGACCACGGCGTCGCCATCGCAGTCCAGTGAAACGGAGCGGACCTTTAGGTAGTTCCCTGAAGTCTTGCCCTTGTGCCACAGCTCCTGTCGGCTCCGGCTGTAGAACCAGACATCCGGACCTTCGATGGTCCGTCGCAACGCTTCGGCGTCCATATAAGCCAGCGTAAGCACACGGCCATCACACGCGTCCTGGACGATCGCCGGGATGAGGCCCCTGTCGTCAAAGGTCAGAGTCGCCGCCATGTTGTTTTACCTCAGCAGGCGCAGCCTGGATTATTACAGCTTGAAAGTCGTGCTGAAAATATTAGACCAAAAGTATTGGGACAGGCATTCAACGAACCGAAACTGCTATCGAAATAACCGAGGCAATGCCTGTGTTGGGTTAAACGTCCATTTCAACAGAGCGCTATTCAAAACAAATCATGCATTGAACTGCCCAGAAAACCCGGTCCACATCCGTGCATGTTATGCCTGATCGAACAGCTCTACGAGTTCCATCAGGCTAGTTATCTCTTTCGTCGGCTTGACGTCATCGGCGCCGCGTCGAGCGTCGGTCCTGTTGATCCAGATCGTCGACGCGCCGACTTCGGAGCCACCTCGTATGTCGTCGTACAGATGGTCGCCCACGTACCAGGACTTACTCGGGGCGACATCCATAGCAGCGAACATGTGTTTGAACGCGCCCGGGTGCGGCTTGTACACGGCGGCGGATTCCGAGGATTCAATGATCTCGAATTTGGAGGTCAAACCATACTCGTCAAGCATCGGGCGTAGGAATGCGTCGTCGGCGTTCGAGAAAACGCCTAGAGGCACACGACCACTAAGTTCCGAGAGCGCGTGCACCGTCTCAGAGAAGGGGTCTCGATGTGACATGTGCGTGACGGACCGGCGCGCTGCGCTAACGGCATCGCCAGGGATTTTATCCTGCTCAAACACCTTCTCAAAACATTCACGCCACGCCGTTTCGTAACTCTTGAAAGGTGGCGAACTCTCTGGATTCTCCATGTTCGTGCGCCATTTCCGAAAGCCAACCTCGAACTTCTTCCAACGCGTCCACAGATCTGCGCCGGTAATATCCAGCCCCTGCTCTTCGGCGATCTCCTGGAATGCGCGCTTCCAG
>Ga0209089_10005748_pt1 | contig 10133 bp, 7 predicted proteins | sample ArcticOcean_MG_C_FD_187431 | JGI IMG/M metagenome (GOLD analysis project Ga0209089, IMG submission 187431) | Marine microbial communities from western Arctic Ocean - ArcticOcean_MG_CB2_150 (SPAdes) (version 2) | ecosystem: Environmental > Aquatic > Marine > Oceanic | place: Arctic Ocean: Canada...
GGTAATGCGCATTCAGAGATTCCATCGTCTCGACCTCGGAAATCCCCCATGATCCCGAGATCGATTCCACACGTCAAATCAAGCAGCACCCACTAAAATGCGCGAAGAACCCCAAATACAACACTTCGCCAATGATATCCAGGTTCAGGCCGGTATCCGGACACGCTGCTAGGGAACCGAAGGGGTCCCGTCAATGTTGAGCGTCTTTCGGCCGCGTTGCCATGACGGTGGGGGCCTCTAAGATCGTGAAGTGTTCGTTCTCGTAAACGACCGGCCAGCTCGATGCTCCTTTCGTCAACTCCTTACGGAGGACATAGTGAGTAATCCCATAGCGTTGGGACATTGAACGCCGCCAAGCGTCATTCGTTTCGTAGTATCGCCGTTGCACATCGTCATTCATGATGTCGGTACCACTGATATTCGGCGGATACGAGAGCGGATCAACCGAGAGTTCGCCGAGGCGCTGAAGGCCTTCCTCAAACAGCCTGGCATCCGATTCGTAGAGCCAGCTACAAAACGCCCATTCCCGTTGATTGCCGAAGCTGGACCGGCGGGAAAAGTCGCGCCAGCCATAGCAAATCGTGGGGTCGGTCATAAACAGTGAGTCGATGGGTGTGTGATTCCGAGCCCAGACTTGCGCGTCCATGTACGAGTATTTTTCGGCACTCACGGGCTCCTTTGTTTGATGGACCCAATATCCGGACGAACCGATCAGCAGTGCCAGACAAACGGTTGCACCCCACCCCCGAAGAGTGATTGAATTGACCTGAAATCGATGCTTTAAACCATATAGTGCGGACATTAACCAGACGCCAACTGCCACGTAAAGGAAGCCGCGCTCCCCGGGCGCATGGCCTTTGTAATGCAGATACACAAACAACGAAACCTGCATGAGAACCATGCCGATCAAACAACAGGATTTGAGCGACCGCTGGGTACGTTGATAGGATTCCCAGGCGACGACGCCGGTAAGCAGGGCCGTAACCAGTGGATCAAACCCACGATGTACGAAAGCACTCAACAGAATCAATGCGGCAAGAACCTGACGGAACAGGCTCGCAGACGACATGTCTCGAAACAGCCCGATGGCCGGGTAGGTCAAAGCCAGCATGACTGCAACTTCCGATGCTCTCACCAAGCAGAGTTTCACGAGAGTGGGATAAACATCGGTCGTAGATATCAGAATGCCGAGCAGCGTCATCCCCAACGCGGCACCAATTCCAGCAAGAGTACGCCGCACATTGATCGAGCCTGTGTCCGGCAGATAGACCACAAACAGAGCAAGTACCGAAACGAATCCGAGCAATCGCCCGTCAAAGTTATCGAAAACACCCAGACTGACCGGATACCAATGATAATTTGTGAGACGAGTCAGGTGGAACCACTCATTTTTGCCGATGATTCCGCTGCCAACTGTTGATAGGTCGATTGTGTAGAATGTCCAACCAACAGCAACGACCATGCAACATGCACAGGCCAGCAGGAAACGCTTGGTATTGAATTGCAGAGGCCGGACGAGAAACATGGCGGCGACGGCGACGCCCCCCATTATCCCCATGGTTGGATGAACGGCAAATGTGATGCCAATCAGCAATCCGGCAATGACAACTCGGCCTCGCAGCGCGCAGACCATCGCAAAGATTCGTAAGATATCTGCCGTCGCATAGAACTGTCCCGCAAAGAATGGTGTTCCCCATCGCGCTAGATTGACATCGCGCGCACCACTGGCAACCGCCAACAACACAACAACAAGTGCCTCGGCATGACCGGCTTTCTCAGTCATCGCTCGAGCCAGGAAGTAATAGGCCAGCGAAAGCAGTAAGACGTGGACACCGATTACAATGGGCAAGAGGACCTCGGGCGGAACGCCGAACGACTCGTACATGTACGGGTAGAGCCGCATGAAGATCGACTTGTCAAACTGCCCGACGCCGCTGGGCCAGTCCTTCTCAAAGTTCTCTGAATGCACCTTGTCGTAGACGTATCCAATCGGCGAAAATCCGCTCCAGGCCGCTTTGACATTCAGGTTGGAAGTCCGCGTCCCGATATAAAACGCGAAGAAGATAACCAGCGCGACGGCGATCAACCGTCCACGTTGGGGAGCGTGTTGCGAAACTCTACTCGCATCTTCAACGTTTGAAGGAGTTGATGGATTCACTGTCGTGTCCAATCTGAGGTTCCTCTGAAGATCGCATCCGACGAGCGACAATCTTCACAAACGACAACATCCTGGCGGCAGCCTAAAGAACGAATCTCCGAAGCTCACCTGAAACGGAAACATCTCTATGCATAGGGCATCTCAATACATGTCTTTCTAGCCGGCCAACCGCCATGAATCCGCAGTATTGTCGTCATCGACCGACTCGTACTGCTTGCGTCCAGCACCGATCGCAAACTGCCGTTTGAACCGCATATGGACGAGCAGATGGACGAGGGGAACGCGGGAGAGCAGCGACATGGCCCATAGCCTCGGACAACGCGCGGCGATCTGTTCGATGGCAGCGACGTCGGAGTAAGTCATGCCGTTTTCATCCCGGAAGATCAAATCGCAGTCGATCTCTGGACTCTCTTCAAATGTCATCAATCCCCAACGATCCATTCTCTCGATCCGACCGATCGCATCCGAGCACGGACCGTTGGTGCTGTTGACGAGGACAGTCCCGCGCCGAACGAGCATGTTCCAGTCAAAGCACAGAAGAAGCAGAAAACCGGAACCGACAAAATTAATGCCCGCGAGGTAATAAACAAGGCCGTGAAAGATGCACATCGTGGCGACGAGACTCAAACGCCATCGGGGGCGGAACAAGATCAAGATGAATCCGAGTTCGGCGACAAAGGTCACTGGGCCACCGATGTACGATGTCCATGGTGAAGTAAACCAGGCAGCGACTTCTGCATTAGAGTAACGGTTAATCGTGAAAAGCGACGTTTCAATGGAGTAGGTCGCGAGGTGCTCCAAATGGGCAACGAACGGCCAATGAGGACCAACGTCAATAACTTTGTTCAAGCCGGCAAGAGAATAGAAGCATCCAACAATCATCAGGAAAAGAAAGACCGGCCAGTGGAATGCCGTATTGCGTTGCGAGAGTCGGCAGTTATGTCCCCATCGGTAGAAAGCTGTGGATGGTGACAGCGCCAATACAAGAATGGCGCACAGAGCCAGCGTCCCGCCTTCAATTTCGGCGTTGCTTGCCTGGACCATCCCGGTCAGATGCATGGCAAACGCAAACGCCACGATCGCACACAACTTCGGGCGGATCCCCAGCAGCCCGGTGCCAGATGCACCAATGACGCAGAATTGCATCGTAAGAATGACGGGTTGGTTCGGCCGCGGAATGATGTCATAGATGAATTGAAACGTTGTCAGATGCAGCAGCGGGATTGGCCAAAGTTCCATCCCAAATGTGCGAGGATAGTTGAAGGCATCCTCTGGCAATAGTCCGTATACCGAGAAGTCACGACTGAGGAATCGAAACAGTAGATAGGAAAACGCAATGAACTGCAGCAAGTAGAAATGGAGCGGGGGACTATTGCGAATTATTCCAAGGAAATCAAATCCCGGACGCAACGGAGTGCTCGAAATGGCATTCGTTTCATTCGACATCAAACGAGTCCTCCAACTTTGCGGAAACAATCTTCGTCCGTCCATCGGGATTCGCGTCAACAACGACAGTCCAGAAGCTAACTCGTTTCAGTTCGTCGGCCGGTGGCTGTGCTGAATAGTCGATTCTGTGATAAGTGGCGTGTTCTGGATAGGCGACGCGTTCGGGCAACAGGAATCGTCGGCCATTTTGGCGATTCTCGAGGGTCCCCTTGATAATGCGTCCCAATGCCGTCGTATTCCTGCGATCGGAGAACGCGCCGAAGACGTAATCGGGAAATACGATATTTGTCAGCTCCATATTGGCGGGGTGACTCTCGCCGTTCTCAAAGTGCAAGAGCATCGCCTGATTCTCCAAAAAACAACGGCCTTTCAAGTACCTTGCATTCTCGGAAACAATCGAGGCATTCAGCGCTGCGAGTTCGATTTCGGATGCATCGTCATGTTGAGGAATTGGAGTATTGATGACGATCGTGACGGGCTCATACCCCCAGCCCGAAATGGCGGGGAACCAGCAGCCAAGATACACCTTCGTGAAGTAACCGAGAAAAATGACCATTCCGACGGTAAACACTGTGCGGCGGGCGTATTGCTCTGTTGGATGATGCAGCCACTCGACACAGCGGTCGATTATTGGCAACAGATGGTGTTTGTAGCGAAATGCCAGAATGAGAATCAGAGCGTTAAAAACGGCATAGCCTGCATAGTAGCGAAAGCGCGATCCGTCGTATCCCTTCATAAGGATCGTAATGACCGGCAAGATGACGCCAATCACGTTGGCGATGATCAACCACACGAAAACGTGTCTCGTGCTGACTCGCGGAATGCGTTGAAATAGAGATCTTATGGTCATCTCGCCCCATTCGTTCAATAGAACACAGCAAACACTCAACACGGTCTGTGCCTACCAGCTCTGCACCGCAATAGTTGTCGTTATGTCTGTCGGTGTTGACAATCTGCAAGAGTTGAAAAGAGCAGCAATGTATACTCAATCCGACTGTCACCGGTTCTGTTGACTGGCTTGACTGGTAAGGGTGCCTCCTGCCGAGTCGGTTGGTGGCGACACTTCGGTCATCGAAACTTCGTGGACCTGTAGATTCGCACGCCCCGGCAACTCAAAAACGATTCGGAAAGAGGCACCCTGATCGGCAGATAAGATCTGGCCGCTCACAGTTTTCGGTTTTTCGGTCAGAAGTCCGTCATAGACCAGCTTGCGGTTGGCCACCCCGCGTCTGTTGATCTTGAAAGCATACTCGTAGAACCAGATCTTGAAATGCCCCCGTCCTTCAACGCGAGCCTGGATACGGTGGACTGTCAATCGTTTGATGGCTGGTGCCCTCATCCACATATTTGCACCGAGATGTAACACTTGATCGGAGGCTGCCGACGGTGTTGCGTGACTCGCAAAGATCACTGTGGCCAATGGAGTCGTTGTCTGGCCAGCGTGCGAATTGTTACCCGCTTTCAAGTACTCGCCACCTCTCGGTGCCTTCCGATAGTCTCCACTTCCGGAAAAGAGATAGGCGGGCTTCCGTGTCGAGTTGTCGATGATCAGACGCGAGGCTCCGTCAACCTCTTCTCGTCTGGAGAAACTGGAGAGCCTCTTGGATGTGTCGCTGCGCGGGTGCGCGGTCCAATCAAGTAGGACGTCATCCTGCAGGACAAACTTCGACCGTTCGTTCGTGTCGTGGTCGATCGTGTCATTCAGTTGGAGCAGACGATATTCTCCATGGTTGGCCAGAAGTGTGCAGTATGCAGGGTCGCCTACAAGTCCCTCGAGGGGAGTATTACAGAGTGTCGGTGGAGAGTAATATGGCAAGAAAATATAGCGTATGCCCTTTTTCTTAAGACGATGATAGGCTTCCTCGGGAGACTGCGCTTTGTACACGTCGGTTAGGCGTGTATCAAAGTCGCAAATCCAGCGACAATTGCCATAAAATGCAATATCGCTTTGGCGAAATGTAAGTACTAGGTCCTCAGGTGTGGCTCGCTGGCGCAGTGCACCAAGCGTAGCGTAGATATCGCTCTTCGATGCCTCAATGGTGGTCCAATCGTCTAAATTGCTTTCAGCCAGCGTTACAACCATTGCACTTGCCACGGATCGAGAAAGGAATACTCCGAATCGCGAAATGGGGGCGACGTGCCTCGCGCAGGGATAAGCTGCCAGCAGGCACAGCCCGACCAGCAGAAGAAAAGGTGCTCTTATACGAGCCAGACATTCCACACCGGCACGGCGAACGTTGCGGTCAAGGAGCAACCACAACAGCAGATGCAAGACAGTCACGATGATAATGACGACCTTAAGCATCGGCGTCCTTCGGCAAGAGCCATTCGAACGAAAACGCCCCGAGGAAGGCGATCATCGGCTGCACGGTCAACTGATAACGGTCATTCATAATGGCCGACGGCATCCCCCTTAGTAGCATCAAGACAATCACACCGTAGAAACAGATCACCACTAGCCCCATCACACGCAGCGATGACGATCGGAAATGCGCCCAAACTCCAATCAGTAATCCCACCGCAGCGAACCAGTAGGAGAATCCAAACATGTCGATCTTGGAAAACCCCTTAAACAGACCGAACACGTAGCGATCGACGAACGTCTCCATATAACGTGTGTGCGTGAGGTAGTCTTTGTAGCCGATCTCGGGCATCTCCCACACGGGGATCAAGTTGCTGATAGGGGTTCCATACAGCTGTTGGTTCACCCAGTAGCGGTGTCCGGCGATTACCAGAGCAATTCCGCAAATCGTGGCAAGATGAGCCAAACGTGGCCTCCAGCGCGCGCGCGACAGCAAAACGTAAACAGGGACGATGAACACGGGCACAAGAACGCCAATGGAATGCGTGAACATTGCCGCTCCGGTGAGTAGTCCGGCGAAGATTGCACGTTGGCCGCTGGGTGACTCGATCAGTCGGGCGAGGACCACGAATGCCGCAAAGAAAAAGTGAATCCGCAACGGATCAATGTGGCAATCGCCGGTGACGAACCCTATTAATGGTACTGTGCTATATAGAAGGACGCCCAGTGCGCCCAGGCCGCGACGCTGCCGCTCCAGAGTCACCCACAAGAGCAGCAAGGTGCAGAGCATGTAAAACGGCGCTATCGTTCGCAACAACATTGTGTGAGAGACTGTCCCTTGCAGCAGGTGGCACCAAACCATCATCATCACGTAACCCAGCGGATGAGTCAGCGGGGCGTAAAATCCAGTGCTGGGGTCGGCGGTGACGAAGGGATAAATGGCAGCCGCCTTGTGGGAATAGATCAGACGCGCAGTGACGGCGTACTCCAACGGATCGTTGCCGGTGAGTGGCAGCATAAGGCATGTGATGAACAATGCCACGGTGATTTCTGCCGCGAGAAGCAGTGGGATGGCCACGTACCAGCGGTCGCGAAGGCTGAAGCGCCGAATTCCATTGCGGAATTGTCTCCAGAGATTACCGACGAGATAGAACTTTGTTCGTCCGAACCAGAGCATTCCCGCGAAGAGCGCAACGATGGTGACAATGTAAAATGTGCTGGAATGCCCCGGCATCAGGGTCAACAGCCATTTCAGGATCCATGAGACAAGCAGTGGCCCCAACCCAATTCCCGCAACCGCATATTCGGGCGCGCTGTCATCGGAAAGCCGCAAGATCCGCATCAGGAACAGAAAGAGAACCAAGGACATCCCGAAGAACACTGCCATGTTGAGCAGTGCGACAGGCAAGTAAATCAACATGTCAAGGTGGCTCCTTCGAAGCGAGCTCGGCTCGCAATCGTCGGTCGGCGACGCATGGCTTCGTCCGATCGACACATGACAGGATCCTCTCGATATGTAATTGGAGCGGAGGCATTCTGATTGGATGGCAGTTGCTCAGGCTGCCGGTCGATTCTCTTGCCGTATGGAGTGGCCTAATCGGGCGTCACTGCCTGGAATCTGTCTCGGTTCGATCTCGTAGAGCTTGGGGATTGAATTGATCACGCGGACCGCTTCATGCAGGTCGAAGCCTATGGTACGCGAGTACCATTCGATCGATTCCCACCGGGGTTGATTCTCCTGCTCCGCCGAACGCAGTGCCTCTTCACGTGTTAGAACCCCCGCGCGCACCTGGTTGCTGCGAAACGTGTCGTTCTCGGTGAATCCTGTGACTGTGTAATAAATGTAGTTATAAAAGGCCGCCGTTCCGTCGCCGATCCGCCACGTCGAACGCGTGTCGGGCGAGGTTTCCCAATCATATTCACCAAGTAGTGTCTCTTCGATTTCCGCCTCATCCCAAGGAATGTAATCGAACAGCATGCAGTAGTCGTGCGGAATATAGAACGCAGAGAGATATGCGCCGAGGGTGTCGGGGATGCTCGTGTTGATATAACGTGGGTTCTTGAGGTACTGCATCGCATAGTAAGCGGTTAGCCGCAGTTTTTGCATTCCAGGAAGAGCGTCGTAGAACTTGGGCTGGTCGTTTCCCAGTCCACAAAATGCAGTTTTGAAGTGTGTCATTTCATAGGCACAGGTACTAAAGACTGTCAGAGAGAGTCCGGTCTGTTTGGAAAGCCGGTTGGCATGATAGAAAAATTGCTTATCACCTGCCATGAATAGTGGAATCATGCCCAAATCGGGCTTATGCAGCCAGGCCTCAATGTTTTTGCGAACATTAGCTCGTTTTTTGTTGATGTTTGCCGAGACCAGGATGTGTTCGATTCCCAGTTGGCCGCAGAGGCGAGCTTGGTTGCGCCGGGCGAGGTCAGTCACCATGCCCCAATCGTAGGTGTAGGCGATCGGATTGAGCCCGAGCACACGCTTCGCGTAATGCAATCCGTAGGAGCTATCGCGTCCGCCGCTGAAGGCCACAATGCAATCGGGCCGCCCATCCTTGCTGCGAAACGGTTCAATGCATTCCTTCAGTGCTTCGGTGCCGAGCGTGGTCGGCATTGTGTAGTTCAGGCAGTAATTGCAGACGCCCTCAGCATCAAATGTGATGAATGGAAACGTTTCGGGAAGAATACAGCGCGTGCAGCGTTTCGCATCTGCGATGACTTCATGGTTATTGGGAGCATGATTGATCGTGGGGACTGCCTGGCCGCGCTCTTGAGTCGCTGTGTTGCCCGTCTGCACGGCAGACTGCTCGAGGGAGAAGTTTGTTGAATGACGATTCGCAAGATCCACAAGACATCCGCTTCCGGCCGGCAGGGGCCGGATGACGGGATTTGTGAACAAGTGCTTCAACCGCCTTGACGCAATCAATCGCTCCAGAATTGATTTCTCTGAGGCGAATAACAACAAGTCTGCTTCCGAGTCTTCCAGCAGATAGAGCGACCCGGTATTGGTTGCCAACAGCAATTCGGCCCTGTCATCGAAGAGCACGGCGATGGATGCCGCACCACGGATTTCGGAAAACACTTGCTGCGTCGCCTGCTTCAGGCAACCGTGTTCGTCGGAGTATTTACCCAACAGGCTGAGCAGAATCTCGGAATCGACATCAAAGCGGCGCGTCAGGTCGGGGTGGTCCAGCCAAAGTTGTGCATCATTGACGATGATACCGTTGTGAATTACCACCAGCCCATCTTTGGCGACAGGTTGATTGTTGTCGTTGATGGTTTGAAGCCCGTTGGTGACGAGCCGAGAGTGTCCGACGAATGCAAACGGAGGAGCAATTGTGTCTGCAAGAGTCTGTGAAAGCAGGCGGGAGTAGGCATCCGACTTGAGCATCTCAGATGCTGCGACGGGCTGTTTGAAGACGTCAAGAGTACTGTGATGTCGTAGCGCGAAACCACACGACTCCTTGCCGCGTGATTCAGAGAGTCGAAACAGCGATGCGGCGATTTCTTCAAACGTGTCCCGATCACAATCGGCTTGTGGCCCCAGGGTGATGCCGAAAATCCCACACATGACAGATGATCCTTTCGCGCCGCATAGCGACGGAACGATTTCAGATACGCACACCGATAAATCGCTGTGTGAACACCCTCAGCAAGATCGCCGAGAAGACGAATGAGAACGCCGTGGCTACCGCTGCGCCAATCGCTCCAAACCACGGAATCAGCAACAAGTTTCCCAGCGCGTTGGATAAGACAACCAAGCCGAGCATGCAGGTATGCAGTCCGGGACGACCGGCTTGCAAGAGAAGATTACTGAAGGGAACATAGCCGGCGCCAAGCAGAACACCGATCATCAGGATTGAGAACAGGGGCCAACTGTGCCCGAGGGCGCTCCCGCCCGGCAGATAACCGGAAAGGAAGTGTTGCCCGAGGGGAAACAGGCCGATGGCGGCAACGGTGACCCCCGCCGCGACGACATACGTCACCAGCTTGCCGTGTTGAATGCGAAGACGCAGGTCGGTGAATCGCCGTGAGGCAATTAATTGCACGAGTATCGGATTGAAATTATTGCGTAGCACAACCAGCAACTGGAAGAATCCTTCAACCAGAATGGCCGCGAAACTGTACAGCCCGACGATGTGGTCCGTCATGAAAAAGCCGAGCATCAAGACATCAACGCGTGTATTGAGTTCGGTCAGGAATCCGCCGGCAAACCCCCGCGCGCCGAAG
>Ga0209089_10005749_pt1 | contig 10132 bp, 10 predicted proteins | sample ArcticOcean_MG_C_FD_187431 | JGI IMG/M metagenome (GOLD analysis project Ga0209089, IMG submission 187431) | Marine microbial communities from western Arctic Ocean - ArcticOcean_MG_CB2_150 (SPAdes) (version 2) | ecosystem: Environmental > Aquatic > Marine > Oceanic | place: Arctic Ocean: Canada...
ATACGATTGTTATTGTAGGGGAAAAATACGAGTCTCCCACGTAGGTGAGATGTCGTGTATTGAAGTATTATGGTGATTAAAGTAGGAAAATTTCAAGTTCAATTGTCTGACTTGGTTCTTTTAGTTCCAAACCAAGTTTGTAATTATTTTATATCGTATTTATTTTTAATACTTTTGATGATGAAATAAGCATTATACGACAAAACATCATTAGGTTTCTTATTCAAACAGATTATTCTCATAACTGTAGTTGGTTTGTTAATTCTCATTTGTTGTCCACCATAAGTAGTAGTATTTGATGTCCCATATGCATATCCATCACTCACTGATATATTATGGTCTGTTGTAGATGTTTGAGGTGTTACAACGGTATGTTGGGTGGAGGATGTATTTTCATTTATAGAAATGAAATACTTATAACCATTTTGAATCGTTAATTCTGCACTACGCAACATTGCAAAATCCCTAACCCTTTGTCTACTGGTTAAACCGTTTCCCGAAAAGGTTACTTCAAAAACATTTTTATCTAACTGAGTATTTTCATAACCTCCTTTAAAACCCATTGGTTGGTAAGGTGTACTTGTCATGCACCCAGTGATTACAAAAATAATTAGGACTAATAGAATATTTTTCATATGTCACCTTAAGTTGATTAATGGTTAACCAATCTTTTTTTTCTGTGTATCATTCTTTGTTAATTGGAATATTTTGTAACATATAAGACAATCAACGGTATATTTACTCCTTTCCCCAAATACAATCAACACAAACATTATCAATAATTCTGCATCCATCAATTCTGGTGCAGATTTCTTCCTCCACAAAAACTTTCTTTGGTGGTTCAACCACTTGGACTGTATTGTGTGTATGATATTGTTTGATGATTGGATTGGATGAAATAAAAGATTGCAACAATCATCAACATAAATGAACCCAAATACCAGAACCCCCACAGTAAAATCAAATCAACAAGTTCTCTAATACCCTTCCACATATCAACCTTTATATGTTGATAGTCCTGGCAAGTTCTAATGCACTATTATCACTCACACCAAGATACGCAGAAGTCGCAGTAACAGAAGATTGTCCTAGTAACCGTCTTACTGCATCAACATTATGTGTCTTAGCATAAATGACTGATGGTTTTGTTTTCCTCATAGAGTGAGTAGAGTATTCACTAACATCCTCAACACCCAACTTCTTCATCCATCCCTTCACTATCCTTGCATATTGTTGGGAACAAATCGGTTTCCTCATAAAGTGTCCCATTTGTCCTTTGAATATGTAATCCTCCTGTTCTTTATCCACCAGATGTTTCTTGATTACATCTATTGAGTTCTTACTCAAAGGTATGTTCAAGGTTGTCTTTCCTGTTTTCTTTTGTTTCACTTTTACTTCTGTTTTTACTGAACCACTCTCATTCATTACATCTTTTACTCGTAAGGATAATAAATCACTTGAACGAAGCATCAAATCTACTGAAAGGTTCAGTAGGAGTTCGTGTAGTGGTTTATCTTTTACTAACTTCCTCAAACTCTTTACTTGGTTCTCATTTAGGGGTTTCTTTCCCATAATATTCTCCTGTTATAGTGTTCGTAAACATTGTTTTTACTCACTTATTGAACATTATATTACATAATAATATATTTGTCAAGTAAAAAGTAAGCAATTGCAACGAATTATAAGATAATGCACAATTTTATACTTATTGAATACTTTTGAGCATTAATGAGGGGAGTGTTATGGGATGGGGGTCTAAATTGTGAATATTTTGACTTATTATATTTTTTTAATATAATGGGGTACAACTTTGGGGTTCAACTTTTACCCCAACTATTTCCTTTTAACCTAAACTTCCAAACTTTGAAAAAGTGTTTTAGTGAGATTACTAGGGGGTTTAGGAGGTGTAGATACAAAGTAGTGGGTATGGATAGGGAAAATCGTAAAACACGAAAAAGTGTATATTCCTATACATCTCCGCCAAATCTCTGGAATCATTAGAGAAAGACTACTGGTGACGATGTATTTCTCTCCCACCACCATTTTTTTGCGATTTAGGGCACTTTATTTACGCAAAATACATCTGTTAATTGTCTGACTGTGAAGAATTAGTGAGGGTTACTTGGAGACTAACTGACTTGTGAAGAATTAGTGGGGGTTACTTGGAGACTGTCTGACTGTGAAGGATTAGTGGGATTTTACTTGGAATGTCTCTGACTCTGTGAAGAATTAGTGGAGGTTACTTACAGGGGGTGATGGGGTTTATTCTTTGTAAGTGACTCCATAGAGATTTTCTGTTGTACCAGAAGTCCTTGAAGTCCATGTGGTTCCATTGTCTGATGAAGAAAGAATAGATCCTGATTGACCCACCGTAATGAAGGTACTGTTTCCGTAAGTGACTTCATTGAGTTGGGTTGTCCCAGAAGACTTATTATTCCAAGATGTTCCATCCGATGAAGTTAGAATGGTTCCTGATATACCCACCGTTACGAATGCACTGTTTCCAAATGTAAGTCCATATAGATTATTTGTTGTTCCAGAAGTTCTATTACCCCAAGAGGTTTCATTCGAAGATGGTTCCTGACCAACACACCACAACGAACGTATTGCTTCCGTTTGAGACAAGTCTATCTTGCCGTCAACAATGCAAGAACGAGGTTAGTAACTTTGTTGATTTGCTTACCGGTATAGTCGCTAAACATTGCTTTTTGGTCACCGGATTTTTCAATGAAACTCATTTCACCAACAATCTTACCGGAATCCTTATCTTTGAGTTGAATGAGTCCACCTAAAATTGCATTATTCGCGAGAAACCATGCCAAATAGCGCTTTGGCCCTGATACATACTGAAATTCTGAGATGAGGATCTCCACCTCTAATTGAGAGGAACCGTCAGGATCTCCATTGATAGTGTTAAACAATCCGGTAGGGCGTATTGCACTTACAATTTTTTTATGCATCACTTCAGTTGTTTGCCTAAATCCGTATTGTGTGGTGATATCCAGACCCTCCCCGTGTATAGAAACGATGGCATGTTGATAGGAATTAAGAGAAGAAACAGGGCGGGTTAGTTGAAACTGACTCACTTGTTCGGTACACCCTGCTAACCATACAAACAGCGCTGCCAGCAAAATTGTTTTTTTTATCGGAAAACCAATATCTTGTGCCATTGGGGCCTTTTAAAAATGGATAGTAATCAAAACTGTTATATCACCTCACTGTGGTCAAAACGAATTAGTTACAACTGAAGAGTGGAAAGTGTCACAAAGTAAAAGCAAGTTGTAGACCACCTGCACGGTAGAGCACAGAGACTCTATCACATAAAGGGTCTAATGTTAGTCGGAGTCTTTTTTGCAGACTGCTTATATAGCTATGGATGTTTGTGACTGTCAGAAAAGTTTGGCAAGTAGTCGTTCCAGTACCACTCGACGCTCGGGTGGTGTTAGTGCAAGCATGCCTTGCTGTTGCACTATCGAAAGAGGCTTGCGCGGGGCTACATGCTTATAACCGACAATCTCGACGTGGCCGGTTTCAACTTCAACATTGATCAATTGCTTGTAGTTGTCGATAACAGGATGGTATTGCTCAGCTAGGCTGAAGACGTGGTCGCTTTCTATACATGATTTATTCTTGCTTTTTCTGCGACAGGTATGGGGTTACGTTTTGGACAATGGTACAAGACGATAGAGTTAAAGTTAGCCCGCAAACAAACAATAGAGAACTTCGTCTTTTATTCATGATCTTACACTTAATGACATATTCCGGCTGGATGCTGATTTTTTGATGTACTTTATATCAAATTCACTAATTGGTCAATTATTTTTTGTTATAACATTTTTTCATGCTATATTGATTATTGAGTTTCTCTTTTCGAAAAAAACCATACGGAGTACAGTACAAATATTAAAATAGTTAGACCTAAGAAAATTTTAAACGAGCTTTAAATATCATTTAGGTTGTATTGGCCCAAAACGACATGCTAGCGGACTGAATAACATTGTAAAACCAATCCCTAGTGTGATCGTTAGTCCGACTGAAGCCAGTGCTGGAGTTTGGCTGAGAAAGAGTAGTCCAAATGAAAGAAGTGTGGTGATGGCGGAGAGCAAAATGGCTAGAGCAGTTTCTTCGGCGGCATGCTGGCTTTCTGCAAAAAAGATCGTGTAATCAACACCAATTCCTAAAATCAGGAGTGAAGACACGATATTGAAAAAGTTTAAGTTTTGACCGCTTAAAGACAAAATTGCAAAGGTCAAAAGAGTGGCTAAAGCCGGAGGCGTAAGTATTTGCAATGCTCTTCGTATGCGGTATTTCCATAGCAAAAATATAAAAATCACCCCATACGCAAGAGCGACAAAACCCTCTGTCTCCTCCCGGTAAAGCGTAAACAAATCTGAAATCCGCTCCACTTGATTCACATATTCTACCCCGGACATCTCCTCGAACAACGGAGCCAAAACTTCCGGATCGTGCTCTCTTCCCAACATAATCAGTGAAACCTGCTCTTGTCCGATTTGACCTAGCCATAGATGACGAAAAGGTTTCGAGACAGGACTTTCCAACCATTGTTTCACCGTGAAAGACAGCTTAGGACTAGCAATGTATCGGAGCAAACGTTTTCCGGTTTCCGCTTCAAATCCAAGCGCTGTCAGCCCTTGCTGTATTGTTTCTGACTCGTCCAAAAAAATACCCCGGCTTAGCATAAAATTTTCAGACTGTGTTTTGGCGGATGGTAATAAAGTGGCCAGAGACTGATAAAAAAAACGGTCGTTGGTGGCGGCAAAAGCTTGTAAGAGTTGTGTTGCATTTTCCTGACGTTGTAGTAGTTCTTCCTCCGTCACCCCCCTCACAACTATGAAATGGCTCATATCCAGCCCGCCAATCAAGTCATGGATTTTCTTGTCCTCCGTTTTCAATTCCGGAGAAAGGTGTTCAAGCGCACGGATGTCGTCGTCGTATTGTACCGTCCAAAGGCTCAACACGCATCCCACTCCCACAAGTACCATACCGAGCAAAATAGCAGGATGATGAGACGGCTTCCCCCAAAAGTATAAAAACCACTTGGCGGGTAGCAAAGTTATGGGTGGTGTAGCAAAAATTGGAGGTTTTCGCAAGAACAATGGAAACCAGCAAACGACCGTACCATAAGCCCCTAGCAGGCCTACTGAAGAAAAAACGGCAATTTGCTGCAATGCCGGAAATGGTGTCAGATAAAACCCTGCATAGCCCAGAATGCTAGTAATGACCCCCATTGTTATTGCTGGGAAAATAGCTCTCAAGCCAGCCCAAGCATCCCAGTTTTCATTGGCCAGGCGATGTTTAACGAAATAATGGAAAGCGTAATCAATGCTCACTCCAATCAAACTCGCGCCAAAAACTAAAGTCAGTAAATGCAGCTTTGGAAACACGAAAGAACAAACGGTAAACGCCGCAAGAATTCCCACAAATATTGGAAGTAGCACCGCAATAATTTGGCGAAAACCACGGAAGGTGATAATCATCAAAATTAAAATCCCAATCAACGATCCGAAACCAATGGTTGAGACTTCTTGTTGTGCCCTTAATGCACCTGCTGACGCAAAACGCAAAAATCCAGTATACCAAATCTTTGTTCCGGATGATACTGACTCGATTTCATCAATTACGTCAGTGATGTGATTAATCACTTGTGGTTGTTGACTTATGTTGAATGGGTCGTGCCGAAGAGTAACGTTGACCAGAATGTAACTCATCTCTCCTTCACGCACAGTCAACATTCCATCGATCACCTCCAACTTTCCCGGAGGCTGGGGGAGCGATTGTAAAAATGAGGGAAATAATAACAAGGGGTCTTCGGAAAGTAGCTGTGTGGTATAGAGCGAAATCGGTGAGAATAACTGCTGTTGCAACCGGAGGAGCAACGCTTGCGGTGCATCTGATTGATTGAGTATATTTCGGGTTCCCGCTGATATAATTTGGTAACGATATGGGAAATAAAAGTCATACCATGCTTTCCAGGTTTGCGGATTGACTTCCGATTGAACGTAGTTGAAATGTCCGGATTGCCTAAATGTTTTTGCTAGCTCCAAGGCAGCTTTTCTAGCAGAAATTTCGTTTTTATGTCCAATCAAAAAAAACAAATTCTGGCTAACTTGTTTGGAAAAACTTTCCGCCGATTTTTGCAACAAAACCTCTTGTTCTAAAGAAGGGATCAACGACATTAAATTCGTTTCAATTTGAATGCCTCGATGGAAAACCATCACACTTGCAATCAAAAAACCCATAACCAGGAAAAGCCAAAAAAAAGGTAGAATTCTCTGAAAGGGGAAACTATTGGAAGAGCTTTTGTTCAGATTCGGAGAGGGGTTGGGAGGAGTAGCGTCCGTCATGAAAATCAATTTTTGTAAAATCGCCGTTCACTTCCTGAATCAAAAAATAACGTAATTGAGCAGGGAAACTTCCGGTAAGCTGCATATTTAGGATCAGATTTTTGAGCTGTCCTTTGGGGCTCAAGCCGACAATCCAAACATTTTCTATTTTCAAAAATGAAAGGGTGAAATATTCTCGTAGTTCCTCAAACTTTCCAGAAAAAACTAATAGAAACGCCTTCAAATAGGCTTGAATTTGTGCTTTTGCACTGGCAGGCGTCTCAGAGATCCAATTCCCATCTTTACGTTGATAGTAACCCCCGGAAGTAATGAGTATTTCAGTATCAAAAGGGGATTCAATTTTCCAGTATACACCGTATTCCGGAGCAGAAACAAAAAGCCCTTTGGTGACCAGACGGTGTATCAAAACACTTATTTTTTTTGTTTGAACAAAACGTGCGCGAATACTCTGGAAACGTTCAAAATGGTCGCTCAGTTTTTTTAGTTCCAGAGGAAATGTGTTTTCCGGAATGGGATGATCGAAAACGTTTTCTGTGGCAAAAACTGACGTAGCGACACCAAACATCACCACAAAACATACTATAAAAATAACTCGCATTCTTCGACCTTTTTCAGCAAAATCTTGGGCGACACAAAACACATTTCGTTGTTTATCATGTCAACAGCCACTTGTGTAGTGTGACCTGTGGCGAGCTTTTCATTTGTTTTTGCATCAGAAATTCGATAGATTATTTTCAAACGATTCTCATATTCCTGAATTTTTGCGCTGACTTTAATCAACTGATTATAAAGCATTGGTTGGACATATTTGCAAAATGTTTCAATAATTGGCCAACTGTATCCGGAAGCCTTCATTTGTAGCACATCATAATCAATGGACTGAAATAATTTAGTACGGACCACTTCGAAATATTTATAATAATGTCCGTGCCAAACATAGTGCATGGCATCCACGTCATGAAATGGTACTTGGATTTGGACTTCTGCTTTCAACTCAGTCCTCATATAACGCCCAAGCTTTTTCCGCAATCAGCGACTTAATTCGACGCAACGTCTGTTCTAAGGGACGATCATCTTCAATAAAATCACATTCACCACGAATCGCATCCAAAGTTTCCCGAATTTGTGGTGTCAAATGATGGTGTTCAAGGTCTCCGTTTCGTATGCGTATTTCCAAGCCTTGCGTGGCGGCCAGCAAAACCGCTCCAGCGACTTGTTCGGTCAATTCCAAGACTCGCAGGCAATCCCGTGCAGCAATGGTTCCCATGCTGACTTTGTCTTGATTGTGACACTCGGTCGAACGGGAAAAAACACTGGCTGGCATCGTGTTTTTTAAAGCTTCAGCAGCCCAGGCGGCAGTGCCGATTTCCATGGCTTTGAATCCGTGACTGATGCATAGCCGTTCTTCAGTGGCTCCAGACAAATTGGCAGGAAGCCCGCGATTATTTTTTGGATCCATCATAAACGCCATTTGTCGATCCAGCAAGTCTGCCACATTGGCTACCGCGTTTTTTAAGCCATCCATTGCAAAAGCGATATGACCTCCATAAAAATTACCGCCATGTAAAAAATCCTCCTGATCTGAATCCACCAAGGGATTGTCGTTAGCACTGTTTAATTCTGTTTCAATCCATTCCTTCATCCACGGCAATGCATCCGCCAAAACGCCTATAACATGTGGAGCACAGCGGAGTGAGTAACGGTCTTGCAAATGATGATTTAAAGCCTTTGAATCTCCGGAATGGTAGCCCAGATCCTCCCGGATGTATGTGGCAATCAGTGATTGTCCTGGATGGGGTTTGTATGCAAAAATGCGTGCGTCATAATGTGACTTGTTGCCCCGCAATACTTCTACCACCATCGCTGTAATTCTGCTGGCCAAGCGAGACAAATACTCCGCCCGTTGATAGGCAAAGCAGGCGATTGCAGTCATCACTGAAGTTCCGTTCATAACCGCTAAACCTTCTTTGGGCATCAGCGTCAAAGGTTGAATGTCCAACTCCTTAAAAACTTCCGAGGTTTGCCTGCGTTTTCCTTGATAAAAAACATCTCGCTCACCCATCAAAACCGCAGCCACGTAGGAAAGCGGTGTCAAGTCTCCACTTGCGCCTACTGAGCCTTCTTCCGGGATCACCGGAATAATTGAATGGTTGATCAGTTCCCGCATCAAATCCAGCAAATCCATACGTACCCCCGAATGTCCGTAGGCCAAGGAATTCAGCCTCACCACCATTACTGCTTTTGCAAGTGGTTCAGGTAAAATTTCACCCATTCCGCAACCATGAAAACGAACTAAATATTTTGACAGATCCAACATCAGTTCCTGTGGAACTACACGGATTCCGGATTGTCCATAGCCTGTGGTCACACCGTAAATTTCGCGATGTTCTTTCAAAGCCCGATCTATGAATTCGGCACCAGCCCGGATTTTGCGATACCATTCCGGATCTTTCGAAAATTCTACTGGAACTGCATCACGAGCGGCCAGTAAGACCTCTTCTATTTCCAGAGTACGACCACCGATAACCACATTTTTGTGCAGAGATTCAGAACCTTTCAAAGCTAAACTCGTCTCGATGTTTTGGATGAACGGGACCAAAAATCATAAAAATTAAACCAATGGTGCGGAAAGCGGCAACAATATTTTTCCAGATTGAGAGCATAACTGCAGATCCAATCATGTAGTTTTGCTTCGCGTTGTTTACCGGGAAGTGTGATTTTGTCCGCAAATGGTTCTATAAAGACATCGTAGCGATTCCGCTCTGATCTGACACAAAATATCGTATAAACGGGACACCCCAACAAAGAGGCAAGAATCCACGGCCCTTGAGGAAAAGGGGCCAAATCACCCAAAAACGGAACTTCAATCACACGCTCCGGAGAACCTTCAGTAACACGATCGGCCACTAAACCGAGAGCATTGCCTTCATCGATCAAGTTTTTCAGTTTAAGCATCGTCAATATATCAATGTTTTGGATGGGTACTACATCTTTCAAAGCATCCGGATTGACAATGTTCAGAACTTTCATAAAATTGTCGGATTTTTTTGTATACACTAACGCTTTGATTTCTTTCTCAGTTTCAGTTTTTGCTGCCACCCGTAAAGCATCCAAATTGCCGATGTGGGCACTCATCAATACGGCACCATCCTGTTCTTGCAGGCAATCGAAATACTGCAGACCGTGCCAGGTCACATTGGCAGTCCAACTGGTTCCGCCCCAAACTTCGATCCGATCGACCATTGAACAACCAAAGTTGTAAAATCTTTGGTAATCATCCCAAATTCCTGGTGGATGTGATAAAACGGAACAGCTTTCTGAACTTCCGGAATGCTGATAAATACGCTCGAAAAACTCTCGCGAAAGCCGACGTCCCGTACGGTCGGTCAGGAAAAAAAAAGTCACTACTGGATACAACAAAACACGGGTCAGGAACTTTCCACAAAGCCTGTAGAAGAACACCATGAAACGTAACCCCCACTCACTACCACGCTCAGGTCGCAAGTACCACGGAGAACTATTGTCTGATATTGCGTTTGATTGCATTCCAAATGAGTTGTGGTGAGCGCCGCAATGCTTCCAGTAAGAGTGAAACGTGCAGCGAAATCATCAAAACGTTATCACGAAAAAAGTGAAAATGGGAAAGACCTTCTTTATCATAGCGAACTGGTGTTTCAATATTGATAACCGGAACTCTTTCCCAATACATTCGCACAGCGATTTCCGGATCAAAATCCATGCGTTCCCGGAGTTGCACTTGCTCCGCG
>Ga0209089_10005763_pt1 | contig 10115 bp, 10 predicted proteins | sample ArcticOcean_MG_C_FD_187431 | JGI IMG/M metagenome (GOLD analysis project Ga0209089, IMG submission 187431) | Marine microbial communities from western Arctic Ocean - ArcticOcean_MG_CB2_150 (SPAdes) (version 2) | ecosystem: Environmental > Aquatic > Marine > Oceanic | place: Arctic Ocean: Canada...
CAGCACGCTCAGCCGGAAGTTTTCTACGTCGATCCCAAGCGGGGGTTGGCCGGTCTGAAGCAGATCTTCGGGCTCGACAAGTTGCCTCGGCGGATCGAAGGTGTCGACATTGCTCATTTGCAGGGAGGCGAGACGGTGGCCAGCCTCGTGCAGTTTCTCGACGGACTCCCTTTCAAGCACGGCTACAAGCGATACAAGATCCGTACTGTTGACGGTGTGGACGACTGCGGTTCGATTCGCGAGGTGGTGTCGCGTCGGATGGGCCGGTTGTCGTCCGAGGGCGAAGCGTTTCCGGACATCCTGTTGATTGATGGAGGCAAGGGTCAGTTGAACGCTGCGTTGGAGGCGATGCGGGTGATTGGAGTGGATCCGCCGTTGACGGTGTCGTTGGCGAAGCGAGAGGAGGAGGTGTATGTGCCGGGCGAATCAGAGCCTCGACGCCTCTCACGTCACGGCTTCGGACTCAGGCTGCTGCAATATGTCCGCGACGAGGCTCACCGTTTCGCTCAGCACTACCATCACATACTCCGCCGCAAGAGCACTTTGGGCGAGTAGTGGCGTTTGAGCTGCAGATCGGCATTTTCAATGCGGTGCAAACTCACGGACGATTGCTCGAGCGGCTCGGACACCATCGACGGCCGCGCTAATGATGCCACCGGCGAAACCGGCCCCTTCGCCGACCGGATAGAGTCCATCGCAGCCGGGTGACTGGAACGACTGTCGGTCTCGGACGATTCGCACCGGCGAGCTGCCTCGTATCTCGGGCCCCACCAGCACGGCGTCGGGCAGGAAGGCCTTATGGTACTTGCGGTTGAGTAGTGGCAGCGCCCATCTGATGGTTGAGATGACCGAAGCGGGCAGGATCATTTCAAGCGAGGCGGGCACGGTGCCTCGGACGTAGGACGTTTCAATCCGATCGGCCGGATCGGGTGCTCGTTTCTTGATGAAGTCGGCAGCTCGTTGAGCTGGTGCGAGGTATTCACGTTGTCCCAGCCGGTAGGCGACTGCTTCGAACTGCTGTTGCAGTCGGACCCCGGCCAGCGGGTCGCTGGCTCCGAACTCGTCGGGTTCGACCGTTACCATCAGTCCGCTGCTGGCAAACGGCGTATCGTGCCGCGAATTGCTCATCCCATTGGTACAAAACATCTCGGGCTCGGAAACACTCGGGATAATGTGTCCACCGGCACACATGCAAAACGTGTAGACGTCGCGATTGCCTCGAGCCACCAGGTTGTAGTTGGCCGCCCCGAGCAGTTCGCGGTATTCGGGTCTGGCGTAGGCTTCGGCGTCGATCTGAGCCTGAGGCTGTTCGATGCGAAGTCCCAGTTGGAAGGCACGGGGTTCCATGGGGATCCCGGTTTCCAGGAGCATCTGGTAGGTGTCTCGAGCACTGTGTCCGATGGCGAGGATGGCGGTCGACGTGGCGATCCGGCCCGAGCTGGTTGCCAGGGCGACCAGTTTGCCGTTTTCGATTTCGAGTCCTTCGAACCGACATCCGAACCGATATTCGCCTCCGGCCGCTTCAATCTGCTTCCGGAAGTTCCTGACCACAAACGGCAGCCGGTTGCTGCCGAGGTGTGGGCGTTGTTCCCAGGCGACGGAGGGTTGATTGGAGAATTCGGCAAACTGTTCGAGAACCCAGTCGATGTCTGGTCCCGAGAGTCGGCAGGTGAGTTTCCCGTCGCTGAAGGTCCCGGCTCCGCCTTCTCCAAACAGGTAATTGTCGTCCGGATCGTGATCGCCTCCCGAGTCGAACTCTCGAATGCTACGAACTCGTTCCTTGATCGCTGGTCCGCGTTCGAGAATCAGCGGCTGGTAGCCTCGGGTTGCCAGGAAGTAAGCGGCCAGCATGCCGGCGGGTCCCGACCCGATCACGACCGGTCGATCGTCCAGCGGTTGGTGCCCTGTTTGGGGGTTGTCGAAGGAGTTGGGCAGGTAGAGATCGACGCCCTCGCGTCGTGCGAGTTGTTCGAGTCGGTTGTCCAGATCGGCGATGTCGACGGCGACGGAGTAGACGAACTTGAGATTGTTGCGAGAGCGTCCATCGAGGCTCTTCTTGAGGATTCTCCAGCCGGTGACATCATGGAGATCGACTTGGAGCCTTCGGGCGAGTTCGGGCCCGATGTGCTGTTCGTCGAGAGTCACCGGCAGCTGGACGTTGGTCACCCGCAGTGGCATGAGATGAGGGTCCTTGGTGTTGGCGTGGTCAGCGTGGAGTGGTGGGTGGTTTGAGAAAGTGCACCGCGCCCTGAACCCTGGTTTTCCTCTGGAAGACTCGATCGCCCGCGGTGACATACATGATGTTCCGTTTCGGGCCTCCGAAGACCACATTCGCCAGCGATCCGCGGTGTGGTTTCGAGATCACACCACCCATCCGGCCGGTCGGGTCGAACATTTGCACTCCGGCCGAGGTTGTGACATAGAGTCGTCCGTTGGTGTCGACGGTCATTCCATCGGAGCCTGGTCGAGCTTGTCCGGGCAGCAATCTGAGCGGTTGATAGTATTGTTCTCGATGCGAGAGACTGCCGTCGGGTTCGATGCGGTAGGTCCACAGGTGCGGTTGATTCCGTTCGGTCACGACCAGTGTGCCTTCGCCGGGCCAGAGGATGATTCCGTTGGGGCTGATTCCACAGGCGACCACTCGTTTGTTTCGTTTCGCATCAATGGTCCAGACGCGTCGGCCTGCCGGGTCGGTGACAAACAGTCTGAGGTCACTGGCGACAACCAGGTCGTTGCACGCGATGTCCGAAGCGATGACGGTGTGGTTGGCATCTGAGTCGTAGGCCACCACCTGATTGTCACCGCTTCGGCATCCGTACAGTCGTCCGTCGCTGCCGAACATCAGTCCGTTGGTACGAGCGGTCTGTTCGGCAAAGACGGTGACCTTCCCGGTGTTCGCGTCGATGCGGTGGATGCGATTGTTGGGGATGTCGGTGAAGAAGACATTGCCGTCGCGGTCGACCGCGGGTCCTTCGGTGAACCGGTAGCCGCTACCGACAAGCTGCCAGTGTTCGCCGGGCACCAGGACCTGTGAAAGCGGCATGTCCTGGGCGACGGCAGCAGGAAGTGTCATCAGCAGACAAAGAGCTGCGAGCGAGGCGATGCGGATCATGTGGGGTGCGTCCTGCGAGGCAGTCGAGGATGGCCAGCGAAGCAGGCTGGGCTGGTTCAGTTCTTTTTCGAGCCACCGGCGGTCGGTTCGTTCCATCCTCGCCACAGCCATCTGAGCGAATCGGGCAGGATTGCTCCACCGTGCCGGCCGTTGTGACCACCGGTGCCCATCGCGAATCTGTAGTCGTAGTGTGAGAACTTCAGGGCGGCGGCCATCTGGCGGTTGGCCAGCGGCCAGTTGCCGTGGAGGTTATCGAGATCGTTGCTGCCTTCCTGCAGGAAGACTCGGATCGGTTTCGCCTCGGTCTTGCGGATCAACGCCGGGTAGACGTGGCCACCGCGAATGTTGGTGAAGCTGCCGACATGGCTGAGCACTCGGCTGAAATGATCGGGGCGTTCCCAGGCGACGGTCCAGGCACAGATGCCACCCGAGCTGATCCCACCGATGGCTCGGAGTGCCGGGTCGTTGGTCAGCCGGTATTGCTTGCCGACGTCAGGCAGGATTTCTTCGAGCAGGAACCGGGCATATTGTCCGCTGAGCGTGTCGTATTCGAAGCTGCGATTGCGTCGCGGTTTGCCACCCGCCTTGGTTGCGGGGATGGTACCGGGGTTGAGAAAGATGCCGATCGTCACTGGCATCTCGCCCTTGTGGATCAGGTTGTCGAAGACTGTTGGGACACGGAACGACTGCTTGGTGTTCACGTAGGCTGCTCCGTCTTGAAAAATCATCACCGCGGCTGGAGTCTTGCCGTTGTATTGGCTGGGCACATAGATCCAGGTATCCCGGACGGTGCCGGGGAAGACCTTGGTGCTGGTCCAGCTGTGCTTGGTGACGGTTCCCTGCGGCACGTTGGGCTGGACCATCGAGTCGGGCCCAAGCTTGTAATCGTCTTGTGCGTGGGTTGTTGCGTTGGCGAGCAGGATGAGTGCGAGGGGGACGATGCGGGTGAATATATTGAGCATGTTGTGGATTCCGGTGTGATGTGATCCGCTGGTGGCGTCTGCGTGGCGGAGCCTGACCCTGATGTTAGTGAGTTACTGGCCGAAGAACTTGTGGTCGCCAGGTTCGAAGGATCGAGGTTGCGGCGTGTGCTTGGTGATGATCTTCCAGCTGCGACCGTTTTCGCGGAAGTCCGAGAAGTCTGTCGGTGCGTAGGCGATGTTGAGGTGAGATGTTGAGATCAGCTTACCTCGAGCCTGTTGACTGCGAACGGCCGAATCGAGTGCACCGGTGACCAGCAGTGTCCGTTCGGCCGGGTAGGGTTCTCGGCCGTGGATGAACATGGCCTGGATGGCGTGCGAGAGTCCTTTGAACAGGCAGCGGTTGCCCCAGGGCCCGTTGAACAGCGCAGTCGCCCTGGGCCCGGGTTCTCCTTCGACCTGGCAGGCAAAGTTCCAGCGATTGGCATTGTTGCCGACCTTGAGCACGGTTGCTTTCAGTCCGTCGCGGTATTCCAGCAGGATGGCGTGTGGCTTGGTGTCTTCGTGTCCGGCGATCAGTTGTTGCATCGAGCGAGGTCGTCGATCCAGTTCGGCGAGCATGGCGGCTTCGGCGAGTTCGATGGACCAGCGTCCTTGCCGGGCCGCTTCGAACAGGGCGTCGCCTTCGAGTACCTGCACGCTTGCGATTCCCGTCTCGCCGGCATCACCGCGTGCTTCGACCATGGATTGCAGCACTTCGAGTCCGTGGAAGCCGTACGATTCGAGTTGGCCTCCGTGAATCGCCACGGCTTCGGTGATCCGCGTTCCGCGGGGCAGTTCGAGACCGGGTCGTCGTTGTGCGAGCGGCACCGAGCTACCTGCCAGCAGGGGCATGCCGTGGGTTCGGGCCACGCCGACCATCTCGCGGGCCCAGTCGAACCGATAGGAATAGTGCTTGTCGTTGAACAGTGGGACGAACCGATTGGCCTGTTTCATGACGCCAACTGCCGCGTCAAAGAACCTCTTGCGAGGGTACATTTTTTGTCCGAGTTCATTGAGCGGATAGTCGCCGTGTTCGCCGATCGAGAGCACGGCATCGACGGCCAACGAGTCGCCTCCGACGCACATCGCCTGTTCGATCGAATCGAACAGTGGGACGTCAAACCGCTTGGCTGCCATGCGAGCCATGTCGCCATCGGGGAACTGATCGGCGTAGAACGAAACGATGTCGACGCCCGGATCGACCAATCGGCCTCGAAAGAGGTAGGGTCGAAAGAAGTTCTCGAGGATATTGTAGGCGTGCGAGCGGAAGCGGAACTCGGTGAAGATGGCGGCGACCCGCGGTCGTCGCGGCCGGTTGTTGGCGTGGGCCGGCGAGGTGACCGAGGTGAACAGACCTGGAGCGAGTGCGCAGGCGGCCGAGCGGGCCAGTAGATCGCGGCGTGACAGTTCAGGGACGGAACAGGTCATGTGGGTCTGCGTCCTTGGGGTCGAGCGGCGTGGTGAGTTTGGGACAGGCACCGAGCAGCCGGAGGCGATTGGAGAGCCAACCGCTGGTGGAGGGGGGGTGGGGGCGAGTCATTGTAAGTGGTGCTCATTCCGGCTGCACGTCTGGTTGCTGGTTTGGCTGGCCGTTATGATCACCCGCACGATGACTCTGAGCCCGAAGCAAACGTCTCGACGCGGTGCCGATCACCTGGTGGATGCGCTCCAGACAGCTGGCGTCAGCCAGCTGTTCACTCTTTCTGGCAACCAGGTGATGTCGGTCTTTGACGCGACGATCGGCAGCCGGATCGGGTTGATCCACGTGCGTCACGAGTCGGCGGCGGTGCACATGGCCGACGCCTACGGGCGGTTGACGGGCGAGGCGGGGATCGCCCTGGTGACGGCCGGTCCGGGATTTACCAACACGCTGACGGGAACCTACGTGGCGGCGATGGCCGAATCGCCACTGGTTGTTCTCAGCGGCTGTTCACCCGTTTCACGCGACGGCCAGGGTGCATTCCAGGAAATGTCTCAGGCCGAGATGGCAGGTCAAGTGGCCAAGGCAGCCTGGCGAGCCACTAACTCGGCCGATCTGGGCCACGATCTCTCTCGAGCCATCCGCCTGGCACGAAGTGGACGTCCCGGCCCGGTGCACATCACTTTGCCCGGTGACGTGTTGTCCGAGTGGTCTGAATTGCCTGCGGCCGGGCCGCCAGTTGTCGACGATTTTCATCCGGTCGTCAGCCTGCTGGATCGAGACATCGCCGGTCGAATTCTTGAGTTGTTGAGCGAATCGAGTCGGCCGATGCTGTTGGCCGGACCGGCTTTGGTCCGTGGCCAGGGTCCTGGGGTGCTCGAACAATTCGAGCAGGCCACAGGAGTCCCGGCTATGGCGATGGGGAGTCCTCGGGGCATCAACGATCCGGGCCTGGGGGCATTTGCCGAGCCGTTGGCCGAGGCCGATCTGCTGGTGTTGATCGGTCGCAAGCCCGACGTCGGATTGAAGTTCCTGGAGAGCCCATTTGTATCGCCGGATTGCCGTGTTGTGTTGGTCGACCCCGAAGCGTCGGTGCTCGAGCAGTTCGGCAACCGGTTGGAATCGGCTGGTCGGTTGATTGTTGCGGAGCTGGCCGATTCGGTGCCTGCGATCGAACGATTGGCGATGCTCTGCGACGAGCCGCGGGTCGACTTGTCGGGATGGCGTGACGAGGTGAAGCGTGCGATCGCGCACCGGCCACCGGAGTGGTCGACGCTGGATGTCGAGTCGGGTGCGGGATTGCATCCGGTGCAGGTCGCATTGGCGGTCAACGAGGTGCTGGCGGCGTATTCGGAGCACTCGGAGACGGTCTTCATTTCTGATGGTGGTGAGTTCGGCCAGTGGACGCAGGCGGTGGTTGACTCGACTCATCGACTGATCAACGGCCCGAGCGGATCGATCGGAGCTGGCGTTCCGTTTGCTCTGGCGGCTCGAGTGGCCTGTCCCGAGGCGACGGTGATCGCGACGGTTGGAGACGGGACATTTGGCTTCCATGCGATGGAACTCGAAACGGCCATCCGCAACGACTTGCCGATGGTGATCGTGGTTGGCAACGACGCATGCTGGAACGCCGAGTACCAGATTCAGCTCGACGAATACGGTGCCGACCGGTTGGTGGGTTGCGAGTTGGCCGACACGCGATACGACGAATTGTGTCGATCGATGGGTGGCTGGGGCGAGCGTGTTGAGCGAGCCGAGGAGTTGCCTGGTGCATTGCGGCGTGCGATCGATTCGGGTCAACCGGCGGTGGTCGACGTGCGGATCGACCGGGTCAAGGCACCGATCGTTCGGCGTTAGGTGCTGGTACTTGTTACTGGTCGTCGATGTCGGAGGAGTTTTCGCCTAGCATGCCGAGTTGTTCGAGGCGTCGGTAGAGGCGTGGTCGTGTGAGTCCCAGCAGTCGGGCGGCTTCGGCCTTGTTGCCTGACGCACGCTGCATCGCTTGCCTCAGTTGGTTGCGTTCGATTCGCTGCATGACGTCTTCGAGAGGTTCGATCGGTTCCTGGAGTGGACCGCCGACTCGCTGAGCGTCGATGCCGGTGCGGAAGGCGAACGGCAGGTCGTCGGGTTCGATCAGGCCGGAGCCTCGCTCGGATGTGTTTTGAGCCGCCTCGCGGATCACCGAGTTGAGTTCATCGAGGTTGTCGGGCCAGTCGTATTGGCCCAGTGCGGTCCACGAATTTGCCGAAAGGCCTGCGACCTGGACGGCTGCCGTCTGGTTGTGACGTTCGAGAAAGTGTTGAGCCAGGTGTTGGAAGTCGGTCTGGCGATCTCTTAGAGCTGGCAGGGTGATCGTGATCGACGAAACCTGATAGTGAAACTCGGGCAACAGGTCCTCACAGGCAACAGCCTCTTCGAGCGGCCGAGTGGACGAGACCATCAGTCGCAATGGGTGGGTTGTGGCGAGGGTGTCGATGCTGGCGAGCTTGTCGAGCAACAGCTGCTGAATGTCCCGAGGCAGGCGATCGATGTCGGACAGGAACAGGGCACCGGGTTCCAACACCGCGGCCGCCCCGCCGCGAGTCGACTCGAAGACTCGCGCAATCAACTCGGATTGTTCACTCGGCGGCAGTCGATGCGAGTCGAGAGGGACAAACGAATGGTCTCCCGCGGGTCCCGAGTAGTGTATGGCTCGGGCGGTGTGCTCGCGGCCACTGCCGGTTTCGCCGATCAGGCAGACGCTGGAGTGCGAATTGGCGGCGAGGCGAACCTGTTCCAGGACCCGGTTCATTTGCGGTCCGGAGCCGAGCAGGGAATCCAGGCCGAAGCGTTCGCGGAGCGAGTGTCGCATGGCAGCCAGTTCGGCATGAAGCCGATGTGTTGGCGTTTCGGTTGCTGTTGTCGGTTCGCCCGACGGCACGGGTGTCAGGATGCCCAGGAACCCATCTGCCTGTCCGTCGGCGTCGTTGAGAGGAAAGACGTGGAGCAACTGAGGCAGGCTGTTGCCGTCACGGCAGGCCAATTGGATCGGGATTCCGGCGTCCCGGTGCCGGTCGAGGTCGGGAGGAGGGCAGAGGCTGGCGACCAGCGCGTCGACAGTGCCCGGCTCGAACTCGCTGCTGTAATCGCATCGCCACCCAATCACCTCGTCCGCCGGCCAACCCGTCAGGGTTTCGCACCCGGAATTGAACCAGGCGACAATGCGGTCGGTGTCGAGGACAAAGACTGGAGCTTGGGAACCGGCCAGCCACTTTTCGATTCGTCGTCGGCGTCGGGGCATAGGGAAGAGGGAAGAGGGAAGAGGGAAGAGGGAAGTGTATTTCAGCGAGAGACTCGACCCGAGGTGGCTCCGGCCATCAGTGATTGGATTTCCGTACGTTTTGCGTAGCTGAAGTCGCCTTTGATGGAGTGTTTGAGGCAGCTGGCTGCGGTGGCGTATTGCAGTGCGGTTTCGGGTTCGGCCAGTTCCGGCGTAGTCAGGGCGAAGATCAGTCCACCGGCGAAAGAGTCACCGGCCCCGACGCGGTCGACGATATTTCGAATCTCGTACGGCTGATAGTTCCCATCGGCATCGAGCGGTGCGAAGTGAGTGTGATTGGACTGGGCATCCAGAAGCATCGCGCCCCAGTTGTTGTGGCTGGCCGAGAGGCTTTCGCGGAGTGTGATCGCGACGGTCGCGACGTTGGGGAATTCGGCGACGATTTGTCGAGCGACCGACTGGTAGGCTTCGACGTTGAGTTGTCCGGATTCGACATGGGTTTCATCGGCCTGGATCCCCAGGCACAGGTCGCAGTCTTCTTCGTTGGCGATGACGACATTGATGAAGGGCATCAGTTCTCGGATCGTCTTTCGAGCCAGCTCGACGGTGTCGGTACCGGGTTTCCAGTTCCAGAGTTTCTTGCGGAAATTGAGGTCACAGGAGACGTTGAGTCCGGCTTGTTGTGCGGATTGGACGGCGGCCAGGGCTGCGGCTGCGGCGGCTTGGCTGATGGCCGGAGTGATCCCGGTGATGTGCAACCAGCCGGCTCCGGTCCATGCCGATTTGAAGTCGTACGCGTCGGGATCTTCGAGTGCGATCGCGGTGCCATCGCGGTCGTAGGTCACCGTGCCACCCCGCTGGTTGGCTCCGGTCTCGACAAAGTAGATCCCGAACCGGCCTCGGTCGACTCGACGCAACAACCCGGTATCGACTCCGAACTTTCGCATTTCCTGTTCGAGGCAATCGGTCAGCGGGTTATCGGGCAGTGTACTGAGGAATGCGGATTGCCCGCCCTGGTGTGCGATCGAGACCGCGACGTTGAGTTCTCCGCCGCCGAACGTCGCTTCGAGCCGACCGGGGAGCACTTGTCCGATTCTGAGGAACTCTTCGGGAGCCAGTCGGATCATCACTTCGCCAAATGTCACCACTCGCACGTCTTAGTCCTCGATACTGTCTTGTCGATCTTGTCGATCTTGTCGATCTTGTCGATCTTGTCGATCTTGTCGATCTTGTCGATCTTGTCGATCTTGTCGATCATCGTCTCGGCAGCAGATCTGGCCAGTCTGGCAGACGATCTCGGCGACTTCAAACCGCGTGGGCACAGAACTGGAAGTAGATTTCAGCGGCGTGTTCGAGTTCTGC
>Ga0209089_10005767_pt1 | contig 10109 bp, 9 predicted proteins | sample ArcticOcean_MG_C_FD_187431 | JGI IMG/M metagenome (GOLD analysis project Ga0209089, IMG submission 187431) | Marine microbial communities from western Arctic Ocean - ArcticOcean_MG_CB2_150 (SPAdes) (version 2) | ecosystem: Environmental > Aquatic > Marine > Oceanic | place: Arctic Ocean: Canada...
ATTCTCTGAAAGAGATTTTTGATGACACTAAAAAACATTTTTACACTTGCCGTATTATCCCTGCTTATTAATAGTAGCGGCGCGTTCGCGGCTGACAATTCCGCGGTTGTGGGTAAATGGGATATGGAGTTGAGCTTTCAGGGACAAGGTGTCACGATCAACCTCACAATAACATTTTTTTGGCTAACTTGGCAAAATCAGGGTGGATGGGATGTTGAGTCAAATAATGTCGTTAGTAAGAATTTTTACCAGCTGGCCTTTTTTTAAGAGAAAGTTTAAGTCACTTTCAAATCTTGCCTTGTTGCTTGTAACCTCTATTATCGCGACACTGTCTGCTAGTGGGAGTTCAGCGGCTGAAAACGTTTTCTCAGGGTCTGATATTCAAGAACTGGTGGGATCTTATTGCGTAGTTTGCCATAGTGATACAGCAATGATAGCTGGCATGTCATTAGAGCACATAGATTTCGCCCGGCCCGGCAGCCATGCCGAAATTTTGGAGAAAATGGCCTCAAAATTACGTGCACGCATGATGCCTCCCTCGGGAATGCCACGTCCGGAGCTCGAAGTAATTGACCAAATGGTCAATTGGTTAGAAACAGAACTCGATCAAGCCTGGGCTGAAAATCCGAACCCCGGGCGAATGGTGCCAATACACCGGATGAATCGTTACGAGTATAACAACGCTGTCAATGAGCTGCTTGGGCTTGATGTCAATGTTATCTCGCTGCTGCCAGGAGACCCAACGGCGGACGGCCATTTCGACAATATTGCGGAGTCGTTGCCTTTTTCAACTGCCTATTTAGAGCGGTATATGTCAGTTGCCAGAACTGTGACTCGCATGACAACCGGTTTACCTCCTGTTGCCCCTTCGTTTACTACCTATGAAGTGCCCCTGCATTTAGTGCAAGACTGGCGACAGAATGAGGAAGTCCCATTCGGAACGCGTGGGGGACTTAGTGCTGCACATAATTTTCCAGTTGATGGAGAGTATGTGTTTAGAATTCGTCTAAGGGCCAATTGGCAAAATTTCATTATGGGTTTGGGTTGGCCACAGCAACTTGAAGTTCGACTTGATGGGCGCTTACTAAAACGCTTTACCATCGGCGGGGAAGCACCAGGGATTCCGGCAGCAATAAGCTTTAGCGGTTTGGCTACACCCGGCGAACAGGGTAGTACTGACTGGGAAACATACATGCAAACTGCCGATGAGGAATTGGAGTTCTTATTGCCAGTTGAAGCGGGCGTGGGGGTGGTAACAGTATCTTATATCAGAGAACATTTAGAGGCAGAAAATAGACCTCAACCGATTCTGAAGGGAAGGTTACTTGCCAATGATGAAGTCTATTTGTCTTACCAGCAGGTTCATTCTCTCGAGATAGGAGGGCCATATGGAGACTCAGGTTCTACCACTTCTACTTCCGGTCGAGCCAAGATATTTTCCTGTCACCCAATGGATGAAAGCACCAACGAAATAGCGTGTGCTACCGACATACTTTCCAAACTCGCGAGGAGAGCTTACCGGCAGCCACTCTCAGAGGGCGATTTGGAAACCGTAATGGGGTTCTATAACCAGGGTCGTTTAGCGGGTGGTAGTTTTGACACAGGCATTCAATTCGCTTTGGAATATTTGCTAAGCGATCCTGGCTTCCTGATTCGCACCTACCGTGGAACGGACGATCAAATTTCATCCGATGAGCAATTTCCCCTAAGCGATCTTGAACTCGCATCCCGTTTGTCATTTTTCCTGTGGAGTTCCATTCCTGATGACTCTCTATTAGAAATCGCAGAGAAGAGCGAGCTGAAAGATGTTGAAAATTTACAACAACAAGTTATTCGCATGACCGCAGATCCGCGATTTGTCGAGACGTTGGTCGGTGATTTTTCCTCGCAGTGGCTTAATCTGCGTCGTCTGGAGGATGTCGAAGTAAATTCATTGCTGTTTCCAGATTACGATTTGAGCCTAATTGAAGCTTTTCGGATCGAGACGGAAATGTTTATCGCAAATACATTGCGAACGGATGCGAGTGTACTTGAGCTTTTAAACGCCGACTATACGTTCCTTAATGAACGTCTGGCCCAGCATTATGAAGTTCCTGGGGTCCACGGAAGTCGATTCAGGAAAGTAAAATTGCCAAACCTCGAACAGCGCGGAGGTTTGTTGGCTCATGGTTCTTTGCTCTCTGTAACGTCTTACCCCGGGCGCACCTCTCCTGTTCTGCGTGGTAAATGGTTATTGGACAACATGCTTGGAACGCCACCGCCGCCACCTCCGCCGAATGTATCGAATTTGCCTGAAGCTGAAATTGGCCAGGCGCCTAAGTCAATTCGAGACAGGCTTGAACAACATCGCTCGAACCCCGTGTGCGCTTCCTGCCATACGGTCATTGACCCGCTTGGATTTGCATTGGAAAATTTTGATGTGATTGGTGGCTGGCGAACCCTGGACGAAGGTGGCATTCCGATTGACTCCGACGGCAGTTATCCTGGTGGGATAGAGTTCAAAGGGTTTTCGGATCTACGTGCTTGGATGCTCGACCGTCCCGAGCAGTTTGTTCATACCCTTACTGAGAAACTGATGGAGTATGCCTTAGGCCGCAGGGTCGAATATTTTGATCAACCCACCATTCGTCACATCGTAGATGGTGCTGCAGCTGAAAATTACAGTTGGTCCTCTTTGATTTGGGGTATTGTCAATAGTCCTGCATTCTTAACGAATTCAACTAGAGCGAGCAGCGGCGACTAAAGGAAATGCAAACTATCTGTTCGATGTTTGACCAAGTACATTTATATTTTAGATTTCTGTAATCTTATTACGTGAAGGAAAATTGAAATGGCGATAATACCTAAAACCGTAAATATCAGCACGCGGAAAACACTGCCACGCAGAACTATCTTGCGTGGTCTCGGTGCGGCAGTGGCTCTTCCGTTGCTAGATGCTATGGCCCCCGGGCTCTCCGCTAACGCAAGCGCTCAAGGGGCAGCTAGAACTCCCATTCACAGATTCCAGACCGTCTATGTTCCAAACGGAATGGCCATGCCCTACTGGACTCCAGAAAAAACAGGACGTGATTTCGAACTAACGCCAATTTTGGAACCACTTGCACCCTATAAAAACCAGATGCTGGTTTTATCGGGCCTTAAGGCAAACTGGAATAGGGCCCATGCAGGGGCCTCCGGATCATTCCTGACTGGCGTAACTCGCGGAGGTAGAAACGAGGTAGAAATACTAGCAGATGTCTCGGTAGATCAATTGCTGGGTGCGAAGTTGGGAAAAGAGACGCAATTGTCATCTCTTGAGCTTTCAATGGACGCGCCCCAGAACGCTGGAGCATGCACTGCAAATCTTAGTTGTGTGTACACTTCTACCCTTTCATGGAGCGGTCCCACCGAACCCCTTCCGATGGAATACAACCCTCGCGCGGTATTTGAAAGACTATTCGGAGATAGCGGAAGCACGAGTCGAGATGCTCGTGAGGCACGATCGAAGCAACAATCAAGTATTCTCGATACGGTTTTGAGACAGTTATCGGGCCTTAAATATCAACTTGGAGCAGAAGATAAACATTTAGTGAATAGTTACGTTGAATCAATTCGGAATGTTGAACGGCGCATTCAGAAGACGGAGGAGCAGATTGATCTAGAGCTCCCCGAATTTGCTCAACCTGAAGGTGTTCCCGTTGATTTTGAGGAGCATGTTACGGTGATGCAGGACCTGCAAGTATTGGCCCTGCAGTCTGACTTGACCCGAGTTATAACTCTCATGATGAGTGAAGAGCAGAGCCCTCGCGCCTATCCGCAAATTGGTGTTCCCGAGGCACACCACCCTTTATCTCATCACAATAACAATCCACTTATAGTAGAGAAGATGTCGATTATTAATCGCTATCATGCACAGTTGTTTGCCAATTACCTGGCAAAGCTTGCGGCAACTCCAGACGGAGAAGGCTCTTTGCTGGACCATATGACGATTCTTTACGGCGCCGGGATTTCCAATAGCACAATACACTCTGGAGACGATCTTCCAGTACTACTCCTTGGTGGGGGAGCAGGACGTTTAAACGGTGGTCAACACATAAAATATGCGGACCAACCTTCAATGGCAAACCTGCTAGTGGCAATAATGGACAAATTCGATTTGCCTGTCGACAGTATCGGCGGAAGTACGGGAAAGCTTCCTATCGATGGCGTATAACAAACTCAGAGATCAGATACACCTATGCATAGAAATAACTTAGTTAAGATTCTATTACCGCTATGGACAGGCTTTTTGTTTGGGGCTGGAAGCCAGGCAGAGCCACTAATCGTCGACACAGCAAAGGCAAGCAATTGGGTGTTGCTTGAGACCCTGATGGCTGAAGGCAGTGATGTAAATGCAGTCTTTGCAGATGGCACCTCGGCGCTGCATTGGGTTAGCTATAGAGATAATTCAGTAATGGCAAGTCTTCTGATTGAGGCAGGTGCCAATGTAAATGCCACCACCGATTTAGGTGTAACGCCGTTATGGCTGGCTGCACAAAATGGAAGCACCAGTATGGTTCAAACTTTAGTTACAGCCGGTGCAGACCCTGATGTCAATCTCTTGTTGGGAGAATCCGCGGTGATGATTGCCGCTCGTTCTGGGGATGCGACGGTTGTGGAGCTACTGCTAAAAGCAGGCGCGAATCCGAATGTAAGCGCAACCCGTGGGCAAACTGCGTTAATGTGGGCTGCAGGGCAAGGCTATGCGCCGGTTGTTGAAGCGTTGCTTGAATATAACGCCGATGTTCATACTCGAACTGAAGTTCAATCATTACTGATGAAGACTGATAAGGAGCAGTACAGCCATCCAGATTTTAGGGGTAATCATAATACGGGCGGAAACAATGCATTGATGTTTGCGGTCAGATCTGGACACCTGTCTTCTGCAACCTTGTTAGTGAGTGCAGGGAGTAATGTGAATGAGACTTCTGCATCCGGAGTGAGCCCCTTAATCGAGGCGGTTCATGGAGGCAATGCAAAAATTGTACAGCTGCTCGCTGAAAACGGAGCTGATTTGAATGCGGTAGATCCAGGTTACACTGCATTACACGCGGCCGTGCTGCGCAGAAACTATCCGGCTTTGGAGGTTCTCCTTGCCCTCGGGGCGGATACGGAAGTACGCGTGGAGAAGGCGACACCAACACGTCGCCAATCGCTGGATTTCCATTTTCATGAGACCTTCGTTGGCGCCACGCCACTATGGCTTGCCGCGCGCTTTACGGAACCTGTCATGATGAGAGTGCTTCTTGAGTTTGGTGCTGATCCTCACGTTACGCACAATGTCCGTTACCCTGCAGGGGGAAATAGAAGACCTTTCAGTATTGCCGATGAGGGAGAGTTGTCAGTTTTGATGGCGGCTGTGGGAATGGGAAACCGACGTCTGGACAGGGTCTCAAAAATGGGGCGCAGTGAAAGGGATTTTCTGGACAGTAGTGCTAGGGAATTACTAACCCTGGAGTCGGTTAAGCTCGCAATTGATGCGGGCGTAGATCCGAACCTTCGAGATGCTTCAAATCGATCTGCGCTAGATGCTGCAAATAGCCTTCGCTACGAATCTGTTGTTTCAGTTCTTTCGAAACTTACCCTTAATCAATAAAAATTCGTAGGCTTTAGCTTGAATTGCGGTGATAACTATTGGTTTTCGCATAGAGGATCCGAAGCGCATCGGGAGCGCGTGTGGTCTTCCCCCATCTGGATTACACCACCTTAGTAATAAAGGGGTCAGAGTACTTTGATCCGAGACCGATAAATCGAGTTAGAGTAAAAATACAGTACTGTGTTCTTATTCTATCCCGGTTTTTATTCACCGACAGCCGAGAAATACAGTTATGCCAAAACTGAACAAAATCCGATACCGACAGACATTAGCGGTACTCTTTGCGCTCGTTGTTTCTGTCACTGCATTCTCCCAAGTTACGGATGCCCGTTTCTCCCCCAGCGATGACTACAGCTTCGACGAAGCATTCTTCAAACTGCCAACCGGCAGATCGATCGGCGCCACCTCGGGGCTGGCAATCCATCCGAATGGCTCTTCATTCTGGATCTTTGATCGCTGCGGTGCCACCGATTGCCGAGGGTCAGATCTTGCCCCGATTATGAAATTCGATAGTGAAGGCAATCATCTTCTCAGTTTTGGAGCAAATCTGTTCCAGCGTCCCCATGGATTGTTTGTGGACAGAGATGGCAATGTCTGGGTAACGGATGATGTCGGCTCACGTGACATAGACACTGTAAGCGAAGGAAAAGGGCATCAGATTTTCAAGTTCAGCCCCGCAGGTGAGTTGCTCATGACCCTGGGTAAACCCGGCATTCCTGGTAACGGACCGGACACATTCAATATGCCATCGGCAGTACTCATTGCGCCCAATGGCAACATCTTTGTCGGTGACGGACATGGCCCTGGTTCCAACGCTCGCATCGTGAAGTTTAATTCTCGTGGAGAGTATCTCATGACATGGGGGTCATCTGGCGAGAGTTCGAATCAGTTTCATACGCCTCACGCCCTGGCTATGGACTCTGCTGGCAGGTTATTTGTTGGTGATCGTGGTAACAATCGAGTGCTTATTTTTGATCAGTCGGGCAACTTTCTCGACGAGTGGAAACAATTTGGTCGACCTAGCGGTATGTTCATTGATGACAATGACCTGTTGTATGTCGCCGATTCCTCATCTTCAAACAACCCACGATCTAATCCTGGTTTTGAAGAAGGCATTCGAGTCGGGAATGTGAGAGATGGCCGCATAATTTTGTTTATCGAGGACCCCGATGCAAACGGTAGTCAGGAGGGTGTGATTGCTGATAGTGATGGAAATATCTATGGCTCACTTACAGCAGGCATGGCTTTGCGGAAATACTCACAATCAAAGGGATCAGAGTAATTTGATTGCTAAAAACTAGAGGACGGATTATGAAAATACAAATTAGAACAACAATACTGGCGGCCCTTCTGCTCGGGTTCTCGACAGTAGCGGCAGCACAATCCAGGGAAGCAATTGATGTTGCGTCTCTCGGTCCCCAGATAGGTGAGCGGGTGCCGGATTTCAACCTGCCAGATCAATATTGTCAGCCGCGAACGCGCCGCTACTATTAATAAGCAGGGATAATACGGCAAGTGTAAAAATGTTTTTTAGTGTCATCAAAAATCTCTTTCAGAGAATTGTGTGTCCGGAATGCGCCTGATAATTTGTCCGCCGGCATTGGGTTGGCATCAATAACGGTAACCTGAGGGGCTATACTCTACCGCGCCTGGAAACTCCATTTGTCGTGGTACGGAGTGTCCAACCAAAATTGGTGAGTCCACAGAAGTGCCGCGTGCATGACTACGCATAAAGGCATTCTCTGCAGCTCGGGGTGGAACCCCGCCTTGCAAGCAACGCTTTACTACTTCTGCTACTTCCGCTGGCTTATCGAGCTGCGGATAGTGCCCGGCTGTTGGCAGATACCACAGTGAACTTTCCACATCACGATCATTCAAATAGGTTCGCCAAACATGGTTAGCAACCCTGGCCGGTTGACCTGCGTCCCTGAGGCCCCATAAATAACCCACTGGGACAGGGCTCCTTTGCAGGTTCTCCAGCCAGCGATGTTCGTTGGCGGCTCGTTCAAGCAGGTATTTCCCAACATATAGCCTCGCTCCAATGCCATCATTAAATGCATGAATATCAGCGACTGCGACCCGCCGCTCCGGTCCACTGATAACTCTGGGGCGCGCCTTGAGTTCTGCAATTTGCTCGGGCCCCTGAACCGGGTGGAGTAGCGGTGCCCGATTTTCACCTAAGGTTGAGAGCGGCAAATACATGCCAGCATTGGACATGAAGTGATAATTGAGCTCATATCCCGGGTCAGGGTTGTCCAAATAATTACCCAGGAACGCCAGTCCCACACTCACCCCTCTGTCATGGGTAAATAGGTGAAAATGCTGCCAATCCAGAATGTTCGTAACAAAATGATCAAGAAGCCTGGCGTCATCCTCCAACATGTAGGAGTAGCCGTTTTGCGGCTTGTCGGAAAAACCAAAACCCGGGAAATCCAGAGCTGCAATAAAATAATCATCCTGCAGATAGGGGATCAGTTCCGAGAAATCGATACTGCTGGTTGGATACCCGTGTACCAGTAGTAAAGGCGGATTGGACGGGTTGCCGAAGGTACGATAAAAAACCTGCACTTCCAGATTGTTATTAAATTCAGTCGTGGAGGTCCAGGGAAAGTAACTTCCTGCATCATGCCAGTTTTTTGCCAGGGAAGAATAGAATGTGAAATCTGTTGATTGGGCAAAGGTAGAAAAGGGAAATACTGCAGCTCCTGCCGCCCCTAATTTTAGTAGTTGTCTGCGTTTCATTGACTTGTATCTCCTAACTGGGCCGTTCATGGTAGATTTATCTAATATTGCTCGCGACCCACCGATGACTGGGGCAGGGTCGGCACAGTGGCCGGGCTACAGATCGGACTCAGGCCCGCGTCCTTGTGGCGCCAAATGTGGCGGAACTCGGGGGTCAATTCGATCTCCATGAAATGGCGCAAGCTGGCATATTGCATGATGTTCATGCGCCACCAGCTGACGCCGGGAGGGTTGAGCGCGTCGGGCACTTCGGCGCGGACAAATCGCACGCGGTCCGTCGTACTCAGCTCCCCGCCGCCCTGGTAACGTGCGTAGGCCTCGCGGCCGGTCGAGCCCGGAAACTCGCCTCTGGGGTAGAAGGCCTCCTCGCGGAGTTGGATGAGATTCACCATATAAAATACCGTGTCGGTCGGGTCGTCGTTGGTGACCTGCCGCGGCGTTGGGGGTACGTCCGGCGCCGGGGTAATCACTGTCTGCTCGTTCGCCACGGCGGCCCCACGGTGCACGACGGCCGCCTGCTGCGCGGCGCTCCCTTCTACCATTTCCCATGCCCGCCAGTCCGGGTAGTGCTTCAACACCACGACGTCCCAGTCGCAATAGGCTTTGAAGGGCCAATCCTCCGGGCGACCGGGCAGCGTCCGGCCCAGGACGTCGTTCAGGAGCATGGTCGTCACGCCGGCCTCTTCCTCGACAGCACGAAGGCCCGCGAGATAGGTGCGGTAGGCGGCGTCGGAAGTCTTAAGAGCATACAGCGTCCCTGCCGGGTAGGCGGGGGTCTGCCGCAGCTTCACCTCCTCCAAGCGGAAGAAGGCGGCGTCGCCGTGATTCTCGGCCAGACGGATACCCAACTCAGTCCGGGGTGGGTCCTGCGCCACCACAGTGCCAGCGGCGAGTGCCAGGTAGACGACGAGGCTCAGACCTGAGCGAAATACTATCGTAGGATCGATCATTTCGAACTCCATTGTAGATGTTTACATTGTCATAAATTATGAAATTTCAATTTTAGTAAGCTGTGAGCTATTGCCGATATCACCACGGGCAAATGTATTGAAAGAGATGGTCGTTCTATCTTTGTCTGATGTGTTTTTCTCGACATCATGCTCTACGAGTGAAGGGAACAATATGAGTTTTCCCTGGATTGGTTCAAACCACTTGCATTCGGAATTTAAGTCATTGAGCTCTTCATATTGGAAAGCCAGGGGAATCAGATCATGAGTACGGTGAAACCTCAGCGGGGGTAAACCGTCTCCTTCTTTTCCTGTAACGAAGATAACTCCGCTGATAATACTATTCGGGTGCTTGTGCTTTGGGTGGAATTGATTGGTTCTAGCAGTGTTTGCCCACGATTGGGTGATATAGATTTCGTTTTGGCTTTTTATTCGCAAAATCTGTTCTTTGTAAACATCTAATTGTGAATCGATGAACTTCCTAAGGTTTTCAAGTTCTGCGCCATCCAGAATTCTGTCGTTTTGGGACATGAGATTTCCCAAATTATTTGCCATTGCCAATTCAGAAATAGTTTTTTCTTCAGTGTTGGTGAACTTGTATATGTCAGAGCAAACCATGACTGGGAATGAAAAGAGAGGAAAAACGGTATTCATTTTGTACCTGCTATTTTGACACTTCTTACTGGGTTAATTATTCCGCTCGAGCTCGTAGCATGCGGAGGATACTAATCAGTTCACGAAAATACTTATTTTCTTTTAGCACAACATTCATTGCTGCTGTGAGTTCTTTGAACTCAGCGACCGCG
>Ga0209089_10005784_pt1 | contig 10094 bp, 10 predicted proteins | sample ArcticOcean_MG_C_FD_187431 | JGI IMG/M metagenome (GOLD analysis project Ga0209089, IMG submission 187431) | Marine microbial communities from western Arctic Ocean - ArcticOcean_MG_CB2_150 (SPAdes) (version 2) | ecosystem: Environmental > Aquatic > Marine > Oceanic | place: Arctic Ocean: Canada...
GGAATGGATGACTAAGAACGGTACGATCGTATAAATGAGGCATAAAGATCCTAAAAGAGCTCCTACTGTCCACAGGGGGGTTTGGGATGCACTGAAAGAAACTGCTAAAGATGATCCTGAGATGAAACGGGCTTACACCAAGTTGCCGCCTACAAAATAACTAAACAATCGGCAGTTTATTAATAACCTCTTCAACCGAGATATTATTTATATCACCGTTGTCTCCAACGATATGGATTTGATGCTTTCCTTTGGTACTAATTAGCTTTGTATCAGTAGGTCCATAAAGAGTAAGGGAAGGGGTGTTGACCACAGCAGACAGATGAGCAAGACCTGTGTCAGAGCAAATGCAGTAATCCGCGTTATCTATAATGTAGGCTACTTCATTTAACGGCAAGATTTCTAAGGCCTTTGCTTTTTCTGAAACAGATGAAATATCCTTAGCTCTTATAAGTTCATCTTTATTCCCTGAAGGCAATAAAACATTCACACCACAATCATCAAGGTGTTTAACTAAATCCTTCCAGTAGGCAGCAGGCCATTGTTTAGTTGGCCAGCTAGCATTCTGAACAAGCACAACGTAGTTAGCTGGTAGTTCCAGCGCAGGCTTTATGAATTTAACTTTAGAAATTCCATAGTCAATATCAGGAGTAGATTCATAGCCTAAAGTTGATGCCAATAATTCTTTTTGTCTTTCAATGGCATGTAAACCCTTCTTGATAGTAACTTTCTTAGAATACGCCCAGTGTGCTGGATATTCTCTAGAACTGCTTGCATCCATTCCCGCAACCTTGTGCTTTGATAGAAATGACAAGAAAGCACTCTTGAGGTTATTTTGCATATCGACCACAAAGTCATAATCAGCTGCATTTATCTCTTTTTTTACTAAGTTCAGGGCTTCTCTGGATTCTGATGATAGAAACTGTTTTCTCCAGTTTCTATGATCTGTTTCGATTATTCTATCCACAGTAGGGTGCCAGCTTGGAACAGATGAAAAAGCTTTATCCACAACCCAGTCAAAACTGATGTTCTTAATATTCTGTTCAGCTTCTGTCAGTGCCGGCAAGGCATGCATAAGATCGCCCATTGAAGTCAGCTTTAGAATTAAAACTTTCATAAATCTAGATAAACCTATGATTAAAAGAACTGTTTAAAGAATGCACTTACGCGGTGTCTGGCATTATGAAGACCAAGAGATTGAGAGGAGATGTAGTTGAGTTGCAGGGACAATCGCTTACCTTCATAAGGTTGAAATCCATGCCAACAATTTTTGGTGACTCTAAATCCGACCATGCTTCCAAATGTGCATGGAACTTCTTCAATGTAGTTGGTCAAATCTTCACTATCTTTTAAAAGTCTCAAGTGTCCTTCATTCTCGTTCCAGTTCTGGTTTAGGTACAGCAGAACGGTCACAGTTTTAGTACTTGAATCCGTATGAATTTTACCGTCCTTTAGCCTTGAATATCCTCTTAGTGTGGTAACGGCAGGCTTATTCTTTAGTTCAACTTTAAATTTATCTTCTAACAATTTTCTAAATTCTGGACCTTCTAGTTCTTTAATCAGATCTTTTATGTTTTGACCTGCATTGACACCAACTGGAAAGCTTCCCCCTTCAGATATATCAGGAAAATCTTCTACAAGTGCAGAAGAATTAACATCTTCAAGAAAACTGTTACTAACCGTGAAGAATGGGAAATACTCCTTTTGAACTTCAGTCTCTTGAATCTTTTTAAGATTAAGATAGTTACTTGGCATCTTGTTTTTCTTGCTCTTTTAATTGAATTCTTCTTAGAAAAGACATGAAAGTTTCTGGTTGTTGTCCGCCTTGTATAAGGTATTGATCGTTAATTATGTAGGTAGGAACTGCTCCAATACTTCTTTCTATTGAATCAAGTTCTTGATTTTCGACTTCTTTGGCACCAGTATCAGATTCTAAGAAGGTTGTAACCTCTGATTCATCAAGCCCCACATCGGATGCAATTTTTGTAAGGACTTCAACGGAACCTACGTCCTTGCCATCAGTGAAGTATGCGTAAAACAGAGCTTCTGATAATTCGTTTTGCACATTCTTTTGCTCCGCATACCAAAGTAACCTATGCGCAAGAAAGGTATTTGGTATTCTTTTTGTTTTAGAGAAATTAAAGTCAAATTCTAGATCTTTACCTATACTTACAATTTCATCATAGACGCCATTACCGCGATTAGATCCAAATTTTTGCTGCATATAAAGTTCTTTATCGTATCCATTCTCAGGAATTTCGGGATGCAATTCATAGGGTTTCCAAGAAATTTTAAATGAGAGTTCATTTTCAAGTTCTTCAATAGCTTTCTTTAAGTTTCGAAAACCTATGACACACCAAGGGCAGACCACATCAGAAACTATTTCTATTTTGAGAGTATTCATATCAATAATTATTTATTTAGATAAATGCTATAGTAATGTTTATAAAAATCCATTAAAAAGCGTTATGAAAACAATCTGTGTTTATGCCGGTTCTTCCCTAGGCAACAAAGAATCTTTTAGTACTGCAGCAACTAATCTAGGCCACTCCATAGTTCATTCAGGTTTTTCAATGGTCTACGGAGGCGGCAGCAGAGGCCTAATGGGAGTGGTAGCTAATGCTGTGTTAAGTAAAGAAGGCCATGTCACTGGAATAATAACAAAACAATTAGACGACATAGAGGTGGGCCATAAAGAGCTGACTGTATTAGAGGTTGTTGACACTATGCATGAAAGAAAAGCTCGAATGGCAGAGCTGTCCGGTTCAGTTATTTCTCTTCCTGGCGGCGTCGGTACCTGGGAAGAGTTCTACGAAGCACTAGCTTGGAATCAATTAGGATTTTATTCAAAGCCCATTATTCTTCTTAATGTTGATAATTATTATGATGACCTGTACAGCTTTACAACCAAGTCAGTAAAAGAAGGATTTTTGCCTCAAAAAACTTATGAAGATTTATTTATGGTCGATAGTATTGATGAAGCTATTAGTATCGTCGAAAATTTTGAAAAGAAAGACGGTAAAGATTGGTTTAAGCGGCTGGAAAGGTAGATTTCTGTATTTAGGAATATCTAATAAGTTATTGATTTAATACAATAAATAAATTATTTATTATTATTGGTTGCAAAAACTTCTAATTTTTTATAAATTTAGATCAGGACATATTTCAGAAAGAACTAGAACTCGAGACCCGGATCTGGAAGAAAATGGACAGAAGAAGAAGGGTGAAAGGAACAATGAAAGTTGACCACCTGTGAGCTGGAAAGGGTACTAGCCATACAGTGAGTAACCCGCACTGGACCCTTCAACTTCGAATTCTAATAATTAAACGTCTTAATTAATTGATAAGAAATTTTTCCAGATTCAAATTCACTTTCGTAAACGTCAATTTTTGAAACAGAGCTCTTTATGGGCTCTGCTAGTTCGGGAATCTCAATAATAGCTCTTTCTTTTTCTTTAAACCTACCCAGAGTAATGTGGGGATGGTATTGTTTAAGGTGAGTTTCAAACCCTATTGTATTGATTATATCTTCAATTTTAGTGTGTATTTTTTTCAACTGTGAAGTCAGATTTATATTGGCAACAAGAACTTGGCCTTTGTCGTTTGGAAAAAGAGAAATGGAGTTAATTTCCAGTGCTATTTGTGACTTTGAAGTAATTATTTTTTCTAAATTAACAAACATCTCATCAATTTGCTCTGGTTCCATGGAGCCTATGAAATTGAGAGTAATATGATGGCTATTATTATTTTGCCAAGAAATGTTGTGATCCTTTAAGAGGCCGATCTTAAAGTTTTTCTTTATTTCGACTATTTTATCGTTAAGTTCCTTAACCGGCGTTAAGGCTATAAATATTCTTGCCATCTTTTCTTTTTTTATTGATCATAATGATTACTTTTATTGAATCAAGCACTTTATATATGTTCTTACGTTAGAATAACCATTGGAGAAGTTAATTGATTAAAAAACAAAGAATTCTAACTGGTATAACGACAAGCGGCATACCTCATCTAGGCAATTTATCGGGTGCGGTTTTACCCGCAATTAATGCAAGTAATAATGAAGACACATCCTCTTTCTTATTTCTTGCTGATTATCATTCTCTTATTAAAAATCTTGATCCATCTTTAACACACGATTCTAGTTTTGAAATTGCTGCTTGTTGGCTGGCCTGTGGCCTTAACGCAGAAAAAGTAACTTTTTATCGTCAATCTGACATTCCTCATATATTTGAACTTACTTGGATCTTGAGTTGTTTATCTGCAAAGGGACTTTTGAATAGAGCCCATGCATACAAGGCAGCTATGGCTGAAAATGAACTAGTCGGATCTAAAGACCTTGATAAAGGCATTACAATGGGTCTGTTTAATTACCCGGTTCTAATGGCAGCTGACATATTAATGTTTAATGCAAATATTGTTCCGGTAGGTCAAGATCAAAAACAACACATAGAAATGACCAGAGATATTGCTGCAAGATTTAATCATCATTACGGAGATATATTCACTATTCCTGAAGCATTAATAGATGATGAAAAGGGGGTCTTGCCGGGTCTGGATGGTCAGAAAATGAGTAAATCATACAAGAACACCATTCCTGTTTTTACTGATACTGATAGTTTAAGAAAAGCGGTGATGAAAATTAAGACCAATTCCAAAGAACCAGGTGAACCAAAAGACACAGAAAGCTGTACAATTTTTAAGATCTACAAGTCATTTTCAGACTCCAATGAAATTAATCAGCTCGCCTTGGACTATAAAGATGGCATAGCCTGGGGAAAAGCAAAAGAAATACTTTTTCAAAAACTAGAAGACAGCTTGTCAGGTTACAAATCTGAATATAAAAAAATAATTAGTGATAGAGGTCACGTAGAAGAGACTTTAGTTACAGGGTCAAAGAAGGCACTGGAAGTGTCTTTGCCATTAATAGAGAAAGTTAGAAAAGCAGTAGGTATAAAAGGATTTGCGCAACTCTAGTAAAAGAAAAGTAATACCAATTCATTCAGCTTGGGCCTTCAGCCTAGACTCAAAAAGTACTCTTAGATTGCATGACCACGGCTTGTTGCGAGTGTTCAAAATTCGAATCGATAAAAAATCAAAAGAATTTAATCCGTATGCTTTCTTCACATCTTTAATTGATAGTAATTTTTATCAAGAACTCTTTTTTGATCATTTTAGTCAAATAAGTGATGGAAAGCATGGTCCTTTTTTAACAGAGAACATTTCTCCAGGTAACTTCTCTGAAGAAAAAAATAAGGGTTTTAACGAGAAATTTTTAAAAATTGTCACTTCCCCCCAATGGGGGTGTCCAAAAATTTCTGGAGATGCTTTTGAAAAAATAAAACTTTTACAGGATCATGTGGTTACAGACAGGACACTGATTTATTTCTTGGATAAATGCAGAACATTCAATACTTCTTCTAATGAAGCTAAAATCTACGAACATGAATGGTCTCATAATTTATCAAGTTTTTATGAATTTATTCTATACGATCCGGAGGTCAAAACAGGTCACATATTGATACTGACCTATGAGTAAGCAATTATCGAAATTGCCCTCAACTATCTGGATTCTCTCGGCAGGATTGCTGTGTGTTGGTGCAGGCCAATCAGTTATTTTTATTACAATACCTCCCTTAGCTAGAGATTTAGGATTATCTGAAATTCAAATTGGTTCAATATTTGCTTCATCTGCTTTAGCGTGGATGATATTAAGTCCTTTTTGGGGAAAATTAAGTGACAGAATTGGAAGAAAGAAAGTAGTCATTATAGGTTTAATTGGTTTTTCTATTTCACTGATGTTATTTAGCTTAACTATTTCTTTAGGAGAAAAAGGAGTTTTACATGGAAGTATTCTTTTTGCTTTATTGATAGCAGCCAGATTAATTAACGGAATGTTTGGCAGTGCTACCAGGCCATCTTCAGGAGCGTGGGTAGCGGATATTACTAATACAGAAGATAGAAGTCGTGCGTTTGCGAGATTAGATTCTGGTTTTTCGATGGGTAGAATACTTGGTCCGGCTTTAGCAGGATTTTTACTTTTAATTTCTTACACAGCTCCTTTTTATCTTTTTGCTTTTATGGCTTTCATTGTGATGATTCTAATAACAAGAGAAAAGGCTTATAAAGGTTCTCAAGTTCTTCCTAAAGATCATATTTTTATAAAAACTTACGATCCAAGGGTATGGCCTTTTCTTGTTGTTTCAGCGGCTTTTGGAATTTGCAATGCAGCTCTTGTGCAAACCTCTTCCTTCTATTTTCAAGATGTAATTGTCCCATTTTCTGAAAACTATATTGCTATAGCAAGCGCTGGTTTTATGTTGTCTGCATTGGGAATCTTAACGGGTCAACTTATTATTGCCGATAGGCTACAAACATCGCCAGGATCCCTCATAAGAGCAGGGGCAGTCTTTCTATGTTTATCTTTATTAGGAGTTGCTTTAAGTAATACTTTATTGGAAATATATACATCCTTGTTCTTTTATGGTGTAGGTGGGGGAATGCTTGGTCCAGGTATTTCTTCTTCCCTGTCTTTATCGGTAGGTAAAGAAAATCAAGGTGCAGCGAGCGGGTTTCTAGGCATGGTCATTCCTGTAGGCCATGTCATATCACCTATCATTGCCATGCCGTTGTATATTTTATCACCCAAAGCCCCATATCTATTGGGTGTTTTTGTTATGTTTCTGGCTATAGTTTTTGTTTTCTTCAATTCAAGACATCAGTGGATAAGAAAAAAAGGCTACAGAAAACTACCGACAAAAACTATAGACGATTCTCTGGATATTGGTTAATAAATGGTATCATTCCTGGGTCACTTGAAGACTCTTGTAGGTTTAACAAAAGAAATGAATAAGGAGACGGTTGATGTTTAAAGAAGATCTATTGAAAGGAAAAAGAATTTTAGTTACTGGAGGAGGTTCTGGGCTGGGTAAAGAAATGTCTAGATATTTTCTGAAATATGGAGCAGAAGTTTTAATTTGTGGACGCAGGGTAGGCGTCTTAGAGGAAACAGCTAAAGAATTAATGGATGAACAGGGAGGTTCTGTAAAGTGCTATGGTCTGGACATAAGAGGGCCTCAAGACGTTGATAATGTAATCAATGAAATCTTTGAAGAAGCTCCTTTGGATGGTCTTGTTAATAATGCAGCAGGCAATTTTATATCTCGAACAGAGGATCTTTCTCACAGAGGTTTTGATGCGATAGCCAGCATTGTTTTTCACGGAACCTTTTACGTAACTCATGCTGTGGGTAAGAGATGGTTAGAGCTTGGAAGGCCGGGTAATATCATTTCTATATTGGCTACTTGGGTTTGGACGGGATCTGCATTTACGGTGCCTTCAGCTATGTCCAAAAGTGGCATACATTCAATGACGCAATCCCTGGCTACAGAATGGGGAAAAACGGGTGTACGAATTAATGCCATAGCTCCTGGTCCTTTTCCTACAGAGGGAGCTTGGGCAAGACTTTCGCCTAATCAAGATCCTACTGAGGCTGCATCAGACACTAGCGGTGCTTACAGTCAAAATCCGATGGGAAGAGTTGGGGAGATGGAAGAATTAGGGAACTTAGCAACATTTCTTATGTCCGATGGATGTAACTATTTAAATGGCCAGACGATAGCTATTGATGGCGCTGAATATCTAACCGGAGGAACCTTCTATAGGCAGCTCGCATCATTGAAAGATGAAGACTGGGAAGCTTTAAGAGATTCCATTAAAAGTACAAACGAGAAAGACAAAGCCAAAAGGTCCGTCTAAAGAAATCTAAATTACAGATAAAAAAATCATAGGAGTAAACATGAACGCATCAATAACTGAAATGAACAGAGTATTAGAGTTGCAAAAACAGCTAAATATAACCGAAGGCGCTCCTAGTGCAGCTTTGAGGTTAGACAGGTTGGATAGGTGCATAGCAATGGTTACGGCCTATAAGAAAGAGATTGTACAATCCATGCAAGATGACTTTGGAAACAGAGATCCCGTTATGAGCTCAGTTACAGAGGTAGACTCAGTAATAGGACCGATGGTCCATGCTAAGAAAAAATTAAAAAAATGGATGAAACCAGAAAAACGCAAAGCTTCATTGGGGATTCCTGGGACTGGAGCATTGTTATTTTTTTCCGGTGCAAAGGCATTAATTAATTATCAGCCTAAAGGGGTTGTAGGCGTTATCAGTCCATGGAACTTTCCTGTAAATCTAGCATTGGCTCCCTTGGCAGGTATTATTGCAGCTGGCAATAGAATTATGCTTAAGCCATCAGAACTTACTCCTTCTTCCTCAGATCTCATGAAGAAGATGATTAATGAATACTTTGATGAATCTGAAATTGCTGTCTTTACTGGCGATCCAGAAGTTGGTGCTTCTTTTAGTGGCTTAGCTTTTGACCACATGTTGTTTACGGGTGGAACGGCTATAGCGAAGCATGTCATGAGAGCAGCAGCTGAAAATTTAGTTCCTTTAACATTAGAGCTAGGAGGAAAGTCTCCTGTGGTGGTTGGTAAAAGCTCTAATATCAAAGATGCAGCTAAGAGAGTCATGCAAGGAAAAACCATGAATGCCGGTCAGATATGTTTAGCTCCAGATTATGCATTGGTACCAGAAGAGAAACTCAATGATTTTGTTGAGGCTGCTGTTTCTGTGACCTCTGAAATGTATCCTGAAATGAAGGATAACTCAGATTACACTTCCATAATTAATCAAAAACATTACGACAGGATTCAAGGTTACTTAGAAGACGCTAAGCAAAAGGGAGCAAAAGTTGTAGAGATAAATCCCGGAGAAGAAGATTTTTCTCAGCAACAACATCATAAGATCCCACCAACTATTGTTCTTAATCCGACAGACGATATGCAAATAATGCAAGAAGAGATATTTGGACCTGTGTTGCCTGTTAAAACGTATTCAAAGGTATCTGAGACCGTTGATTATATAAATTCTAAAGATAGACCGCTTGGATTGTATTACTTCGGCAAAGATAAAGATGAAAAAAAATACGTCATAAATAATACGACTTCTGGGGGAGTGACTGTCAATGACGTTATTTCTCACATACAAATGGAAGATCTTCCTTTTGGTGGAGTCGGTCCAAGTGGGATGGGTTCATACCATGGACACGATGGATTTAAAGAATTCAGCCATGCAAAATCAACTTATACTCAATCAAAAATAAACTTAATGGCCTTAGCAGGTCTGGTTCCTCCATATAAAAAGAAGGAAGAAAAGCCTTCTGCTTAAATCTGTTTAGGAATATATTTTCAGACTTAGAATTCTTATGAATAATGTAAGTCTATTAATAGCCCTTCGTTACTTTAGAAGTAAGAGAAGTGGCTTCGTGTCTATCATCTCTAAAATGGCATTCGCAGGAATAGCCATTGGAGTTGCGGTTTTAATTATAGTCACCTCTGTAATGAACGGCTTTGAAAAAGAACTGCAAACAAGAATACTACAAGCCATCCCGCACGCGTCTATAGAAGGAAATATTAGCAATGATGATATTGATGAAATTGTAAACACACTATACGAGAATAAAAAAATAGTTGGTGCTGCGCCGTATATAGAAACTCAAGGGTTGGTTAGTTCAGGTTCATCTTTAAAGGGTGTTTATATTTACGGAGTGAATCCTTCTGAAGAACCTTCTATTTCAATAGTTTCTGAACAAATGATTGATGGAACTTGGGATAGCTTAAGCGATGATGGGTACAATCTTTTGATGGGAGACATCTTAGCTGTACAACTAGGATTGAGGCTAGGAGATAAGGTTAATGTACTTGTTCCAGACACCAATCTAGGACTCGCTGGTATTTTACCGAGGACAAGGCAGTTTACCGTTTCAGGAATTTTTAGTCTGGGCGCTCCAGAAATGGATGAATCTTTTGTTTACTTGAACATCAAAAACGCTTCGAAACTCTTGAGAATGAATAATTCAGTACATGGCATTAGAGTTCGATATTCTGATCTTTTTCTAGCTCCCACTGAAATATACAAAGATCTTTTTAGAATTCAAAATTCTTTAAACATAAACGTGGGAGCAAATGACTGGACTAGGTCTTACGGTACCTTGTTTAAAGCCATAAAAAATGAAAAATTTCTAATTTCC
>Ga0209089_10005795_pt1 | contig 10081 bp, 10 predicted proteins | sample ArcticOcean_MG_C_FD_187431 | JGI IMG/M metagenome (GOLD analysis project Ga0209089, IMG submission 187431) | Marine microbial communities from western Arctic Ocean - ArcticOcean_MG_CB2_150 (SPAdes) (version 2) | ecosystem: Environmental > Aquatic > Marine > Oceanic | place: Arctic Ocean: Canada...
CTACTGCGGGTTACCCGTTGGTAGATGGCAAGCGCCAGGGCTTCGAAAAGCTCACACTGCAGGCTTACTCAGCAGAAGCAGGACCTGTTGGTCTTGAAGTTGCTGACACAGTCATGTCCGACTGGGCCCGACTCGGTATCGAGATCGATGGTCTTGTTGAGGACTACGGTGGAGTCATCAGCCCACGAATGCGACAGCGCGTTCAGTACTTGCCTGTTTTGAAGAACGGTGACGTTCACTCAAACGTATACCCTCTTGACTGGCCGCTGCCGACGGTGGACACATCGTCGTCACGACCTGGCTGGGGTGTTGGTTTTGAGTCACAGGCCGGTGCGAAGTGGTTGTTCGAAATTCTTGGTGAGAAAGACGCAAGTGTCCGTTCTGAAAAGCACCTCACTTGGGTCGACTACAGCATGTTCTGGCTGCAATACGCCGGTGTGTTCCAGGTTCCTAAAGGAATCGTAGTCAACGATCGCATCAAGTCATGGGATGGCTACCAGCAGCACTACTCAAACGTGTCTGGTAACCCTGAGTTCATTGAACTCAACTAAGAGTCTATGCTCTTGGTGAAAGTTAGATAGCTAACTTAGACGGGGGTCGGTTTTTCCGGCCCCCGTCTTTCTTTTAAAGTTTCCTTATTTCAACCCGTAACGTGAAGCGCTTCAAAGTCCGATTCTGAACTCGGTTTTCCGGTTTGGAACCGTTGACACAATATGATCAGAATGCTAAATTCCCGCAGGATTCATAGTGGATTCAGGCACGCGAAAGCAACTTGATTCGAGTAACATGCTGGCGTGTACGGTTAATGTTCGGTTAAGTAGCAGTTCCCAACTGGGTGAATCAGGTGGGGTTAAGCTTTGGAAGTACCAATAAATGGCTAATTTTCTAGCACGGCGATTCCTCTCATCAATAGTCTCGGTGATCGGGGCAACAATCGCGATTTTCATCCTGATTCAGTTCCACAGTGACCCAAGGGAACTGTTCGTTCCTGACTCGGGTTATGGTATTTCTCAGGAGCAGTGGGAACTTCTCGGCGATAGAATGGGACTCAACGACCCTCTGCACATGCAGTACATCCACTGGATAGGCAATGTCCTCCGTGGTGACCTCGGTGTATCGCTTGCCCGTGACCGTGCTGTTACCGATTTGATCAAAGGCAAAATTGGAGCCACTGTTCAGCTAGCTGTAGGTGGTTGGATATTCGCCGTTATGCTAGGAATACCTATGGGGGTGTTGGCTGCTGTAAAGAGGGGCACCTTCTGGGACTATTTCGCAAGAGGCCTAGCAATCGTGGGGCAGGCGGCTCCACCATTCGTTACTGCACTCGTAGCAATATGGGTATTCGCCGTGTGGCTGGAGTGGTTCCCTGCGGGCGGACGATCTCCTGAATTCAGGTGGCAGGAATATATTCTCCCCTGTGTTGCACTTGGTTGGAGCGCAGCTGCCAGCCTCATGCGCCTTACACGATCGTCAATGCTCGAAGTAATGGACTCCGAGTACATTCGACTCGCTCGTGCCAAAGGCGTGGGCTGGAACATCGTTATCTACAGGCACGCACTGCGTAACGCACTCATCGCCCCGGTTACTTCGGCCCTACTGGTGTTCTCCAGCTGGCTGAACGGCGCCCTGGTTGTCGAAATCGTGTTCTCGTGGCCGGGAATTGGGTACGACGCTCTCTTCCGTGCTGTGAACGACAACGACTTCCCACTGCTACTGGGAACCGTATTTATATTCATCCTGATTTACTTGGTGTTTGCGACCATCGCTGATATCGCATACACACTCATCGACCCCCGAGTACGTCTCGGCTCCGAGAACTAACGAGGGATACACATGGCAACATCTGATACACAGGACGAATTTCAGCACGTCGATTCTTCGACACTTGATTCGCCTCTCGTCGCTACAAAAGTACAAAGGTCGCTTATTGGCCACAGTTGGTGGTTCATGCGGAAGTACCCGGTTATACCGGTTATCGTCCTGCTGATTCTGGTTGTGGCAGCGATTATCGGGCCAACTATTGCTCCATACGAACGAGACATTGGTCCGATTGGTGACCGACACTTGGGAATGTTTAAGTATTCCGAATTGGCACTTGAAGATCAGGACGAACCACGCTACGGTGCGTGGCCGGCAGGGTTCCACCTACTCGGTTCCGATCACATCGGTCGTGACGTGTTTACCCGTGTACTTCACGGTGCCCGCATCTCGATGCAGGTCGTACTTGTGTCGCTGCTCATCGGTGGTGTGGTCGGCGTGACGTTGGGCATGGTCTCCGGGTTCTACGGAGGCTGGGTCGACGAGGTAATCACAAGATTCGTTGATATTTGGTATGCGATGCCGTTCCTAATGGTGGCGCTCATCGTTGTGCTAATTTTCGGAAGAGGCTTAACAGTTCTGCTGTTCGTGCTTGCCTTAATATCCTGGACAGGATTCGTAAGGGTTATCCGCGCTCAAATCATGATCCTGAAGCAACTGGATTATGTTGCGGCGGCTCGTGTGAACGGAGCGTCTGACTTCCGAATAATGTTCAAGCACCTCCTACCGGGGATTTTGAACACGGCTATCGTTGTGGGCACGCTGAGTACGTCGGGGCTGATCCTGGCGGAATCGGTGCTCAGTTTCGTGGGTGCCGGAATTCAACCTCCGACACCGGCGTGGGGTGTTATGACCAACGAAGGTCGTGACTATCTCACCATCGCCGCTCACCAGGTTCTGGTTCCATCGGCCGCTATCTTCATGGTAGTGATCTCGCTGAACTTCCTAGGTGACTGGCTACGAGACCGACTCGACCCACGACTACGCCAGATCGACTAGTCAACAACCGACTAGCGAACTAGTTTGATAAATGAAAAAGCCCTCGGCAGAAACGCCGAGGGCTTTTTTTGTTCAACAGGCGGTGACTCGTGTCAGTCTATTTTGCTATAAGCAGCAGCAGTTCAGACAACGTGCCAATCACAGGCACGCCATCCACTAGCCCCTTCGAGTTTGGTGAGCTGTGCCGGTCGATCTGCACTGCTTGCATCCCAGCGCCGAGTGCACCTTCAACATCTACTATGTCGTCACCCACATGAACTGCGTTCTAACTGCCCACGTTCAACAGAGAGAGCCCACCGGTAAATATCCGAGCATCAAGGGCTTGTCGAATCCAACCTCGGACGATATGACGACGACGTCGAACAATGCTCCGAGCTCAGATTCGTTAATTAGTTCCTGAACGTGAGGGTAGTGATCGAAATTCGTTACCAACCCGACCGACACTCCGCTTTTACTCAGCTCCGAGATGACATGAATCGCGTCATCGGCGAGATTCCATCTGGATCCCCAGCTGCGGAGAATGTCGCTGGCGTATTGGGGTATAGCGTTTTTGTGAACTTGAATACCACTAGAAACTAGGAATTGGTTTATTCGCTGTTCAAAGAATGTGAATTCGTGAGGGTGAGACCGATCGAATGGAAACGTGAACATTTTGGCTGCAGCCTCCTCGTTCAGTTCCACCCCGTCACGTTGCAGTAATCTTGAGAACACTTTGGCCGACATTTTCAAGAGGTCTACCGTGGGGTCAGAAACCAACAACGTATCGAATAGATCGAACGTCACGGCAGAGATAGGGTGGTTGAAATCGGTTATATCTAACTTTGCCATCTGGCTCACCTTGATGATCTCTCAAATCAAAAACTAATTAACGAAGAACGGCCGCCCAAATGGACGGCCGTTCAAAGTTTCTATTACTTGCAGTGAGTCTTACTCAACTACACAAACGGCACCGGTGTTGGTATCACCCGAGAACTGCGACGAGTACGTGAAGCAGCCAAGCGTGGTGAACGTGTGCTCGAAACTTGCTGGGTCCTTGTCGAAAGTACCTTTGAACAACGCCTTAGAATCCCAGTTTTCATCCTGACCCTGATGGGCAGTAGAACTGGCAGCAGACTTACGTGCGTTCGTCCACTTGACGGTTGAGCCGACAGTTACTTTTATAATTTCAGGCACAAATGCCGTTCCTTGGGCACCAAGTGACTGAATGTCGACAATAACCACGCCGCTCTCGGCCGCACCATCAGGTACTACAACATCAAATGCCGCACCCTGAGACAGTTCATCATTGGCCGTACCGCCAACACCTTCAGTGAAATTCCCTTTTTCAGCTTCTTCAGTTGCAATCGCCGCTCTTTCCGCGTTGGCCTTGTCAGCCGCACTGCCTTCTGCAATCTGAACCTGAACCGTTGCATCAGGGTCACCACCAGCATCGATAACAGCCTGCCGTGTGGCCTGTGCGTTATCAAGCTTGTTCTGTGCTTTCGCTGTTGAAACGATCTCCACCGTTGTTGGACCGCCTGAACAAGCCGCGAGAACAGTTGTAAGAATGAGTGTCCCGGCAAGGATAAGAATTATTCGATTCCGTATTGACATTTAAGTCCCTCTAATACGAAGCGCAAACTAACGCGCTGGGTAAGGGTGATTCAATTCAAGATTCGATATCTAACACACCGAAATAGTGAACCAGTAAGTTCAATTTGGCGGAAGCATAACATGCAGATTCGAATGAGCGGGCATCGACATTGGGCTATACAACGCTATTCTGCGATTTATTGAACTTTCTATCACGAATTAAGAACGTTTTCGAGGTAGTTTGAGCACGATCAATCCGGCTGTCACCGCAATAATCGCCGCTGTTAGATAAGCGAAGCGATATGCCTCGACAAATGAACCACCGTTCGACGATTGCTGCCAGCTGAGTATCGACGTCATAAGCGCTATCGAAAGCACCGTTCCAATAGTCTGCGAAACGGTAAGCGCTGCCGATGTCGCCCCGGCGTGCTCGCTCGGCGCCCGCCTCAGTGTCAGGGCATAAACAGCCGCCTGGTGCATGCCGAAACCAAGACCCAGCACAGCTGTTCCGATGACTACCGAAGACATGGTTGGCGATGCACCAGCGTTTCCAGCCAAATACAGCCCGATCGCCGTAATAATCGTGCCAACAAACGTAATTCGCCTATCGCCAACATGATCGGCGAGCCACCCGGCTAAAGCCGATCCCACAAAGTTCATCCCGGCCATCAGTGCAAGCAGTGCCCCCAAAGTCAGGCCGCTTCTACCCATCACGTCGGCTACGTAAAACGGGAACAAAAACCACATGACGAACGCCGCAACCGTTAGCAGCAGATTCGAAGCTGCACCCGATTTGAACCCAGAAAACGAAGTTAACCCTGAAGGGAATATCGTGAATCTCCCTGCGCGTTTGCCCTGTACGAAAACTATGCCAAACACGATAGTCACCACGAACAAACCCACCGGAAGCGGATTCAGCCACCCTTCGACTCTGGCGAACGACATCGCAAGCACGAAAATAAACAATGTCGAGAATAAAATTACCGAACCCGGCAGGTCGAAACGATCTCTTAGCCGACCCGGCACTGCTTTAGCGAAATCACCGTTTAGCCACAACACCGTCGCCACGAGCAACGTAATGCCAATCGGGATTCGTGCCCAGAAAATAGCCTGCCAGCCGATTTCCTGCCCAAGAAAACCACCGCCCAGTGTTCCAGCAAACGTTCCCAGACCCATCGCCCCAAGCGTTACGCCTAGTGCGGCTCCTCGTCTGGAGGTCCCGAATGCCCTGGCAACAAGAGCAGGGGCGAGCGTAAACAAGATCGCCACGCCAATGCCCTGAGGGATTCGAAGCGCCACGATTGGCGATAACGAGTCCTGTAGTGAGATCAGGCCCACGGCGACCGTGTACAACACGATTCCAACGGCAAGAGGCCATTTGATGCCGAACCTATCGGCAATTCCACCCGCCACGAATCCCGTACCACTTCTGGCACCGTGATAGATGATGATGATCAACTGCACGGTAATCAGGGTTTCGCCCAGATCCGATCTGAACCGAGGCAGGTTTACGTTGATCGAAAAGTCGAGCGCACCAAGAAATAGAGCACCGCTGCCGATCGCTATCGCCAGAATTTGGGCGAACCGAGTGGGCTGAATACCAGTAGCTGACGACGAAGATGAATCTTCAGATAAAACTGTGATGCCGGGGCTGACGATAGCTAAATTCCGCCGCCCACTGGCCGAACGATCTCAACCACATCACCCTCGTTGATCACTGTTTCGTCGAACGTTTCACGACGAACGACCACCGAGTTGATTGCAACGGCGACCGATCGGCCGGCGAACCCCTTTAGTTCCAAAAAGGCCGTAATGCTGATCGGTTCATCAAGTTCTGAACTATTTCCGTTAACTGTGATCTCGATCATCTGCTCGTAGTGCTCCCTGCATCAGCAACGCAACTAACTCGGCGCCCAAAAAGATGCCATTCTCAGCTCGCCAGCGCCCGCTTGAGTTCTCGCGCAGCCCGGTAAGAATCGTATGCGCCAATTATCGCGCTTATCACCCCAACACCGCCTGCTCCAGCGTCAATCACGCTTCTGCAATTTTGCGACGTTATCCCGCCAATGGCGATAACCGGAATCGAAACGGAACTAGCGGCCTCTTCAACCCCGGCCAACCCGCTGGTGGCACCACCGGGATGCGATCGAGAAGGAAACACAGTGCCGAAGAAAACATAGTCAGCGCCGTCAGATTCGGCAGCTACTGCGGCATCTGTGGAGTGAACTGATTTGCCGATGACAGCGTCGTACTTGAGGTTTTGGCGAGCCTTTTCGACCGACATCCCGTTCTCTGGGAGATGCAGACCGTCGGCACCTGCAAGCACAGCGGCTGCCGGATCGCCGTTCACCACGACCTGCGCGCTGTGTTGAACAGTGTCAATCAATCTCGCTGTCAGATCAGCGAGCTCGTTCGTAGATAACTGTTTCGCACGCACCTGCACTAGATCAACGCCACCTCGAACGGCAGCATGCACCCGCTTCACCAGATCATCCCAATCCGCTACGAGATCCAAATCCGTGACAAGCGCAAGTGTCCGGCCGGGCCCAGTATTAACATGCCGTAAACGACCCACTAACTCTTGCCAGAACCCACAGCCACGCCCTCAGTTGGGCTGCTGGCCGAAGCCTTGTCGATAATCGGAATACGACCCGCCAAGTACGCTTTTCGACCCGCCTCAACACCAAGCTTGAACGCCTCGCCCATAAGCCCGGGGTTCGCCGCCTGCGCAATCGCCGTGTTCACCAGAACAGCGTCGGCGCCAAGCTCCATAACCGTCGAAGCATCGGAAGGCACGCCAAGTCCAGCGTCTACAACAACCGGAACGTTCACCTGCTCGATAATGATCTGAATCTCTTCTGACGTAAGCACACCACGACCCGATCCAATCGGTGATCCCAACGGCATCACGGTCGCGCAGCCAACATCTTCAAGGCGCTTCGCAAGCTCCGGGTCGGCTCCCATGTAAGGCAGGCAAACAAACCCGTCTTTTACAAGCCGTTCAGCAGCTTCCAACGTGCCAATCGGGTCTGGCAGAAGATATTTGGGATCTGGAATAACCTCGATCTTTATCCAGTTCGATCCGGTTACTTCACGTGCAAGCTGGGCTGTAAATACAGCCTCATCAGCGGTTTTCGATCCCGCCGTGTTTGGCAGGATCTGGTACTTGCTCCAGTCGAGATGATCAAGCAACGTCTTCTCGTTGGGATCATCAAGATTCAAACGCCTGATCGCAACGGTAATAATCTCCGTTCCCGACTGTTCGACCGAAGCCAGCAGATCGGCGACTGATCCATGTTTACCCGTTCCCGTCATCAAGCGAGAATCGAACGTCTTGCCCGCAATCGTAAGTTGATCACCCATCAGAACCCGCTCCGTATCGAATACGTGCCGAAGCACAAAAAAAACCGCCTTTTCCAGCATGCCGGTTTGGCGGTGGAAGGCGGTTGTGACTTGCTTCCTACGCCGGCATTATCCGGATCAGGTCATGGGTCGGTGGTGATTTCCTGTCCACCCTCTCAGCCCGGATTACCCGAGCTCCCCAACAATATGTCGCCCAATTGTAGAACCCTCAGCGAAATCGTCAACCGGTCCCCCCTAACTGGTCTATTCGTTAGGTGTATGAACCCGAGCAGTTAGGCTGTATATTTCGCCCGTACCGAACCATCGCACCCTTGTCTATTCGTTCGAAAACGCCAAGTGCGCGCTAAGCAAAGTAACGTAGGAAAACCGGTTCAAATACTTGACTAAATTGCCAAACGGGCGCGTCCCCAAAGCACTGCTCATCGATCTCGATGGCACGGTTCTGCCCAGCTCTAATCAGCCCACTGATGCCGTAATGAGCGCAATTAGGGCGGCGTCCGAACTTATACCCGTCGCTATCGCCTCTGGTCGGGTTCAAGACGATGTTTGCCACTACGCACGCCTGTTCGGACTATCGACTCTTCAAATAGCCGACAACGGTGCGACGCTTATTGATCCGCTGACCAGCAGGGCTGTGATTCGACGAACGTTCAGCAAAGCCGACGCCATGCACACAGTAAGCATTCTGGAAAAAGTTGCGAAGCGAACACTGGTCTGCGACGCAGGCAATTTCATTCCGCTGTCCAAAGACATCAAAGACTGGGACATCACTGTTGTTATGGGCGAATTATCCAGCCAGTCTGAAGCGATGATTTGGGCCGAAAAACTGCGATCAAATACCGTAGAAGCCAGCGTGTCTATCGACAACGTCGACAAGTGGTACATCGATTGCACACCCGCCGGGGTCGACAAGGGATTTGGAGCAAGTCAGTTCGCCGAACGAGTAGGGGTCGAACTCGACGATCTGATGGTGATAGGCGACGGCTGGAACGACGTACCTATGTTCAAGGTCGCGGGCATACCGATCGCCATGAGTGGCGCACCCGACGAACTACTTCAACTCGCTGTCGCAGTGGTGCCAGACATCGATAACGACGGCGCAGCACAAGCTATCAAACAGTACGTGTTAAATAGCTAATTTCACCTTAGGTGGCTGAATCGACCGGCTCGTCGACATCGTCAATGCCGTCGAACTCATTGATTTCACCAACCAGCAGCTCGTCGCCATCCAGAAGCTCATCGTCATCAACAAACTGCGGACTGCTATCACTCTCTCCCGACTGCCGGAACGCCCTCACGCCAGCTGCCAGCCCAACCTGCCACGCCTTCGTCTCACGACGTAACGCCGTTCGGAACCGGTTACCGTATTCGCCAACCTTCCGGAACTTCTTCTGGCGACGGCGAACAAGCGTCTTGGTGTTGCGACCCACCAGATTCGAAAGCTCGCGCATAAGCGCCCGCTTCAGCAGCCGAGCGGCCTCATCAGGCGAACCGTGCGCACCCATTTCAGGCTCAGGAACAATATCGTCGACTATCTCCATGTCGACACAGTCGACCGAAGTCAGCTTCAGCGCCCTGGCTATATCCGAAGCCTTGCCCGGATCGCTCATCTCCGACTGCGCCCCACGTTCAGGAGCGATCGGCGTGTATATAGCGTTTTCGAGCATGAGAACCCGGTCGGCCAGCCCGAACGCAAGTGCCGCTTCAGAACCACCCTCACCAATAAGAATCGAAAGCGTAGGGATTTTTGCACGACCCATTTGGTCGATCATCCGAGCGATAGCGCTGGCAAGCCCACGCTGCTCCATGTCGATACCAAGACGAGGACCCGGCGAGTCAACAATCGTCACAACCGGCAACTTGAACGTTTCGGCCAGAATCACTCCACGGCGCGCCTTGCGGAACCCGCCCGGCGTGATATCGCCGTTACGAATGTTGCCATCGTCATCGGCATCACCGACTGCTGACTTCTGCTGAGCGACGATCATCACGCTCTGCCCACCCAAACGTGCCAGACCAATGATTACCGATTTGTCGTCGGTATAAACCCGATCCCCGTGCAGCTCAAAGAAATTGGCGAACACATTGTCGATGTAGAAGCGGGCACGTGGCCTGTCTGGACGGCGTGCCAGCTTGACCATCTCCCACGCTTCACGAGGTCGTATGGCGAGATTGTCGGGTGTGATTTTGCGAGATGACGTGAGCTGAAACTCAGGTGAAATAAGATCGAGCACAGACGCCAACTCGTGCTTCAAGTGATCCCGTTCGATAATCGCATCGACGTGTCCACGTTCGAGATACGCCTCGGCTTTGTGCTCGGTATCAGCCC
>Ga0209089_10005800_pt1 | contig 10078 bp, 5 predicted proteins | sample ArcticOcean_MG_C_FD_187431 | JGI IMG/M metagenome (GOLD analysis project Ga0209089, IMG submission 187431) | Marine microbial communities from western Arctic Ocean - ArcticOcean_MG_CB2_150 (SPAdes) (version 2) | ecosystem: Environmental > Aquatic > Marine > Oceanic | place: Arctic Ocean: Canada...
TAAAATTATAAATGGCGATAAAATAGATTATATAGTAACAGAAGATGGGGAACGAGTAGACGCAGACTTTTTTATTGATTGTAGTGGTTTTGAACGACTTGTTCCTAATGCCTGTGGTTATAAACCCAAACAATTTAAAGAACTACCCAATGATCGAGCCTGGGCAACACGAATAGATTATATTAATAAAGAGGATGAGGTACCATATTTAAGTTGCGTTGAGTGTCAGACAATGGAAGCCGGTTGGCGTTGGCAAATTGGGTTGCGTGATAGAATAGGAACTGGTTATGTGTTTAGCACTGATTATATTTCAGAAGAAGATGCACTTACCGAATTTAAAAATAGTTTTGAAGAAGGCAGAGTTAAAGATGAAGATTGCCAATTAATTAAATTTAATACAGAGTGTTATGAAAAACAAGCAGGTACTAACTGGATTACTTGTGGTCTATCTTCGGGCTTTGTTGAACCGTTAGAAAGTACTTCTATATTTTTTATGCACAATACGTTAATAACATTTTTATCATTAATAAAACAAAATAAATTACCGCAAGATACACAAATGTTAGGAATCGACGCATGGGATACTAGTGATTTACAAGATAATGTCCATTATTTCTTTATGTGGGATGATAATAAAATTGAAAAATATAATACATATGCCCATGACACATTTGAATCTACGGTTAAGTATATTGCGTCTCATTATGCATTTAATAAAAATAATAAATCAAAATATTGGATAGATTGGGCAGAACACAAACAAGAATACATAAAACATGCAACAGAAGTAATGAACTATAAACAACAACATTTATTTTTTAGTAGACCTGGATATTGTCTTTTATCGGTAGGTTACGAACTTGGAACAGAAATAGATGGATGGGATCTTTCTAAGGTATTTGTAAACAAAAGACAACAACAAGCATATGAATCAGGTAAGTTATCGGATGAAAGAAAAATATTGGCTGATAGAACTCCAGCAGAATATTTAAATTATCTTAGAGGTCATTTAGGTAGAATGCTTCATAGGGTATGGTTGTGTAATATGTTTGAACAATATGCATATGATATTAATGATCAATACGAATGGTTAAATCATTGCGACAAGCTAGATAAAAATATATTAACGTCATCAAGACAATATGTATCTCAAATGACCCAAATTACTTAAAGACCTGATCCAGGATCTGTTATACCATATCTGTCTTCTGCTTGCGCTGCCAATGATTCTTTAGTTGTACCTATACCATGTAGTTCTTCAACTTCTACAGTTGATGCATATTTGCCTAAAGCACAATCCCATTGTACATTATCTGGCCAATCATCTGGATGTGTTCTTGCAACTAATGCTTCTTTTATTTTTACTTCTCTAGCATTTGATTTTGCCCGACAATCTGCTCTTTTTTCCATTACTGTTACTACTCCGGCATCGGTATAATCGCCTTCGGCTACCTCAAGAGCTCTATCCATTTCCCATATCGATTCTGACAATCTATATGCTGCCTCACCTTTTACCGCCTCAGCGGCATGCAAATACGATTGAATTCTGGCAGGCCATACATCGTCTGTCCAAAGTTTTTCTAATTCTGTTCTTGCATCAGTATCTGTCCATCCTGGATATCTATCAAATATAATAGGTGGATTTTCACCTTTATTAATACCGTACCGTTGTGGTAACGATAAGGTTTGACCCGGTGCTGCATGTATATCTGCAGGCAGTTCGAATTCCGCATCATTTGCGATGTTCTTTCCTATATTTTTTGTATCAAAGTCTATTCTTGCCATTTGTAATCCTTTTACTACAATATATTTATCATTTGCAATTTAGCATTATGCAATGTCATTTTATATATTTATATCTTTTAGAAGATTGGCACCACACAAGGATAATTCACGTTTGATGCCATTAAATCTAGTTGTGAACTTATATTGTTAGATGTCCATGATGCAGATGTTCCATCCCACGGTGCTTTTTGATACCACAGATAGGAGCCATATGCTTTATTACCTGGTACATCCCAATTCCCCCCACCGTGTACATAAAAATCTTGTTCACCATGTGCTACTACTTGCCACCCGGTATTGATATCAACGTGCGATGCTCCTGGGGACCAAGCATTATTAACTTTATCTATAATGTAACTTCTTATACCTGCTCGTAATCCAGTATGTTGACAATAATGATAAACAACTTTTCTATTTCTACTCATTACAATACGTTGTCCATATGGGCCAGTATCTCTACCATAATTCACGGATCCCAAACCTTGAGTAGCTATGTTCTCAAATTCACCAGTTAATCTTAGTACTGCTACAAATTCTGCGCCTGTTCCTCCTGAGGCAGAATTATCAACAGTAACTACAGGATGAGGGTCATCATAATAATCATAATAACTACCATTGTTTGATATTGTGGTACTTAATACCCTGCCGCCTGATATTGAACATGTTGCTATTGCCGTTGTACCATTAGAATTTGCCGGAGGCGCTATTGTTAATATAGGTGCAGTTGTATATCCTTTACCAGGTTTGGTAACTATGATATCATATACAATATTTCCTGCTCTTTCAGTATCACTTGATTGGGTGGCGTTGTTCCGCCATGAATTATTTATTTTACCTAAGGTATATTCATTATTGATAAACATCATGGTTCCGAATACTTCTCCATTATCTGTCATAGTAATTTTAGAACATCTTTGGGATTCTGCTGTTCCAGTACCATACCCTGTTCCCCATGCAAAATTAACATATACAGCATTTTCTTCTTTTAATACATCTTCTAAACAAGTTAATCTATCTATTTTAGCAACATTTGTCCATATTTTCATATTGTAACTATTTGCTAAAGCCTCTATTTGATGGATAACTGTTAATTCCTGCCTAGTTTTATTATAAGTTATTGAACCATAAGCAGACTCAACATCAGAGGCTTCATTCATATTAACTTGATACATTGACGGTGAACCTTTAAATTCAGTCATACCCCAGGTCTCAGTACTTGCCCATGTTACATGAGTACCTGGCATCCATTTTTCTCTTAAATGGATCCATCTACCTTGTAACTTTATATATGATTGTCTATGGTCTAATTCGCATGATCCGACTTCAACATTTTCATATCTAAATGAATCCCCATAATCCTGCCATCGTTGAGTTTCTTGTGCCCCGGCACCTATTTTAATTCTATAATGTCCACATTCACCGACAGCATCTGTTCCACTTGGAACTTGGGTCGCCGGGGTTGTATTCTGAAAACCCGCGTAGCAGTGCGTAGCTAAATAACAATGATTAGAATGCATGGCCTTCGACCGTTGGTGGGATGCATAAGTACCCTGGGCAGCGCCTCCATCACCTCCTGTGTGCCAGTGGGTTCCTTGGTCTTTATAACCCCTACGTTCATAGGGTCTTAAATGTTGATCATAGGAAATACTACCACCTGAATGTGAGGAGTGGGCACTCCATATCGAAAATTGAGGTCTTGCATCATCCCTAATAGATTTATTATTTTCATAGTTTGTGACGGTACCCATTTCTCCATCTGATCGAGTTTGCTGTTGTATATGAATACCTCCACCTAAGGGCGAAGTCTCTGTTGTAGATGTAGATTGGGTGGCCCGTTCTCTATCAAGCCCACCTTCATTTAATTCAGCATTTTCTATATTAACCCTGTTCAATGCTAAATGTTTGGGGTTACTTTCTACTTGATCGAGTGTTTTAGATAAAAAGTTTACATCCGGTGCGGTAGCCGTAGGAGATAATGCTTCAATTCTATCTATTAATTTTTGTTTTATACTATTATATGTTGCCATTTTTCTTCCTTAATAAATTGGTACCAATGTCGGATATACCGTAGTTGCTGGTACTCGTTCGCTCATTGCTCTAGACATATCAGACCGTTGCCATATTCCTGTATTTAGATCTTGTCTCATGAGATATAAACGATAGTCGGCGTCGGATCCGTCACCATTACGTGCATAACTGCACACAAACCCTTCTTCACCAAATGGACCCCATTGGACGCCATAGCCGGTATCTCTGAAATAACATGCAGTCGTCCATCGACTAAATCGTTTATCAATAAGCCATGATGACGAGCCAGCACCATAATGGTAATATGCACATTGTAATATAACATTTTTATTATTTCTACTAGGAATACCTACATGACTACATCCCCATGTTACTCCATTTGCATGTTGTGTTGCGTATGCGGTGTCTCTGCCCCGGAAATCACTTAACTGATGATAATCTACTACTTCTGGCCTTCGATCATATCCTATTACATCTTCATTTAAAAATTCATCTTGATCTTTGTAACCACGCATAGCGGCAACTTTAGAATATGTCGGAACAAATCCCCAATCAAAATAATCATCGTCGGTTACACCATCTACTGTATATCTAGTACATTTATGTAATGAATGAGAATTGGTGCAAGTAACACTCCAATAAATATCTCCATTGTCTACCATAACCATTTTTGTACCTTCTCGACCTTCAAGACGCCCTGCATTTTCAAACAAGAGCTCAGCAAATACAGATCTATCGTTGGTGTCATACTCCATGGTAATACCTGAAGGGTCTCTGGTGATCCCCCCGATGACTCCTTGATCACCACCATCTTCTATTCTACTTGTTATTGTTTTTGCAGTTGAATCATTTAATACAAGTCCTAAGTCTGTTTGTAAATTGATGTCTGGTACATTTTTGTAAATTTTTGTTTTAAAATGATATCCACCATCTCCTTGTTGATCTAAAATAGTACTGTCTCTATTTAAAACTGCTAATTCTTTTCTGAAAAAATTGTGTGTCAATGAACCGAAGGAATTAGTATCTCCATTTACTGTTGGTTTTTGGGAATAATCTGTAACTGCACCAGGTAGTATTCGTCTATTTCTTAATCTAATAGTAGAGTTTTGATATATTAAATAGGTATATTTGTCTGTTGGTTCGCAATTGCCTGTTTCTACTTGTTCATTTCTATACTCGGATACACAACTGATGCCAGTTGCTTGGTTACTTTCGCCGGTGCACCAATGTCTTCTTGCTAGTGCTTGTCCAGGACCTGTAACCAAACCACTATGTCCTAATGGACCAACCGAATCGGCTCCATTGTTGTGACAATATCCTGTGTGGGTATAGGCCATGGAACCATAATAACAATTATTGGTATTCCAGCCGGCGGTGCGGTTGCGTTGTCCGGTTGACCATGGTCCATATGCTCCTCCGTTTCCACCACCATTATGATGGCACCACTGCCACCGGTTAGCAACTACAGCCTCTGCTTGTTCATTATATGTTACTAAACCAGCCGAATGCGAGTTTGAACCGTAAATACCAAATTGGGCAGGTGACGAATTTCTTCCCATTGTGCCTCTACCCACATTCCAACTTGGCATCGATGCATGGGGTTCTTCTTGAAATGCAGGCCGTTTACCATACTCTTCGGGGCCCGAACCACCAGTAAAGGTATCAGTTTTTATTTGTTTGTTTAATACTTCCAATGATTTAGAAAGATAGGTTAATTCTTTTGCAGTTGTAGTAGCATCAGATCCTAATGCATTAATCCTATCAATTAATTTTTTCTTAACAGTTGTTTCTTTTCTTGGAACTATTTCTTCAATTCGTTCACTTTGCGATCTTGCCATTTGTTATTCCTTTAAATATTTAATGGTACTAAACACGGATAATTTGTAGTATACCATCCCGCATTATCAAGTTGATTACCTGTATCAGTTTCTACCCATGATCCATCTGGTTTTTGAATGAAACACACAACCGATTGTGTACCGGGGTCGTCCCAATTATGATTTCGCGATATAACAAAATCATTATCGCCATATGGTCCGACATTGGCCCCCATTGTGACACTTTCCCAAATAAATCCTAATGAATAAGAATTTAAGTGTTTACTAACCACAAAACTTGTCATTCCTCTTTGATATTGATAATATACACAGAACAAAAATACATTTTTCTTACTTCTGCTTTGAACTAACATATGTCCATGTGCAGAATCAGTGTTTATTCCATATGTTGGGTTACCTATTGCCCGTTGAGCGTGGTCACTATATGTAATGGCAGTATCGCCTGTGTTTCGTGTCAACTTTGCAATATGAAGAAAAGCGCCTGGTTCATGTGTTGTAACAAACATTATTCCGCTGTCACATAAAACAATTTTATTATTTTGGGTTGTTTCAATATCAGCGGCGGCATAACCATCTGCAAGTGTATAATCCAATGATGCCGACGTACCTTCTGCTGCTGTAAGGACTGTTGCTATATTAGTTTTTCTAGTAAGTTCTGGAATATTTTTATAAATTTTTACAGTATATGATTGGCTTGCTCCTTTTCTATTATGCACAACTAGTTCTTCTCTAGTTTTATTGTAAGAACAACCACCTCGAGATGATTGGTTATTATTTCCGGTATCATATTCACTTAAAGAATCATGACTGGCAGTCAATGACCGTAATCGTAATGCAAGTGTTGTGTTTTTATACCGTAAATAACATTCTTTACTACTCAATTCTGCATTACCTACATATACATTTTCTTTACGGTAGTCCTCACCGTCGCATCGGGCAACTTCTAATGCTCTATAACCCACAATCAGTCTAAAATGGCCTAATTCACCTACAGCGGTAGTTCCAGTAATATAACATTCTGCGCCTGCAGGTGCTTGGGAGTTGCACCTATAATAGCACGGATTCGCATTATGGTCCTGTTTCATGCCTCCGGCATAAGGACCGGTGAAACATCCATCTGCTCCGGATGTGTACTCAGAATGCCAATATCCTCTTTGTTTAATCGGGTTGGCCATTTCGTCAACAATTGTCGTTCCGGCGGAGGCGGAGTGGCCTGTCCATATTCCATATTCTGGCCTAGTATTTCGATAATGATAATCAGGCGAAGCATCAACCCTGGTTTCTTCGTCGATTCCTTTATCTAGTGTGTTGAGTGCATCAGTTAAAAGAATAGTATCACTTGCAGTTGTTCCAGTTGTATCTGCCAATACACTTATTCTATCTAATAAACCATCTTTTGTTTGTTTTATAGTTGCCATTCTTAATTACCTTAATATGTTAATCCATCTTTGTGGACCGGTACCACAGCAGGATACGACGTTGTGTGCCCTTGTGAATCCATTTGAGCACCTACCCAATACGATTCAAAATGTCCTTTTCCGTTTTGAAATGCTATTCTTGATGTTTTGTTTAAACCCCCCCAATCATCCCAATCTTCAGCCTTATGAATATAAAAATCATTATCTCTAAATGGTGCTACTTGAACACCATGGGTGGTGTGTCTGACCCATAATTCCGGATATTCTCTAGACATATCTCTTGAAATTATCCAACCACAAGATCCAGAACCATATTGGCGATATGGACCATGCATTGCTACATTTCTTTTATTTCTACTTTGAATAATTTTTTGACCGGCCCCGTGATGGTTGTGCGTTCCATAACAGTTGTCACAATATTGTGTTTGTCGTGTTTCTGCTCGAATTGCTCGATCATCTTGTTGTCTTACTAACCTATACAATGTATAGGAGTAATGTGGATTTTGCGTCATTGCAAATATACAACCATTGTCTACCAAGGTACATTTCATATTCCAATGAGATCCTGAATACATAGAATCCATGCCATAAATCCAATTAAAGTATAAATTTTTTGCAGTTTTATCATCTAATACTTTTTCTAAGTTGGTTGAACCATCAATTTGTTGAATTCCGTAATAAATTCTACAACGGATTCTATTCATTTGATTGCCCGCCAGATCTTCTCTCATGCCAGTGGCGAGGTCAGTGGCATCTGACGGGATACCACCCCAGTAATGACTGTTTACGGTGGATTGGGCTGAACTGGCAATATCTATAACTGGCGTTGCAGGATTTAAAAATACTGCTTCTTTACGTTTTCTATTATAAGAAGTAGATCCGCGTGTCATGGCTGTGGTTCCCGGAATATCTTTTGTAGATGTTGCGGTTGCTTTACCATGAAGGGTCATGAATCTATTTTGCATGACTAATTTATTTGCTACATAAGAAACATAATATCTGTTATCACGTACTTCCCACGAACCTATGTTAAGGTTTTCTCTTATTCGAAAATCCCCTAAATGGGTATTATAATAACCTATTGTACCTGATTCGCCCATTTTAAGTCTAAAGTGGCCTAATTCCCCGACTGCATCTGTTCCGTTAATATAACAATGGCTACCCGCTGCATGACATGTTGTGTTTAACCAACACTGGTTTTGACCATGGGCAAAAGATTGCATGTCGCTCCAGGCGTGGCTGTAACCCCAAGTACCTTCGACTCCGTTATAACAATGATATCCCGCATATTTTCTAGAATCATATATATCTAAATTACTATCATAAATTAAACTGCCACCACCGGCGTAGGCGGCAGTCTGGCTTCTGCCTGTCCAAATGACAAATTCTGCATCTCTTTCAAAATATAATTCTTCTGGTCCTCTAGGTTTTCCAGCAAATACTCGATCTTCGGGAATTACTTCTTGCACATTGTTTAGTGATTTTGCAAGCTGAGATAATTCTGTTGCATTTGCTGTTGTCACTTTTGTATCAATTTGATTTAAAAGTGTTTGTTTGGTTGTAGAACCTGTTGCCATTTTTTATCCTTTATGGTGTGTTTGGGTCGCCTGTTCCTGCTACTCTTTCATTTTCTAGTGTTTGCATTATTCCGGTAATCATTTGTTGAGTAACAAAATTGTCTTCAAAAAATCCTCTAGTTATTAATGTAGTATTAGTTGAAACTGTTCCTGTAAATTGTGGCTCACCATTAAATGTAACTTTTCCACCATCTGAATTTAATAATAAATTATTTCCTGAGGCAGAAGTAGTTGAAACAGTATTTCCAGATATATATACTGTTCCTATTGTAGCAGTATTTACCTCTAATTGATTTTCACCGCCACCTAATTGAGATGCTATATATGTTTTAATTGCTTTTTCTGTTACTAATGCACTATCTGAATTATCGCTTAACGTACCGTCGATTGAAAATTCATTAACTGTTGCACCTGATCCTATTCCTAATTCTTGCACACCGACTAATGAAAAATCCTCTACATTCAATGTTGCTTTATTTGTTGATTGTTTTACAGAAAATAACCCACCTACACTAAAATTACCATCTTGGTTTGTTGCTGTATAAAATACTTTCCCGGCATCTCCTTCTAGAACTTCTTTTGTTGAATCTGCCGCTTGTGTCGGTACTCCTGGATAATTAGTAGTAGTAAAATCTCCTGTGCCAATATCTAAAAAGTCATGCCCGGTTAATCGACAATTAGAATAGTCTTCTCTAATTTGAAATGAAGTTTCATGAGCCGAAGCATTTGCTGAACTCATGCTAGGAGTAATATGTATAGTTGCTACTCCTGTGGCCCCACCTGTATTAGTATAACCTATAACATCAACAATATGATAATAATTGCTATCCCCAGATATTTTTATACTTGAACCATCTTTAGGTTCTAGTGTTAATGTTTTGACTTTTAATAAAGAGCCTGTTTGTGGTATGTTTGCCCAACCATCTCCTGTTACTGTGGCAATAGTTGTTCCTGGTGTAGTTGCGCCGCTTGTCATGCCTGCCGGATATCCTCCACCACTTGCTGTTCTTGTCCAAACAGGTACTCCGTCTTTAATAACAAAACTAACAACAAATCCTGTTACAGTGGCTGCAGGATCTACTAATGTTAATGTTGGCGGTGATGCAGAATCATACCCTGCTCCTGGATTTATAACAAGAATTTCTTCAACATTATTTGTAGATGATACTTGACATCGTAATACAGCAGGAGTAGTGGGAGAACCTGATAAAGTAATACCTGGGTCAATTTCATATACTGAAGTTGTGTCCGGTACTACAGTTGTTGTATTATGCATAGATGTCCATATACCAGATATGGTTGCTAGTTTTGAGCTTGCAGTATAAGATAGAATTGTACCAAATTGTCCTGCACCAGTGCCACTTACTATAGTAAGTATCATACCGTTAATATCATTATCTGCCATTCCGGATGATGCCGCTAATGTAAGTGT
>Ga0209089_10005802_pt1 | contig 10077 bp, 8 predicted proteins | sample ArcticOcean_MG_C_FD_187431 | JGI IMG/M metagenome (GOLD analysis project Ga0209089, IMG submission 187431) | Marine microbial communities from western Arctic Ocean - ArcticOcean_MG_CB2_150 (SPAdes) (version 2) | ecosystem: Environmental > Aquatic > Marine > Oceanic | place: Arctic Ocean: Canada...
TAACTTCACCATCTTTTTTTGGTTTATCTCTTCTCATGATAGTGAAACTCCAGTTGTCACTAAATTTTGTTCTTTCTTTTGGGAAATTTTTAATTATTTTTGGGTTTCTTTTTGTTAAAACAAATTGCAAGGCCTCACCAGTATCTTGGCCGCAATGAAGTATTGCACCTGATCCTCCTTGATTCCACTTCCCTTGAGCAAAATTAATAGATTCTTTATTTCCAACATGTAGAGACATGATCGTGTTTGGTAGTTTTTCAGGAGTCTGCCCTTCCCCTTTATCGGTAATAGCTATATTTGGATATAAACCATCATTTCCTCCACATGATATATTTATATTTTCTGCAACTGTTCTAGCTTTTTTATCATCCCAAAATTCTTGTAGCCCCGCAACTTCATCAATATTTTCGTCAAATAAAGTGTGATCTATATCATACTTTTTAATTTCAGCTTTTGTCTCAAAATATTTGTGTACTGCATCTAATGGTTTAGTTGGTAGATCTCTATCTCCTGACTTAGGATGCTTGCCGCTTTCAAAACACTTATTCATTAAAACGGCATCTACAGCGTTAGTAATTTTTTCAGTAAGCGCAAAAGCTGGATTCCCTTGATTATTGATTGTTCCCCAGCTGCCTTTTACGGCTCCATAATTTGTCCATAAATTTGAATCTTCCCATAAATTATTTTTTTTTAATATTTCAACGACCTCTTCGCTATTTTGCGCTTTCATGATGCTCACGCAAAGGTTTTTTATTTCTTGATTATTCATATGTAGTTAACGTTTGAATTTTAGTTTTATTCATTTTTTATAATTTTTCTTTAACTTATTTATGCTGTTGTTTATTTCTTTAAAAATTTTTTCCACATCTTCTTCTTTGTATTCATAGCTACTCTTATTGCTTAAATTTCCGATCAACTTTATTGAATTTAATGCTCTTGGAATTCTGTGACTAGCCAACTTTTTAAAAAGATTATATTTTACAATATTAAGTTCTTTTTTAACGATTAAGGCTTTTGTTTTTTGCTTTGATTTTTTTCTAGGTTTTATACTTTTTTTAATCTTTATTACTTTAACTCCAAGCCAGTCCCTATAATTAATCCAACCACTTTTTCTATAAACAATATCCGGGTTTGTAGGCACACCAAATGGTGTTCTATGGATATAGCAATGTCGTTTCCATTCGTGCGGACTTCTTAAATTTAGCGACCTGACCTTACTTCGTGCTTCTTTGTAGCTTAAATAGGCTTTTTCTTGAAATATAACCGATAGGATGTTCTTTGAAGAATATTTGTGTTGATAAGTCGGCCTTATAACTCCCATTCTTACCATTTCATTGTCTATGCTCATAATGTAAATTCTGTATTTTCACTCGTACTTTTAAATTTAAATCTTGCCTTTGCAGCATTTAATTCGTTGGTTAATGCACGTATAATTTTTTCAGCATCCTTCTTTGAGTAATCATATCTTCCCTTGTTTGCTAGGTTTGCAACCAGCTTGATCATACTAAGAGTTTTTCTAACTCTATTTTGACCCAGTTTTTTAAATTTCGTTTCTTTAATCGACATAGTTAATTATTTCCATTCTTTTGGTCCCAGTATGACTTTTTTTTATTTTTATTTTTATTTTTATTTCCTGCAGATTGCCAAGCACCATACATTTCTTTGTATGCATCTCTCATATCTTTCATAATTTCTTCTCGTTGGTATTTGCTGTATTCGTAATATCTATCGTTGGCTAAATTGCCTACAGATTTCATAGCTTTTAGAAGTTTTGGCATTCTGGTATTTGAAAAAATTTCAAACTTATCTTTTCCAGAAAGATGTTTCGTCTTTCTTCTTGATGTAGGAAACGGAATTGTATTTTTTTTAAATACCATTATTAGTTAATATACTTAATTTGTGTACATGTCAAGTACGCAATATAAGTATATTACAATATAAACTTGTCGTTGTATATACATATACTTAGTATTTCTTTCATGTCTGTAGCGCAGATGTAGTAAAAGCGTTATATTTTTTTCAAGCAGAGTTTAGACTAGTATGAACGACAAAAAAGCCCGCCAACTATGGAAACTTATCCAGGAAGTTGGTGATTATTTAAGCCGTCAGCGGTACACACTAGTCCACACTAGTTCACACTAGTAGACACGAGTTATGCGGACCATTTAAAATTCATAAAAAATAAACCGCATAAAGATCCACTAAAAATACCTCTGAAACTCGAACTAAACTCGAACTAAAAGAGATAAATCAAACTAGTTTTCACTTTTCATTTCATTCAATTTTTAAACTACATATTAAACGACATTTTGATATCTTTTCCAACTATAACAAAAGGTGCCCAATATATTGGGTGGGATTTTTTTTTATTTTTATTTAATTGTTCAATCATTGTCGTTTTAAAATTTTCCGCTAAAGTGAGTTCAGGATAATCTTTTATATTCCTAAATAAATTTATTACTAATTCTTGGGCAGATAAAGTTTCAACATACCAGTTTGAAACTAAAATGGATTTGGATCCAGAAATAAAAAAACTTTTTGCTAAGCCACTAAATCCTTCAGATCCAGGCATATCACCAGCTGCGGTATTACAAGCTGATAAAACAACAAGATCAGCATTAGTGCGCAGAGCCATTATTTCCGTCATTGTTAGTAGGCCATCATTTTCTTCATTTCCTATATCTGGGGGCGTCAAAACTAAAAAGGGTTCGTTTAATCCTTCTATAGCTCCTGAAACTTCACCGTGAGTAGCAAAATGAATTATTTTAAATTGAGTCATATCCATTTCTTTTAAATTAATTTCATTTGCATCATCTTGCAGAAGTATTTTTGAACTTAAAGGTTTTAAATAATTAGCTACGGTTTTGATTTCCTCTGAAGACCCTACAACTGGTTCGTATATTTCTTTAATTTTTTTACCAGTAATAACTCCCCCTCTAAAGAGTGACTTTAAACTTTCAATTTTACTTGAATCATTAGTAACCGTTTTTTCATCAGCTGAAACTAAATTTGGGTCCCCAACACCTAAGTAGGCTAATTGCCCCTCAATAATTTTCGTTTCATCAGTAGCTTTTGTTTTTTGTTTTTTTGTTTTTTTAATAATTTTCTTTAATAATTCAGCCCCTGTTTTACTCTTCGTAAGCTCTTTAGTGCTTTTTAATATTGATTTTAATTTTGTGGTTTTAACAAAGTCAAATTTTTCCTCATATTGATCTATGTTAATCAAGGTTTCAGCGGTTGGAAGATAGCTAAAAGTGTAGTCACTTAAATTAAATTTTACAAATCGACAATCATCCAAACAATTTTTTTCTTGTTTGGTTGCCAAAACATGTAAGGGCAAGCTATTAAGAGGGCCATCCGGAACTATAATCAGTTTACTAATCGATTTAAGTTCATCTTTTAAAAATAAGAATAGACTTTCATTTAATTTGAAAGATTTGTTTACCTCAAAAGGAATAATCTCATTATTTTGAGGTAATAACGAATTTCTAATCTGTTTGGTTAAATTTGTTAAATAATTATAATCAGAATCGACATTGTAAATCTTGAAACTATCTTTTTTAATAAGCGCTACATGAGTTTTGGATTGTGATAGAAAATAGTCAAGAATTGCTTGATCTTCATTAAGTGACTGTTGCAAATCTTTAATATCAGCAGTTTTAATTTTCAAAAATTCAAAATATTCAGGATTTTGTTTTTTTATTAATTTTTCAATTCGCGAAAGTTCCTTTTGAACTTTCTCATATTCTCTATTAATTTGCTTATCCGCCAACTGAGAGCTCTTAAATATTTCTGGTTTAAATTGTTCACTTCTAAAAAGAACTAAAAGTTTCTGCTGTAAATTCTGATATTGTTTAATTGATTGTTCGCTTTCACCCTTAAAATTGCTGTTTTTGACAGATTTAACTAAATCTCTTGAAGTATTTGTATTTTTGCCAAGCTGGGCAATTGAATAGGCGTTTTGCTGAAAAACTTTATCGTTTTTATAATATTTTACAGCATCTAGGTAAAGAGTTCCAATAAAGTTATCATCAAAATTAGGACGCCAAATTGATTGGTAAATTTGATCATTATAATAATTAACTATAAGTGGATATAAAAAATCAAATAACTTTTTTCCAATCTCAATCTCTCCCCCTTCGGCAATGATCAAGGCATTTTCTACCATATCTTGATATAGATTTTGTTTATTCTCATAAAAATTTTTTGGATATTGTCTAATTTGTTTTTCAACAATTTTCGAAAATGTTGAAAATTGCTCAATATCATTATTAATTAAATAATATTTTAAAATCGTTTTATAAATCTTAAACCTGTTAGCGCCAAGATTAGATATATGTTCAAAATCACTTTCCAAAAGATTGGCAGGATTTTTTTTCATAAAAAGTAATTCATTTAATTCAGAAAATTCTTTCATTCTTTTAGTTGAATAATACATCTCATATAATTCAGGTATTACATTGTGCACAACATAGTTTTGTTCTGTGTTGGCCGTCTGTAAACCTTGTTTCCAAAACAAATCTGAATTAACTTTGGCATATTCTATATTTTGTTTATTGATTAAAATTGCACTGTCTAAATTACCAAGCCTTTTTTCAATAAAACCTTCAAAACGTTTGTAAATTACGAAATTTGCACTATTCGCAACTTCACTACTCCATTTTTCTTCATCAATATTTTCTTGAACAAATTTTATCAACGATTCCATTTCTGAGTAAAATCCTTTTTGATAAAATGTATCGAGTAGTGATGGAATTGCAGTAAGAAATGAAAAAGAACGTTCAACACTTTTAGAGCTTTCTGAAATATAAGTTTTTATCTCTTTCATTCCCAATCTAAAATAATTTAAGTTGTCGTTAATATAAGCTCGAAGAATTAGTTGCACATATAAAAACGGTACTCCGTAAGTTTCTTTGAATTTGTTGTTTTCTTTTATTAAGTTTAATGCCTTGAATAGATATTGTGCACTGTCTTCATTTTTGTTTTCATACATCAAACCTAAACCTGCTTGTGATATAGTTGAGTATTGGTTAAGCAAATAAGTACTATCAATTTCAAATAATTTTTTCTTTTGTTCTTCTGGCAAACTCTCTAGATGTTCAATATATAATTTTGATAAATCATAGATTTCATCAAGATTTGTACTGTGGTTATTAATTAAATCGTAGAGGTAATAACTTGAAAGAAATTGTCCATAACTATATTTAAATTCTAAATTTTCAAAATTATCTTTTGTTGTTTTCATTCCCTCTTTTAAATGAACAACTAATTTGTCATAATCTCTTGTGCGAATGTAAGCGCCCTGAAGATTTGTATATATTTTATAAAAATATTTTATATTTTCATTGTTCCAAGAAACTTCTTTTATAACTTTATTTAGGATCTTTTTATTAAACTTGTCTTCATTATTAATTGATAGAAATCTATCCTGACGATATATAAAATTTAAAGTTTCGGAGCTATTTAATCCGTCTGTTTCAATTTTATATAAAATTAAATTTTTTATTCTCGTTATGTCTTCTTTTGTAGCTAAGACTTTTCCTTTGTCTGTTGTAGTAAATGATCTATCTGCTGAATATTCATTTATTGTGGTAGACATCTGCACAGCATCTACTAATTTAGCATATTGTTCTCGGCTTTTAGTTTCTTTTGGATAAAGTTTTGAAAACTTTTCAAATTCAACCAAATCTTTTCTTGCAATTTCTAGCAGTTCATTAATTTTGTCTAAATATCCTTCGGGTTTTGCAAATCTATAATAAAGAATAACTCGGGTAAGAGCATGCGTTTTTAAACTGTAAAATATTTTATCTTTACTAATCCTGTTGTGAAATGGGATTGTAGAAACATTATTTTTATTACAACATTCAAGAACAGTTATCCATTTTTTTGATCTTTCCCATTCTTCAACTTCAGGACCTGGAGCTAACTCTGCACAAGTGAAATCTGAAAACTCACTGGTGCATCTACTTTTATTACCCAAAGCTATTTTTGGTACCGCTAACACAGTTTTTTTTATAATTTTATTATCTCTTTTGATAGTTAATTCATTATATTTTCCTTTTATAAAAGCATTAACTTTAGGTGTTGCTTTTTTTCCATTAATCATAATTATTTCATCATAAAGTTTAATACCTTTTTTATCTGCGCTAGAACCTTCAATAATGCAACTAACTACTAAACCTTCTTTTTTGTATTTGTTAACAATTTCTTTGGGAATATATTTTTCATAAGGAGTTATATTCTGCCAAAGAAAAAGCATGCCTGTGCTGAATTCCATATATTTTTCAGATCCATCAACAAACTCAAAAGCAGTATCTATTGGTTTTTTACCTAACTTAACTTTTAATATTTTTTCAGTACCTTTCCTAAAAATCTTTATATTTATAGTTTCACTGGAAGAAAATTTATCCAATATATCTAATAGGTCTTTAATTTCTTTTGTTGATTTGTTATCTGCTTCTAAAATTATATCCCCAGGTAATAAATTTGCTAAATGTGCTGGTGAATTTTTTATAACCCCGGAAACTAAAAGATTTTTTGGAGAGTCTTTTTCTAGCGAACCTTCCCCCACAAAACCTTTAATAGTTGCATCGTTTAAAGGCAAAAATTCAATTCCCAGCCATCCCTTAGCATTGGAATGATTGATGCTAAACAGGGAAAAGAAAACAAATAAAACTAATAATCTTTTCATATAGACTAATAATTATACCTCCAAAATTTCAGTAAAATATAGCTTTTTTGACTGCAAATTTTTTTGAATAAAACCCAAGTTCAAACGTTAATTAAGTATGAACATTAATAAACAACTAAACAAAGGAGATAAAATGAGAAAAATAACATTACTAGTTACTAGTCTTTCAATACTTGCATTAAGCTCACCTGTTTATGCAGCTGCTTGGATACCTAGATATGGCGGCGGTTACACTTTCTGCTCTTATTGCATGTAAGAAAAATAGTTAATTCCCTATAAAAAACGCCCCTTCCCTCTAGGGGCGTTTTTTTTTGAATAAAACCCAAGTTCAAACGTTAACTATAAGTAATAAATAAACATAGAAAGGAAAATGTTATGAAAAAAATAGCAATGATAGTTGGCTTAGTAACTATATTAGCTACTAGCGCTAACGCAGGCCAAGGTACTTGGCAGTGGGTAGGTTCTGGCAATACTCAAACACTACAGTGGTGTGGTGGTTGTTGGAATGGAAAATTCAATTAAGTCTTTTTTATCCTAACTCCTTGCGATTAAAACGCCCCTTTTTAGGGGCGTTTTTTTTAGGATAATTAAGCTTATTTAATACTAATTCCTAGGAAAAAATAAAAATTCTCCACCGTTATGACCTGTGCCATGAATTAGAGAATGGTTTGGTGTTTGGTCCGCATTATTAATTACATAATTTTGAACGGTTTGAAATAACTCAATTGATCGAATTACATCATTGTTGCTTTTAAGAGTTTTAATTAATGGTTCGGCAAAAACAGAGTTTTTTGAATTACCAACTCCATCTGCGACTAACTCATTACCACCTGATGTCATAACAAGCCTTGTTTTCAATTTTTTAAATCGCTCAAGTGAATTTTGGGTTAATTTTTCAACAGATTTCTTTTCCCCGCTTCCTCTCATTAAAGATCCGGCAAAGCAACTATCAACAATTAACAAAATATGCTTAGCATCTGAGGACCCAATTAAATCCTTAATATTATTATTACTTAACCATTTAGAGTCTTGTTGTTCGCCAGCATCTGTTGGTAACCAATAACCTCTTTTTTGTTTTTTAACTAATTGTCCATGACCTGCATAATAAATTAAAATATTATCATTCTTGTTCCGGTTTTGTGTGAATTGAATAATTGCATCTTCGGTTTCATCTGACTTTTTATCTATCATTAAAATAGTTTCAAAACCGTATTTTTCTCTTAAAACTTTTTCTAAATCTTTTGCATCATTTACTGCATTATCTAGATCTTCTAATTTCTCATAATCATCATTTCCAATTATTAATGCATAATATTTTTCATCAGTGGTAAATTTTGCTAGAGTTTTTTTACCCTCTGCTTCACTTCCATCTTCCCATAAACCTTCGTAAATATCTCCATTAGCATAAACGATTTTACCTTTTCCATGTCTGTACCCTTCATCAAACTGCCCAACGTATTTGTCTCTATTTTTGTATTTTAACGTACCTAAACCATGTTCATTGCCATTATAAAATTCACCAACATACCTGTCTCCATTGGCATAGACTATTTTACCATTACCTTCGCTTCTATTATTTTTATAATCTCCGGTATAGACAGTTCCACTTCTATAACTATACTTCCCCGTTCCATTTTTTAATCCACTTCTCCAATCTCCCTCGTATTTATCTCCATCTATCCATGTGTAAACACCATAACCGCTTTCTAAATCTCGTGTATATGAGCCGACATATTTATCTCCATTTTCATATGCGTATGTACCTTTTCCATCTCTTAAGCCTTCTTTATAAGTACCAACATATATATCTCCACTTTTAAATATCATTTTTCCTTTATCTAAATATCCTTCTATAAAATTACCTTCATATTTATCTCCATTGGCATAAGTTATTGTTCCGTAACCATGCAATAGATCTGATTTGAAATTTCCTTTTGCAAAATCCCCATTTTCAAATTTCCAAGTTCCTTTTCCATGAAGTAAATCTTTTTTAAATTCTCCTTTTACTTCTACTCCTTTTTCTGTTGTATAAGTGCCTTGACCTTCTAAAAAACCGTCTACAAAATCTCCTTTATAGATATCGCCATTAAAATTTACATAAATGCCTTTACCATTGAGTAACCAATCTTTAAATTCACCCTCAGACCAACTTCCGTATTTATCTTCTGCGCGTCCAAATCCATTTGGAATAAAATCTACCCATTCGCCTTCGTGGCTGCTACCATCTGCATTGACCATAATAGCCTTTCCGTTTAGTAGATCGTTTTTAACTTCGCCCTCCCACCAAGTGCCATCTTTTTCTATTTGCTTGCCAAATCCATGTGCTAAATTATTTTTAAAATCTCCAGTGTAAACACCACCCCATGCTTCCGTTAAAGTTCCTTTGCCATCAAATTTTCCATCTTTCCACTCCCCTTTATATTCATTACGAGGGAATGTTATTTCTCCGTAGCAATTAGTCCATTGCTTGTAGTCATCTCCTTGACATTTTGGTAATGAGCTTTCTGCGGATAACTCGCCTGAAAACCCTAAGATCAAAATTAATGTGGTTATAATCTTTTTCATCTAATTTAACTTTAACAAATTTAAGTAAAAATAATGAATATTTCTCTCATCTAAACGTTAAAAAACAGGAGGTAATATGAGAATAAAAGCAATGATAATTGTGTTGTTTTTGCTCCTGCCAAACGTAACGTTGGCTGAGATCAAGTATAACAGTATGACCGGACAATGGGAAAGTTCGCCTTCTAATGGGCACTTAAAATATAATCCATTTGGCGGAAATTGGACCTACGAAAGACCAGGATCCAATTTAGAATACAACCCATTTTCAGGAAACTGGAATTACGAAAGATAATCAAAAGTTACTAGGGGTGGGCAAAACCCACCCTGAAATATCAATAAAATATAGTTTTTTTTAATGAATTTCTTTTTGAATAAAATCCAAGTTCAAACGTTAATTAAGTATGAACATTAATAAACAACTAAACAAAGGAAATAAAATGAGAAAACAAATTGTAATCGATAGAGAACCAAAACAATCTTTTCTTCCAATTATTGGTGGACTAATGATTGCTTTTGCTTTTGTAGATTTTGCCTTGTCTTATGGCGGTGTAAATTTAACATCTTTCTTAGGGCCAGCTTCAAGATTTTCACCAATAGTACTTGGTTTAATTGGTGGAGCCTTATTAAACAGCAAAGAATAATAATGAATTCTAAAGTCATAATTATAGCTATTCTGATCCTGATAAAGGTGATTGGAGTAGCTTCTAGAGTAAAAGCAGATGACATTTGATTTGGAGCTAGAGGAAAAGAGAATTGGTAGAAAATATAGAAAAAAAATCTTCAAAAAAATTGCCCACCTAACTCTTTTAGAGAAAAAACAC
>Ga0209089_10005808_pt1 | contig 10070 bp, 7 predicted proteins | sample ArcticOcean_MG_C_FD_187431 | JGI IMG/M metagenome (GOLD analysis project Ga0209089, IMG submission 187431) | Marine microbial communities from western Arctic Ocean - ArcticOcean_MG_CB2_150 (SPAdes) (version 2) | ecosystem: Environmental > Aquatic > Marine > Oceanic | place: Arctic Ocean: Canada...
GTGAACAGAGGAACGTCGTGAGGGATAGTGGTAATCGGGGTCTTGTGAGGAGAACACGGTCGTCAATGGCCTGATGAAAACGGCCCGTCAGTGTATCACCGCTGCAGACTGCGTTCGGTTTCCATTGGTGTCGTTGGAGCTAATTCCTTATGCGAATAGCTGACCAATCTAGATTGGTGTGACCAATGCTTGCAGCGCTACAAGAAAGCGAACGATCGCCATTCCGGAGCGGATGATGTTCGTAATTGGGGATACTAATGAATGCCAAATATCTGTGCCTCAAGAATCAATCGACGAGACGCTAGCCTGGCTTTTAGAAATCTTCCTACTGATATGCTCCCCGGCTGTTATTTCCGGATAGTTTGGAGTTGACCCCGGTTTTAGGCATGAAGGTATGCACGAGATTTCGGTGTCGAAGTTTGGGTGTGCAAAAAATCCGATGGCTTGACGCTCTGAGTCTGCACTTCGAAGTGCTGGTGGATTGGCGACCCGGTGAAGAGTCGACATCCAGTGATCATTGGTCCACCGTGCCATCATGTCGCCCAGGTTAACAACCAACGATTCGGGCGGCGGCTTCACAGGTGACCAGCGGTTACCCGGCAGACAGACCTCTAGCCCTCCGGGTGCGTCCGCTATCGAGAGGATGGTAAATGCACCAAAGTCAGTATGGGCACCGGTACGCAATTGACCCACTTTCTCGTTACCCAAGGTGGGTGGATAGTAGTGGCAACCCAGAATACTGAAGTGCTGATCGAATTTATCAGTGAAATAATCTTCATGAAGACCAAGTGCGACAGCAAAGATCTGGAACAAGCTGCCAGCCAATTGCTCATATGCGCGATAAGCCGCGACGAGCACATTTTCTAGATCAGGGGGTTTGTTGGGATAGATATTGGGAGCGTAGGCAGTGGTTGCCTCTGGCACGTGGGCAAAGGCGGCTCTATGGTCATTAATGGGTCCGAGAAACAAGCTTTCTCTTAAATCGGGTGGTGCGTCGTTATCAAGCGTGGATGCTAGGCCGCGGGTACCTAATGGGTGATAACCGCGTTGTCTCGTTGGCCCTTGAGGACACCATCGTTTCTTCGCGGCTTGGTTCAAGCGAAAAAATGCCCGACTGGAACGAAACGTGCGCTCAAGGATTGTCTGTGCAATACCGTGGCCACTAATGATCAGGAATCCGGTTGTTTCACAGGCTCTATCAATTTTCTCGGCCACTTCCTTTTTCTCACTACGATCACCGGAGAAAAAGGGGCTGATGTCAATGATGGGGATATCGCCCTTGGACGAATGCTTCAAATGCATGACTACTCCATCTATGTGCTTGAGCACCAAATACCTGGATTTGAAAGGCCAGCAACGACCACTTGCTGGTAAGGCACATCGTAGCCGATCAGTCCACCGGAAAGGAGTGATGCCTTGAGGCGAACAAACGCCGACACGGGCAATTCAGGTGATTCTGCCCACAGTTGCGCGGCTTGATAAGACTCGATCATTCGGGTTAGACGTTCGTGTGCGAGAGACGGGAAATATTTTGAAACTATCTTCGCGGTTTCCTCTCCTGAGTTTTCCTGCAACCACTTTTGTGTTTTCGCTATCGCACGGGTAAGCCCTACGCAAGTTTCCCAGTGCGACTCTACAAAGTGTCGGGTTGTGTAGAAGGTGGTATAGGCAATGTCGCCGCGACTGGAAAAACGATGCCAAAGGTATCCATCACCGTTTGTAATCAGATCATCAGCATACGGTTCGAAGACCTGCACCACATCGACCTTCCCCTGGCGAAGTGCGTCGATATTTTCTTCCATTGTAAGTTCCGTTCCCCACGCCAGAGACAAAGGATTCAGTCCCGCACGTTGTAGATCGTCTTGAAAGGTCATCTCGGGTGTGGGGACCTCGCTGGCAACTCCTATACGGAGTCCAATCAAATCAGCAAACTGAAAATTGTGGTTTGGCCTCCGTCCAATCAGGAGAAATGGATCCCGGGCGACTACTTGGCAGAAGCAGACTAATGGACATTCACGGTCGGCATCGTGATGCATCATCACCCGCATGGGGCCACCCCAGGCAACGTCCGCTCGGCCATTAAGTATTGCGCGCGGTGTTTCTGTCGTTGAAGGCGAGAGCCGCAGATCTAATTCGATCCCTTCTGCTGAAAAAGCGCCTTGTGCATGAGCGAGGTAAAACGGCACATAAGGAATAGCCCGCATATTTTCATAAAGAACAATTTTCGCCATAACTTCATTATTTCCACATAGGCAGATTACGATGGGTCATCCAATGACCATCAAAGAATAGTAACGCTTGATGTTAAGCTGGCCACGCTGATTTTGAAAAAACTCAGTCATAAAGTTAGAAAAAGCGTTTCGGTCCGGGTCCTGTTGGCTCGTTACTGCTCTTGGCGAGAAGACTACTCGTCCCCGTTGTTATCTTGGTCAGCAGGTTGGCCAAGGGTATTGTTCGGCGTTCTGCGCATTGTGCAGTCCATTCGTTGAGGAGTGACTTGGATGTCTCGTTCAGCTGACCCGCACTTTCCCACCATGGTTTGGGGCCTTGAACTGGGTGCCACTGCGTTGTTGGTGATTGATCCCCAGAATGATTTTCTCCACCCGGAAGGTTGGTATGGTGCGAATGGCGTTGACATCAGCCACATGCGCCGCACCATTGAGCCGACTCGAGCGTTGGTTCAGTCTGCCCGGGCGAAGCGGATTCCCGTCATCTGGACGCAACACGGGTTTCACAATGAAAGCGACGGTGGGCTATTCCTCGAGATGCGGCCATTTCTGGCAGAAGGGGGGCTCCGCATTGGGACCTGGGGTTACCAAATCCTAGAGGAACTCCAACCGGCAGCGGGTGATTGGCGAATTCACAAGAATCGCCTAAGCGCGTTTTACGGTACCAATCTAGAACTCCTGCTACGAGGACTCGATGTACGCACGGTCCTCGTCGTTGGCGTTCTGACCAACCAATGCGTGGCTGCAACCAGCAAAGATGCGTATTACCGCGATATCAAACCGATTGTTGTTGAGGAGGCGACCGGTACCACCTTGCCGCATCTCCATGCACCGGCAATCGAGATGATTCAGGTCGGGTGGGGTGCTGTCCATAGCCTGACGGAGACGCTGACGAATCTCGAGGCACTGGGTATACCGAACCGCTAGATAGTCTCCTCAACGCATGCCGATGATAGACGTTCCCGTCGCACGCGGGTCTCGCTGAGGCCAGCGCCCTGCTTCAACCTGAGCAAGAAAATCTGATACGGCTGCGTTGAACGCAGCGGGCTCTTCAATATTAATGGTGTGGCCGGTATTGGGAAGAATCTGGAGCGCGGCTGAAGGGACCGTGCGTTTTAAGTAAATGTTGGGGATCAGGCAGGGTTCGTCCTCGTCGCCTGTGAGGATCAACATGGGTACGGTGATTTCGCGCAGGTCCGCTTCAAGATCAAACAACGAGGGACGTTCTCTTTGCACACCGCGCATGGTGAGTGCCGCCCCGTCGAGGGAATGTTCAGCCAGTTGGTCACGAAAGTCAGCCCAGCCGCGGGGATCTTTGTTCTGGAATTGCACGCGGGTGGGTCCTTGCGCATATTGTTCGGCAAAAGCATCGCCCGTGCTGGATTCGATCATCGCGGCGGCCTTTTCAGTCTCTTCTCGAAACTGTGTTCGACGATCAGGTTCCGCACCGTACCCACACCCGGCGACGACCAGCGAGTGAGCGCGCTCGGGATAGTGCATGCCGAAATGTAAGGTGGCAAAGCCGCCCATTGATAGGCCGACGATGTGTCCTTTTTCGACGTCCAGATGATCGAGAATGGCGAGTATGTCGTCACGGGCAATGTCCTGCGAGTACATCGATCCTTTAGAGGGAATGTCTGAGGGGGTGTAGCCTCGAGCGCTGTACGCAACGCAGCGGTAGCGGCGTGAGAAGTACCGCATCTGTGCTTCCCAGCTGCGATGATCGCCGGCGAATTCGTGGACAAAGACAAGCGTCTGGCCTTCGCCGCTTTCTTCGTAGTGAAGTTGTACACCATCGGGCGTCTTGGCATAGGGCATGGTCAATGATCCAATGAATAGTTTAAATAACAGGAGCGACTATGGTACACGCCCGGGTAGTCTTTCGGGCGCTAATGGCTGGTTAGGCGTTGATCAAGCAGTACCGCTAAATGCAGCGCCTGACGACCCGTGCCGTGCACAATCTGTGTCCGGCAGCTGGTGCCATTGGCGAGGATCACGGCGGCATCCGGTAGTTTTCGAATAGCAGGTAATAGCGATAGTTCTGCCATTTGGAGAGAGACGCCGTAAGTTTCACGCTGGTAACCAAACGCGCCGGCCATTCCGCAGCAGCTGGAAGTAATGAATTCCGTTTCGATACCCGGAAACAGTTGCAGTGTTGAAGTCATTGCGTCTAGCGTGGCAAAGGCTTTCTGATGGCAGTGTCCGTGAACTGCCACTCGACAGGGCGCATTGGTTTCGAAATCAAAACGCAGCTGTTCGTGCGACCGCGCGATAAACTCCTCTAGCAACAGCGATTGCTCAGACAACTCGTTGGTTAGGGGCGCTGTGAGTAACGCCGGGTATTCATCGCGCAAAGTGAGTAGACACGATGGCTCAAGCCCAATGATCGGGATACCGCGTTTGAGGTACGGTGTTAACGCACAGATCAAGCGATGCGCTTCAGTGCGTGCTTCATCAATCAATCCCGCGCTAAGAAAAGTACGTCCACAACAAAGTGGACGCGCATTGACGTCGCCTGCGATGTGTACACGGCAGCCGAGTTTGCGCAGTACCGAGATGAGGGCATGGCCGTTGTCAGGTTCGAAGTAACGGGTAAAGGTATCAAAGAGAACAACCACTTCAGGGCCGTCTCCTGCGGGCAGTGACAGTGAGCGCGGCAGCGGTGTGCCGGTGTGCCAGCGCGGTAACGCGCGATGTCGACTAAATCCGGTGAGTTTTTCCTGTAGTAATTGTGCACCCGGCAGTTGGGCGGCGCCGTTGATCAGCCGGGCCAGCCGTGTCGCTACGGGTGCATAGCGGGGCAGGTAAGCAATCAATCGGTCACGCAGTGCAAGACCCGAGGTGGTTATCTGTTGGGCGAGATACTCGGTTTTCATCCGCGCCATGTCGACACCTGTTGGACACTCGCGGCGACAGGCTTTGCAGCCAACACACAGCGCCATGCTTTCTGCCATGTCAGGTGAAGTCAGTGCATCCGGTCCGAGTTGACCGGACAGGGCCAGACGCAACGTGTTTGCGCGCCCGCGAGTGGAGTCTTTTTCTTCACCTGTGGCGCGGTAAGAGGGGCACATCACTGCCGCGTCCCGCTTGCGACACGCACCATTGTTATTGCACATCTCGATGGCACTCGAGAAGCCGCCCCATGAAGACCAGTCGAATGCGGTGGTGATTGGCTGTGCGTCATAGTCCGGTTGGTAACGAAAAAGAGATCGATCATCCATCCGTGGTGGATCAATGATTTTTCCTGGATTTAGCAATCCCTCAGGATCAAAGGTTCGTTTGATCTTGCCAAAGACCTCAACCAATGGTTGACCGAACATGGGCCGATGGAACTCTGAGCGCACGATACCGTCGCCGTGTTCTCCGGAATGGGAGCCTTTGTATTCCCGGACCATGGCGAAGGCTTCTTCTGCAATCGAGCGCATCTTCTTTACATCGCCTGACTCCTTCATGTTGAGGATGGGGCGCACGTGCAAGCATCCCTCCGATGCGTGGGCATACCAGGTGCCTGTGGTGCCGTGGCGATGGAAAATCTCGGTTAATCGATCCGTATAGTCCGCAAGATGCTCGAGCGGCACGGCGCAATCTTCGATAAATGACACGGGTTTCCCCTCGCCTTTCATCGACATCATGATATTCAGCCCGGCCTTACGCACTTCCCATACCTGATGCTGTTGCACCGGGTCGGTCACCTTGACCAGGGCATCGGGGAATCCAAGGTCACCAAGCATCTCATTCAATCGATCAAGTTGCGTCAGTAACGGGTCAAGTTCAGCACCTGCAAACTCGACCAGCAGGAGGGCCGCGGGTTCGCCTCGAACGAAGGTGTCGAGTGTGTCGCGGAAAAGCGGAATATCGCGGGCCAGTTGCATCAGGGTGTGATCAACCAGTTCCACCGCCTCGGGATCTAGAGTGACCAGGTGGCGGGTCGCATCCATGGCAGCGTAGAAGGTCGAGAAATGGCAAACCCCTAGCACACGCTGCGCGGGTATAGGGTGGAGTTTGAGTTGAATGCGGCGTGACAGCGCCAGTGTTCCTTCCGAGCCAACCAGGAGCTGGGCCATGTTGTGCCCAGTGCGCTCGCTACTCGGTGCCAAGGCATCGATGTTATATCCACCCACCCGCCGGTGTACTTTGGGAAAGCCATCCATGATGGTGTTGGCTTCGCGCTGTGCAAGATCCAGCAGTTGTCTCGCCATGCGTCGAAATGCCGGTGAACCTTGAATGTCATTACGATCCGCTGGCAGTGGTCCAAAATGCTCCCGGTCGCCATTTGCTAGCGTTGCATCGATGGCAAGTACGTTGGCCCGCATCAGCCCATAACGAGTGGAGCGAGCCCCGCAGCTGTTGTTTCCCGTCATACCGCCCAGGGTCGCACGACTCGCGGTTGAGACGTCGATCGGGAAACATAACCCATGGGGCTTTAGGAACGCATTCAACTCGTCGAGCACAATGCCAGGTTGGACGGTGACGTTTCTCTGATCGGGATCAAAGGTTAAAACCTGGTTTAGGTGTCGGGAAACATCCATAACCAGGGCAAGACCAACCGTTTGGCCACACTGTGAAGTACCGGCTCCACGCGCCAACAAGGGGACTCCTTCTTCACGGCAGATAGTGACAATCGCAGCAATATCGTTCTCGCTTCGGGGAGTGACCACGCCGATGGGTTCGACTTGGTAGATAGATGCATCGGTGCTGTAACGCCCTCTACTGAAGGCATCGAACAAAACTTCGCCTTCGATTGCCTGTTGCAACCGCTGAGCCAGGTGCTGCTCGCCGATGCGGCGGGTGAGCGGCGAGTCAGCGTAAAATGTCATGGGCCCGTTCGGCGAGACAAGTAAATTAAAAAGAAATGTTTTGCCATACGTTAAAGTGCGTAGCGCCTCGAACAAGTGATAGTCTAGCGCGCCCCGAGAGCCAATCGGTTAACGGCAACGCGAATCGAGGAACGCCTCAGTGAACCAACGCCGAAACAGTGGTCGTCATTTCCTGCAGATACCGGGCCCGACCAATGTGCCTGATCGGGTACTGAATGCCATTCAGCAGCCGACAATGGATCATCGGGGACCCGGATTTCGTGACCTGACGGCGGATGTGCTGAACGGGTTAGGTCAAGTTTTCCAAACCCGCTCAAAGGTCGTGGTTTTTCCCTCTTCGGGCACCGGGGCTTGGGAAGCCGCGTTGGTTAATACCCTTTCGGCCGGTGATCGAGTCTTGATGTATGAGACCGGGCATTTTGCTCAGTTATGGTATGGCATTGCGGAACGGTTGGGGCTTGATGCCCAGTTGCTGCCAGGTGACTGGCGCCATCCGGTCGATTCAGTTGCCATCGGTGAAGCGTTGGCGAAGGATGTGGACCACCGCATCAAGGCGGTATGTGTTGTTCATAACGAGACCTCAACGGGTGCGATGTCAGATGTAGCCGCGGTGCGTGCTGTGATAGATGAGACAAGGCATCCGGCTCTGTTGATGGTTGATACCATTTCTTCGCTGGCTTCGATTGATTTCCGTCATGATGAATGGGGGGTCGATGTGACGGTCGGTGGATCGCAGAAGGGTCTGATGTTGCCACCAGGCCTTGGATTTAATGCGGTGAGTGATAAGGCGCTGGCGGCATCGCTAGGAGCGAACTTGCCACGGGCTTACTGGAGCTGGCAGGACATACTTGATGCCAACGACAACGGACTTTTCCCCTACACACCGGCGACCAATCTTCTGTATGGGTTGCGTGAGGCGCTGAGCATGCTGTTGGATGAAGGACTCGAGAACGTTTTTGAGCGCCATCGCCGTTTGGCTGAGGCGACTCGTCGCGCTGTAGCGGCCTGGCAACTCGAACTATTGTGTCTCGACAGCGCCGCGCGCAGCCATTCTCTGACTGCAGTGCAGTTGCCTGAAGGTGCTGATGCAGACGCGTTTCGCGCGACAGTGCTGGAACGTTTTAACATGTCGCTGGGCAACGGTCTTGGACGTCTGGCCGGCCGCGTTTTTCGCATTGGCCACCTGGGCGATTTTAACGACTTAATGTTGATCGGTACGCTGGGTGGCGTCGAGATGGGTCTTGCCGCCTCGGGGATTGCACACCAGCGTGGTGGCGTGACAGCGGCGATGGATTACCTGTCGGGGTAAGGCCTACCGCGGTAGGCACGCGGGTCTCAGCCGCGTTGACACGCTTGGGCGAGCGCCTTTGTTAAATCACCGCGACCGCTTTTTTCCAGGATTTTTTTCAGGCGTTCGTTACAGTGTGCCATGAGAGGCATTTCTAATGCTGCCCACTGAAAGTTGGTCGGTTCATTCGGTGTAACGTCACCGAGCAGAATTTGTGCGATCTGGCGCCTGCTTTTGTTCACGATATCGGCATGTGCCAGTCCTTGCCCTGAGATGTAAGTGAAGAGGCCTTCATCATCGAACTCTAAGTTCATATGAATATGACCATTGAGCACGGTGTCGACACCGAGTTTGCGCAGTCGCTTGTGTAGCCAGCGACCTTCGCCCAAACCACCGATATCGTGGGCGCTACCGCCTTCGGGTTCGTCTCGTGGATCGATCAGGGGGCGGTGGTAGAAGGCGATGCGTTGCCGCACGCCGGGTGTTGATGCCGATAGTTGGTCGAGTAGTCGACCGCGGTTACCCGCGCTGAAGGGTAACGTATTGGCGGCGGTATCAAGGTTGATGAACTGAATGCCTCCGAGCGTGAACGCATGGTTGAGCGGTCCCAGTCGCTGGGTAAATACGTCAATCAGGTTATTTTCCCCCGGCGCACGGTAATCGTGGTTGCCAAAGGTTATGTAAGTGGGGATAGCGGCTTCGTCAAAGGCCGCCTGGGCGCGGTCGTAGTCCCCCGCTTGGTAGTTGAAATCGCCAAGGTGCAGGAGAAACGACGCGCCGAGTTGCTCGCTCCGTGCCAGGACCCAGCGCAATTCTTCATCGCCGCCCGTGTCACCGATAGCGGCGAATCGGTAGTGCTTCGTGTCGGGGAATCGCCACTTAAGGGCCAATGGGGATGAGCCCAGGGTGCCGCGGACGCGCCGTGAGAGACCGCTTTTGTTTTCATCAATAACAATGCCGTCACCAACCGGTTGGAGTGTTGCCTGACGGTGAATGTTGTTGATCTGAAATTCAAATTCACCACTACCTAGGATTACTACTTTGGGTTCCGGACTGTGGGCCCGCCAGGTTGAGACAGTGGATCCGACCCCGAGGGGAAAGGCACCGTCAGCGCGCCACACGGCGTCGTTGACACGGTGTACTGTCTGAATAGCGACCGGTTCGAACTGGAGTCCGGGATAGCGAACACCACGCATCCACGCGGCGGTGCCGGCAACGGTTCCGCCGATATAAATTCCATATTTAATGAAGTTGCGTCTTGAACGGTTCATGGATCATGTATCGCCAGAGACAGGTGTATCAGTGGAAGCGTTGAGGTGTTGTGAGGCGACTGGTAGCGAGTAATACAGCGACGGACTGGGACCACACAACAAAGCGGATGATTGCGCTATCCTAGCATTTCTTCCCGTGCCATTGAGTGAATATTCGTGAGTGCTAGCTTGCCACAGCGCATCGTGTGTCTGACCGAGGAGACAACTGAAATACTGTATCTTCTGGGAGAGGAAGACAGAATAGTCGGTATCTCGGGTTTTACTGTTCGTCCGCCGCGTGCGCGGCGTGAAAAACCTAAAGTGTCGGCATTTACTAGTGCCAAGATTGAACGGATCGTGGCACTGAAGCCGGATTTGGTGCTTGGATTTTCTGATCTTCAGGCCGACATTGCAGCAGACTTGATTCGGCAGGGTATGACGGTGCTGGTATTTAATCACCGCTCGGTTGATGAGATTCTGAGTTTGA
>Ga0209089_10005817_pt1 | contig 10061 bp, 7 predicted proteins | sample ArcticOcean_MG_C_FD_187431 | JGI IMG/M metagenome (GOLD analysis project Ga0209089, IMG submission 187431) | Marine microbial communities from western Arctic Ocean - ArcticOcean_MG_CB2_150 (SPAdes) (version 2) | ecosystem: Environmental > Aquatic > Marine > Oceanic | place: Arctic Ocean: Canada...
GATTAGAACCTGAGCATGTGGTAAAATCTGGTGATTTTATTTCCATTCAACCGGCTCATGTGATGACCCACGACAATACGGGTGCAGTAATGGGGAAATTCAAAGCCATCGGTGCCAGTAAAATGGCAAATTCCCGCCAGCCGGTGTTTACCCTTGATCATAATGTTCAGGATAAATCTGAAACCAATTTGAAGAAATACGCCGGGATTGAAGCTTTCGGTAAGGAGATGGGTGTTGACTTCTATCCCGCCGGCAGAGGAATCGGCCACCAGATTATGTGTGAAGAGGGCTATGCTTGGCCAGGGACTATGGTTGTGGCTTCAGACAGCCACTCAAATATGTATGGCGGATTGGGCTGTTTAGGCACTCCGGTAGTACGGACAGATGCCGCCGCTTTATGGGCCACGGGTAGAACTTGGTGGCAGGTCCCCCCTATTACCATGGTTGAGTTGACAGGAAAACTTCAAAAAGGGGTTACCGGAAAAGATGTAATTATTACTCTCTGCGGTCTTTTTAATAAAGATGAAGTATTAAATCATGTGCTGGAATTTACCGGAGATGGTATCGCAGATTTAAGTATTGATGAAAGATTAACCATTGCCAATATGACCACCGAATGGGGTGCACTTGCTGGTGTATTTCCCACCGATGATGTAACCATTCAATGGCTGAGAGACCGGGCTGATTTTATTGGCAAACGGGGATTGGAAGGGGTAATCTCTGACACTGATGGGGAGAATGGTGTACATCCTCGTTTGAATAGTGACCGGATAAATGAGCTGGAGAACAATCCTCCCATGGCAGATAAAAACGCCTTTTATTCCAAAGAAATCAAATTGAACCTAAATTCGGTAAGCCCCCATATTTCCGGACCAAATCATGTGAAGACTATGACCAGTTTACATGATGCGGTAGGAAAAAATATCAAAATTGATAAGGCATACTTGGTAAGTTGTGTGAACAGCCGAGTTGAGGATCTTGCTGAAGCTGCCAAAACTATAAAAGGTAATCAGGTTGCTTCTCATGTTGAATTTTATATTGCCGCAGCATCCAGTGAAGTACAGGCAGAAAGTGAAACCAGAGGTGATTGGCAGGCGCTTGTGGATGCCGGCGCTACTCCCCTACCGCCTGGCTGTGGACCCTGTATTGGTCTGGGAATTGGATTATTAGGTCCCGGAGAAGTGGGTATTTCTGCCACCAATAGGAATTTTAAGGGTAGAATGGGCGACCCCACAGCAGAGGCCTATCTGGCATCTCCCTCTGTAGTAGCAGCATCTGCCATTGCTGGAAAAATAGCTCCACCCTTTGAATTTGACAACCAATGCCCTATTGGAAATATTACCGAAAATGAAAAGCCTAAATTTGAGGAGAGTAGTGTTTCATTGCTGGATGGCTTTCCTGAAATTATGCAGGGTGAAATTATTTTCTGCCATCAAGACAATCTAAATACCGACGGAATTTATCCGGGAAAGTACACCTATATTGATGATTTTACTCCAGAACAAATGGCAGAAGTGGTGATGGAAAATTATGATCCTGAATTTGGGAAAATAGTGGAAAAGGGAGATATTATCGTTGGGGGTTATAATTTCGGTACTGGTTCCTCCCGGGAACAAGCGGCTACTTCCCTTATATACAGAGGCATCCAAATGGTAATGGCTGGTTCCTTCAGTCAAACCTATAAAAGAAATGCCATCAATAATGGATTTTTAGTAATTGAAGTGCCTGAATTATTAGCCGATCTAAAATCAGAATTTGGGGAAACTAAATTATCAGTTAAAACCGCTTGGATTATGCAGGTGGATTTCAAAAATTGTAACATAAGCATTGGAGAAAAGAAGTATCCGATTAATCCCGTTGGCGCTGCTGCCCAGGAATTGATACTAACTAAGGGATTGGAAAACTGGGTGAAGGAGAGGATTTAAGAATTAAGATTGTAGATTGAAAATTTAGAATTGAACCACGAATTTTGCAAATTACACGAAGAATTATGAAAAAAATAATATCTATACATTTACCAGATACTCTTTTTATTAAATTAGAAGTTCTTTCAAAGACACTAAAAAAGTCCAAATCAACCTTGGCAAAAAAACAATTGGAAATTATTTAAATGAATACGCTGATTATCAAATCACAAGCGATCGGTTACATGATGAAAGTAATAAAATAATTACTCCTAAAGAATTCATTATTAATATTAATAATGAAAATAAATAAACGCCAAATCAAAAATATATCCTATGAAATAATTAGTGTAATTTGTGTAATTCGTGATTAATAAAGGAAAATAATAATGAAAAGAACCATAGTAGCCATGCCGGGAGACGGTATTGGAAAAGTAGTATTAGAAGAGGCTATCCGCGTATTGGATGCTGCCGGATTTGAAGCAAATTATATAGAAGGAGATATCGGCTGGGAATTTTGGCGTAGTGAAGGGAATCCCCTGCCTCAGCGCACCCTGAATCTCATTGCTGAACATAAAATCGGGCTATTCGGGGCAATTACCTCAAAACCCAAAGATGATGCCTTTAATGAACTTTCACCCGAACTTCAGGAAAAAGGATTGGTTTATGCCAGTCCAATCGTAGGACTTCGCCAGCATTTTGGTCTGGATATTTGTTTAAGACCATGCAAAACTTATAAGGGCAATCCATTAAACTTTATTCGCCGTGGACCCAACGATTCAATCCAAGAACCTGAAGTTGATGTGGCTATTTTCCGGCAGAATACGGAAGGATTGTATGGTGGTGTAGAGTGGAGTAATCCGCCAAAGCAGGTGTATGATGCACTTATGACTCATCCCAAATTTAGGCAGAATTTTGGTGATGCACCGGTTGAGGAAGTTTCAGTTTCCACCAGAATTTTTACCAAGAAATGTACAGAGAGGATTCTTCGGGCTGCCTTTGAACATGCCAAAAAATATGGTTATAAATCGGTTACTGTCTGTGAAAAACCCAATGTAATCCGGGAAACTTCTGGCATGATGTACAAAATGGCACAAGAAATGCAGAAAGTCCACTTCTCTGAAATTGAGCTGTGGAATACCAATATTGATGCCCAGATGATGTGGCTTACCAAAAATCCGGAAAATTACGGTGTTATTGTGGCTGGTAATATGTTTGGGGATATTGTATCAGACGGTTTTGCTGGGCTCATCGGCGGTTTGGGATTCGCCTGCTCTGCCCAATATAATCCTGAAACTGGAATTGGTGTTTTTGAACCCACCCATGGTAGTGCACCAAAATATGCGGACTATCCCGTTTCCATTGTAAACCCAATTGCCATGGTTGAATCATCCTGCATGATGCTGGATTTTATTGATGAGCAAGAAATTGCCAAAAATATACGAAAAGCTGTATCAGATGTGGTATCCGAAGGAAAAGTGAAAACCTATGATATGGCCAAAATGACAGGGAAAGCTGATGTGGTTGAAAAAGGCGCAGCTTCAACTATGGAAATGGCTAATGCTATAATCGAGAAATTATAAGGAGAATAATGGAAAAATCTATTGCAAGACAAATAGCTGAATATTCAGTGGGACTAAAATTTGAAGACCTTCCAGATGAAGTTATCCATGAAGTCAAACGCTATATGTATGACTCCATCGGTTGCGCGTATGGTGGATACCATACTAAAGATTTGAATATCATTCGAGATATTTACATGGAAATGGGTGGAAAAGGAGAAGCAACAGTACTGGGGTTTGGTGATAAACTTCCAGCTGTAAATGCCACCCTCATTAATTCGCTTATGGTTCGGGCACTTGATTTCAATGATATATATTGGAAAGATGATCCTTCCCATCCATCAGATATTATTCCCGCGGCATGGGCTGTTGGTGAATTGGTGAATGCCAATATGAAAGATGTAATCGTTGCCATCGTTTTGGCATACGAGTTTGAGCAACGGCTTTGTCTCTTTGCCAAGCCAGGAGTTCGAGAACGGAAATGGCACCATGCCACCCTCACCCAATTTGTATCCCCTATTGTGGCCGGAAAACTTTTGGGATTAACCGTAGATGAAATGGTGCATGCCATCGGAATCAGTGGTTGTCATAATCATACCATTGGCTGCCCCACTGCCGGGAAACTCACCATGATGAAAAATACCGTTGACCCCATGGCAGTTCAATCTGGAGTTTTTGCAGCACTTATGGCGCAGAAAGGATATTCCGGTACCGAACGAGTGTTTGAGGGTAAAGAAGGATTTATGGATGCCTTTATCGGCTGGAATGCAAAGGATGAAACCATGAAACCTGCGGATATGGAAGGCAGAGACGGCATCTCATCATGGGCATGGGATATTGATGCATTGGTGGGCGGATTAGGTGACAGCTATAAAATTATGGAATGCGGTATGAAAGCCTTCCCCACTGAGGCACTCACTCACACTCACCTTTCCTGTTTACTCAATGCCATGATTGGAAATAATCTTGAATATTCGGATATAAAAGAAGTTAAAGTGACTTGTTTTGCCCAGGCATATGATATCCTTTTTGACCCCACCAAATACCGACCGGAATCTCGGGAAACGGCAGATCACTCTTTACCCTATTGCATGGCAGCGGCTATGGTGGACAAGAAAATCACAACTGAATCATTCTCAGATAAAAAACTGAATGATCCGCGGATCTATGAGGTCATTGATAAAATTAAAGGTGAACCCTCACAGGAGTTTGAAAAAATGTTCCCAGCCAAACAGCCTTCAAGAGTGGTTGTAACCACCAATGATGGTAGAACATTTGAGGAATATCTGGAATATCCGAAAGGCGATCCACGAGAACCAATGACCATGGATGATTTAGAAAACAAATTCAATTCATTAGTTGGTGATAAATTTGATGATTCTAAAAAGAATCAAATAAAAAATACTATTTTCGACTGTGAAGAACTAACAGCTGGTGAGTTTATGCAATCACTAAACGTGTAAACCCTAAAATGGACATCTCCATTTTTAATTGTATTACTTGTTTTAAGGAATACAGCATTAAGGAAATCCGTTACCGCTGTGAATGTGGTGATCTTTTGGAGGTCTTACATGATTTAGAAACGGCAATTCCGAACCCGCAATCATGGAAAAATTCCCTCGATGTAAATATGGCTGAAATTGCTTTTAGCCGCTATAAATCGCTTCTATTTCCATCACTTCCTGATCCAGCACTCATTACGCTTTCAGAAGGTGACACTCCTTTGTATGATGTAAGCAAATCCTTTCCTCAATTTCATAGCCTAAAATTGAAGCATGAAGGTATGAATCCTACGCTTAGTTTTAAAGATCGGGGGATGGTATCGGGAGTTTCCTGGGCGAATCATTTAGGCTGTGAAAATATTATTTGTGCTTCTACGGGAGATACTTCCGCAGCTATGGCAGCCTATGCAGGTTCAGCCCCAAAGATGAAGGGGATTGTTCTCTTGCCTAAAGGAAAAATTTCTCCGGAACAACTGGCGCAGCCGATTTCTTTTGGCGCATTGACAATTGGGATCGAAACTGATTTTGACGGCTGTATGAAACTGGTTCAGCAGCTTACTGAAAAACATAATATCTATTTGCTCAATTCTATGAATTCTGTACGCATTGAAGGGCAAAAAGCTATTGGCATTGAAACTTTGCATCAACTTAATTGGAAAGTACCAGATTGGTTTGTTATTCCTGTGGGAAATGCCGGGAACATATCGGCGTTGGGAAAAGGATTACGAGAATTATATGAATTGGGGATCATTGATAAACTACCTCGCTTGGCTGGCATCCAAACCGAAAGCGCCTCCCCACTCTATGAAAGTTTTAAAATTGGGTATTCAGAATTGGTACCGCAAAAAGCCAAACCAACCAAGGCTTCTGCTATTCAAATTGGTGATCCTGTAAGTTATAAAAAAGCAGTGAGAGAATTGCAACATTTTAATGGTGTGGTGGAAACAGTTTCTGAAACTGAACTTATGGACTGGAAAGCCCAAATTGATCGACTGGGGATATCAATCTGCCCCAATAGTGCCGTAGCTGTGGCCGGTGCTATGAAATTGAATAGAGACGCAGTAATTAAAGAAAATGAAGCAGTTGTTATCATTCTCACCGCCCACGGCAGTAAGTTTTCAAATACATCAGTTGAATATCACAAAAATAGTGCAAATCAATTTGCAAACCAAGCCCAAACCATTCCTGCCAATTTAGAATATCTGGAAAGTGCATTAAACCTATGAATACAGTGAAAGTATTTGCACCTGCAACCATTGGGAATATTGGTCCGGGGTTCGACGTTTTAGGACTTGCTATTAAAGGCATAGGTGATATTGTTGAAGCCAAAGAAATCCCCGGAAATGATTTGATAATTGATGCTGTATTAGAAGCTGACCATGATATTTCGACAAATCCGGATAAAAATACAGCAGGTATTTCCGCCAAAAAAGCACTGGAACTCATGAAGATCAACACCGGTGTGGCACTTACCATTACCAAAGGTATGCCATCTGGTAGTGGACTGGGAAGCAGTGCTGCCTCAGCGGTGGCAGGAGCCAATGCTGTAAATTTCCTGTTTGGAAATTCGCTTTCTAAAGAAAAAGTACTTGAAGCCGCAATGGCTGGTGAATATTCTGTTAGCGGTGGTTACTTTGCCGATAATGTTGCACCGGCAATTTATGGAGGTGCTACCCTCACCCGCTCCCTACACCCATTAGAGGTCACACCTTTGGGAAATATTTCTGATCTCATCATTATTCTGGTAATGCCAAAGGTTAAAATTCTCACCAAGGATTCTCGTAAAATACTCCCGGAGAATGTAACCTTATCAGATTTTGTAGTTAATTTGGCCAATACAGCCAGTATTACCGCCGCATTTTGTAAAAATGACTATAATTTACTTAAAGATAATTTATTTGATTATATTATCGAACCCACTCGATCAACTCTCATACCCGGATTTCCCGAAGCAAAAGAAGCTGCCTTGGATGCTGGTGCCCATGGAATGACTATTTCAGGTTCAGGACCCACCGTTTTTGCTATTACCAACTCACAAAAGACTGCTGTAAAAATTGAGTCAGCCATGGTATCCGCATTTAATAATAAGGGGGTTGAATGTAAATCACTCATTACCACATCTTCTAAAGAAGGCTCGGGGATCGTAAAAAGCGGAATAATTTCTTAGAGACTTTTCCCCATGGCACTGAAGATAAATGAGATATATTACTCGGTTCAGGGAGAGTCCACCCATTCAGGACGACCCTGTATTTTTATACGTCTCACCTATTGCAATCTGCGCTGCAGCTACTGTGACACAGAATATGCTTTTTATGAAGGTAAAAATATGGAAATTACTCATATCATGAGTGAAATAAAACAATGGGACTGCAATTTGGTAGAGGTTACTGGTGGTGAGCCCCTTTTTCAGGAAGAATGTATTGATCTGTTAAATGAATTGGTAAATAGTAAATATGAAGTTATGTTGGAGACAGGTGGGTCCCTCTCTATTGCCGACGTACCCAAAAAGGTTATTAAAATTGTGGACTTTAAATGTCCTAGCAGTGGTATGGAAAAGAAAAATTTATGGTCCATAGTGGGTGATCTTCAAGCTCATGATGAGGTAAAATTTGTTATTGGCAACCGTGAAGATTTTGATTGGGCGAAAGATAGAATTTCAGAATATTCCTTAGACAAAATATGCACATTATTATTTTCTCCCACCTTCGGAAAAATTGACCCCCAGCAAATTGTAGAATGGATATTGGCTGATAACCTCCCAGTGAGAATGCAAATGCAAATGCATAAGATGATTTGGAATTCGGAAGAGAAAGGGGTATAATGTGAGGATAAAGGATAAAGGAGAAAGGAGAAAGGGAATAATACTTATTTCCGGTGGAATGGATAGTTGTGTTACTGCAGCTTATGCTATTGACGATGGTTTCACTCCGGCTTTTCTACACATTAATTATGGACAACGGACGGAATCCAGAGAGCTAAAAGCATTTAATGAAATTGCTGATTACTACCAAGTGGATCAAAAATTGGTGGTTGACATCTCCCATTTATCAGAAATTGGTAGCTCTTGCCTTACGGATGAAAGCATTGAGGTGCCCCAGGCTGATTTGGAAAGTGTTGAAATTCCAATTTCGTACGTACCTTTCCGCAATGCAAATATATTGACAGCAGCCACCAGTTGGGCAGAGGTATTGGGAGCACAGGCTATATATGTGGGAGCTGTAGAGGAAGATTCATCTGGTTATCCGGATTGCAGACGATCCTTTTTTGATGCCTTTGAATACACTATTGAAAAAGGTACCAAACCTGAAACAAAAATCAAAATTATTACCCCCCTAATCACTTTATCAAAAAAAGAAATTGTAGAAAAAGGAATCGACCTAAATGCCCCCCTTCACCTCACTTGGAGCTGCTATAAGAATGAAGATGTTCCTTGCGGTGAATGTGATTCCTGTGCCCTGAGAGCAAGAGGGTTTGAACAGGCGGAGGTTCGAGACCCTATTCTTTAAAGTCCATCATCCTTTCCAGATTGAACGAATCTTCGTAATATTTTATACTTTAATGGCACCATTTGATATTTCGCTTAACTCTTGAGCTAAGGCTTCAGCTTTTCCAACATCAACTTCTAATTTCACTTGAATAGATTCACCAAAATCAGATTTAATAATTTTCACTTTAAACTTCTGCATGACTGAATCCACTTTATTTTGTAGGTCATAACTATAATTAAATGAAATTCTTTCTAACTGTATCCAAATTTGGATCGACCCTTTTTCGATAGCCCTTTCTGCTGCAGACCCATAGGCGTTGATGAGTCCCGGGATGCCTAATTTACTACCACCAAAATAACGGATGACAAATATGACTACATTTACCAACTGCTTTCGTTTTAATACATTTAATATAGGGATTCCGGAGCTGCCTTTGGGTTCACCTGCATCGGTTGCAAACTCATCTAAACGGTCATTCTCTTTTACTCGATATCCATAACAGATATGGCTCGCATCTGGAAATTGTTCTTTTAATTGGTGTAAATTTATTTTTACCTCAACTACTTCAGAAACGGGAATAGCTAAGGCGGAAAATGTGGAACCCTTTTCACTATATTTCCCCTTAGATTTCGCAGAAAGGGTAAACTCCTCCATTAATTCAAAATGGTAATTTTAACTGCTTGTCCTGAAATATTTTCAGGTTTGAGGCGGATGAAATAAATTCCTGATGCAGTATTTTGACTAAGAATTCCCTGAATACTTTCCCGGTGCCAACCTTGGATATTGGATTGCAGCTTATTATTATTCACTACCTGTCCTTGAATATTGATTAGGTCAATTGAGAGAAATATTTCATCCTTTGCTAGTGAGTAAATGAGCGTCAGATCTTGAGCCAGATTAACTGGGTTCGGAAATACAGCCAATATTTCAGAGATGGAAACTGTACTTATTTCCGGCCAGGATACCACTGATTCGGATTCAATTAATTGTGATTCCCCTTCATCATTCATAGTAAAAATCGCATACTTATAACGCATTTCAGGAATTATATTCAAATCCATGTAACTGGTATCAATCTTGGCGGAAATAGGTAGCGAATCTCTGAAAATTTGATAGTACAAGGAATCACCCGGTCCTGTAGATTTTTTCCATATTAGCTGGATGGAATCCTGATGTGCTAAAACATGCAGAAATTCAGGTGTCTCGGGCTTATGGGCGGGATAATAAACCGTTATAGTTTCAGATGGAACTGACTCCCCAAATTGATTTTCACAGGTTACGTAATAGCGATATTCAGTATTTGGCTGAAAAGTAAATTGATCCAGATATCCCGTTGAATCTGTGCTGTCAATTTTTGTTGCTCCTTCATCATATTCTCGATAAATTTTATAATACAGAGAATCTCCTGGTCCCGGAGAAGCTTGCCAATCAAGTTCCATTGCATGATAGGACTCAGACACAAAAAGGTTGGAAGGGGGTATTGGCGGAAGGCTGTCCGTTAGTATATAATTTATATCAAATTGAATGGATGTTGAATTATCCTTCCTCCCCAAAAATAAATGAAGTTTATCATCTTCGTAGAGTCCCAGAAAAGTATGTAGTGAA
>Ga0209089_10005822_pt1 | contig 10057 bp, 6 predicted proteins | sample ArcticOcean_MG_C_FD_187431 | JGI IMG/M metagenome (GOLD analysis project Ga0209089, IMG submission 187431) | Marine microbial communities from western Arctic Ocean - ArcticOcean_MG_CB2_150 (SPAdes) (version 2) | ecosystem: Environmental > Aquatic > Marine > Oceanic | place: Arctic Ocean: Canada...
CGACACCGTGCCGACGCTGCCAAGGCTCTTGGCCAAGCGCGGCTACGTCAGCCATCAGTCCGGCAAATGGTGGCAGGGCCACTACTCGCGAGGCGGCTTCACCCACGGCATGACCCACGGCGACCCTAAGCGCCGGGGCCGCCACGGCGACGTAGGATTGAAAATCGGCCGCGAAGGGTTGAAGCCGATCTTTGACTTCATCGACGACGCCGGCGACAAGCCGTTCTTCATCTGGTACGCGCCGTTCCTCCCGCACACCCCGCACAACCCACCCAAGCGCCTGCTCGACAAGTACACGAAAAAAACCGAGTCAAAATTCATCGCCCGCTACTGGGCCATGTGCGAGTGGTTCGACGAAACCTGCGGCCAATTGCTCGACCATCTCGACGATAATAAACTGTCCGACAACACCGTCGTCCTCTACGTCACCGACAACGGCTGGATCCAGCGCGCCGACAACGGCCGCTACGCTCCCCGCTCCAAGCGCTCCCCATACGACGGCGGCCTCCGAACCCCGATCATGATCCGCTGGCCCGGCAAAGTGCAGCCAAGCGAACGCCCCGAGTTGGCCAACAGCATCGACCTCGCCCCGACCATTCTCAAGGCGTGCGGCCTCGAGCCGACCGACACCATGCAGGGCATCGACCTGCTCGACGACACGGCCTTGGCCAAGCGCAAATCCACCCACGGCGCCTGCTACCTCCACAACGCCGTCGACATCCACAAACCAAGCGCCAACCTCACCCACCGCTGGCTCATCAACGGCAACTGGAAACTCATCCTCCCCCACAAAACCAACGCCAACGCCACTGAACCCGAACTGTACAACCTAACCAAAGACCCCCACGAACACCAAAACCTAGCCAAGACCAACCCCCACCAAGCCAAGCGCTTGGCAAAGCAACTCAACGAGCTACTGCCGGAAAGTTGATTGCATCGGGGGCGGCTTTGCGCTTACTGTGCCGGCCGTTTCACACGAAACTCTTGAATGGAAACACCGTTGAATCATGGCTAAACCGATTTATCACAGCAGTATCGAGGGGGCGCAGCATGGCGGTAAGGGGCTCGAGGGCTTCCTCGCCTTCGCCAAGGAGGCCGGGGCCGCCGGCGCACAGCCAAGCCATTACATGTTCGAAGATGGCGACACCGGCGAGGCGTTCAAAAGCGCACAGGACATCCGCGACACGTTCGAGAAACACGGCCTCAAACTCGACGGCGTGAGCGGGCACTGCGCATTCTGGGTGCATACCAGCTCGTGGACCGGCACCAAGAGCGGCCACCCGTTCATCCACGGGCCGAACCAGGACAAGAGCCCGGAGGAACTCGAGCAATGGTACGAGGCGTACATCCTGCGCCTGATGGATTTATGCGCCGAGTTGGGCCTGAAGATTCTGCCGATGTTTTGGGGCGTCTCCCACGGCTGGGAGTTGGCCACCGGCTACCCGTGGGGTTTCTGGGCTGGGCCGGGCTTCGACCTCATCAAGGCCGGTGAGGAGCGTTTCGTTGAAAAGACGGCCAAGATTCGCGCGCACGCCAACAGCCTCGGCATCCGTCTCGCACACGAAATCCACCCCGGCACCGCCGCGATGTGCGCGGAGGAGTTCGGCCGGCTCGTTGAGATTTGCGACGGCGACAAATGCCTCGGCGTCAACGCCGACCCGTCGCACTGCTGGGAAGGCGAGGACTGGGAAACGCGCTTCACCCACCCCGCCGTGCGCGACCGCGTTTACGCCTGCCACGTGAAGAACTTCGTCGTCCGCCCCGGCGTGCCGTTGCGGCGCATGGACGGTGACTGGCACAAGCGCGCGATGCAGTTCACCGACCTCGGCAGCGGCGACCTGAACATGGTGCGCTACGTCGAGATGCTCATCAACATCGGCTACCCCGCGAGATACAACAAAATCATGGGCACCGAGACCGCCCCTCTCATCGCCGAGACCGAGAGCGCGTACCGCGACGCGGACGCCACCGCCATCGAGGGCATCCAGTACGTCCGCGACCATCTCTGCTTCCCGGTCGCCGAAGGCTCCTTCGAAGACGACATGGGGGCGTAATAAATCCGATAGTTTCAAAAGCAAAAAGGCCCGGCAATTGCCGGGCCTTTTTTGTCGAAACTAGAAATGCCTTAGCTTTTCAACTCCTCCACTTCCATGAAGGCGTAGCAGAGCATGTGGGCGATGCCCATTTGGCAGTCCTCGGCTCGGCCGTAGTGGGTGTCGTCGATCACGATCGTTTCGCTGGCCAAGTCGGCCAGCTTGCCTCGCTTGCCGCCAACGAGCGCGATGGTGTGCAGGCCGTTGTCGTTGGCCCACTCGAAGGCCTTCACCAAGTTCGGCGAACTGCCGCTCACGCTCATCGTCAGCACGATGTCCCCGGCTTGGGCGTAGTTTTCGAGTTGGCGCAGGTAAATATCCTCATAAGAGTAGTCGTTGCCGATGGCGGTCATCCAGCTCACGTTGTCGTTCAACGACAAAACCTTGAACCGTTTGCCCAGCGCATCGGACGAGCCTTTGCCCAAGTCGGTGGCGAAGTGCGATGCGTTGGACGCACTGCCGCCGTTACCAAACAGGAAAATCTGCCGACCCTCGGCGTGGGCTTCCTTGAATTTGAGGATGACCGACTCGACCTGCTCGACCGGGATGGAGTCGAGCGCGGCTTTTTCGGCTTCGATGTAGTTGACGATCCATTCGCGCATGGGCGGAACGTCGCAGAACCCACTAGACATTCAAAGCCAAAATCAGCGCGCCAACCGGCACAGCGTCCTCGCCGAGCTTTGCCAAGCGCACGCTTGGCCCCGGCTTGAGCACGTCCATGATCGCGCGCCCAAGCGCAGGCGCCACACCCAGGCGCAGTGGTTCGCCGATCTGCGACAGGCCACCACCGAGGATGATCGTCGCCGGGTTGATCAAATGCACGACATGCGACAAGCCAAGCGCGAGTTCGCCACAGGTCTCGTCGAAGATCGCCTTGGCCCCGGCGTCGCCGTCGGCCATCGCCTTGGCCAAGTGCTGTGCCTCGCCGCCCTCGCCATCGAGACGCTTGGCCAAGGGCGAGTCGCCGTTGGCGGAAGCGTACTCGCGGAGCCGCCGATCCACGGCCCAACCGGAGCAGCGCGACTCGAGCGTGTCGCCCGCTTGGTTCAGTCGCACGTGGCCGATCTCCGCCTCGGTCGGTAACGCGCCGTGATAAATCAAACCGTCGATCACCAGGCCGCCGCCGATGCCGCTGCCCAGCGTGACGTAAAACACCGGGCTTTGACCCTGCCCCGCCCCGGCGATCGCCTCGCCCAGTGCGGCGGTGTTGCCGTCGTTTTCGATGGCCACAGGCGCGCCGGCGACCTGTTCGCTGAGCCAGTCGCGGAGCGGGAAATCATCCCAGCCGGCGACTTGGTGTGAGCAGCAGGCCCGGCCGGTTTCGCGATTGAACGGCCCGCCGAATCCGACGCCAATCGCGGCGATTTTCTGGCGCCCGGCAATGTTGGCCAAGGCACCGGCGATTTGGCCGCGGATGCCCTCCGCGCCCTCCGCCGGGTCGGCGGTGAAGCGTTGCCGCCCGCCGATCGACGCTTTGCCGTCGCCGGTGACCACTTGGATCTTCGTCCCGCCAATCTCGATGCCAACAAAAACAGACTCCATGATACCGAGGGCTTTATTGTTAAAAAGTCGGGGAGTTTCAAGTTCTCAGTTCAGGGAAATAGTGTGCCGCCCCTCCGTGGCTTGCGCCTTGACCAAGCGGGCCGTTACTTGAAACTGAAAACTTGAAACTTTTTGGCATTGCCATTTCTCGCCAGATGGCTTCGACTGCGGCGCATGCACTCCATGCACATTTTTCGATCAATCGCTTTTGGACTGACGCTGGCGTTCTCGGCCAGCGCCGTCGCCCATCCAAACCAAGTCGCAGCAGATCAAGCCGCTGCGGCGGATATGGCGAACGCGGCCAATGCCTTCCTCGCGACGCTCAAGCCGGAACAGAAGGCCAAGGCGACGTTCAAGCTCGACGATGCCAACCGCACCCGCTGGCACTTTGTCCCTACCGAGATGCACCCGCGCCACGGGCTGTCGTTTCGAGAGATGACGCAGGCGCAGCAGCACATGGCTTACGCGCTGTTGGCCTCGGTGATGAGCGCTCGCGGCGTGCAGAAAACCGCACAGATCATGAGCCTCGAGCAGGTGCTGCACGACGCCAACCCGAACGGCCGTTTTGCCCGCGACCCGAAGTGGTACTTCGTCAGCATCTTCGGCAAGCCAAGCGTGGAGGGCACTTGGAGCTGGCGGTTTGAGGGGCACCACTTGTCGCTGAGCTTCACCGTGGTCGATGGGCACGTCGGCGGGTTGACGCCGGCCTTTTTCGGCACGAACCCGGGAACGATTCTCGACGGCCCGCGCAAGGGGTTTCAGGTGCTTGCCGCGGAGGAAAACACCGCCCGCGCCCTCGCCAAGTCGCTGAATGCCGAGCAGCGCAAGATCGCCATCATCGCCGCGAAAGCCCCATCGGACATCATCACGAAGACCGACCGCAAGGCGAGGCGACTCGAGCCGCTTGGCTTGGCCGCGGCGGAGATGAACAAAAAACAGGCCGACCAGCTTCTGCAACTCATCGGGGAGTACCTCCACAACTACCGCCCCGACCTGGCCGACGAGGGGGTCAGGCATTTCGAGGGGGTGAGCCTCAGCAAGATTCACTTTGCGTGGGCCGGATCTCTCGAGCCACGGCAGGGGCACTACTACCGCATCCAGGCGCCGGACTTCCTGATCGAGTACGACAACACGCAAAACGACGCCAACCACGTCCACTGTGTTTCGCGCGACTTGAAGCATGACTTCGGCGACGACCTGCTGCGCCAGCACTACGAGCAGCACCACAAAAAGTAGGTCGCTTTTTTCACAACAGCCTTTCGCAAGGCCGGCGGTGCGGGTAACGTGCCCCGGCCTTGGCCTTTCCCCGGGGGGCTTGGCCAAGCGCAACACTGTTTTGAGCGACGCTGCAACCACAACCGCTAAAGAGGAAATCACCCGGCCGGAGGTCGGCCAACGGATCACGGTGCGCATCGACGATGTGGCCTTCGGCGGCGAAGGTGTCGGGCGCGTGGATGGGTTTGTCGTGTTCGTGCCGCTGGTGATCGAGGGCGAGACGGTCGAGGCCGAGATCACCGAGGTGAAGAAAAGTTTCGCGCGCGCCGACCTCGTCAAAGTTGTCGAGCCGGCGGAAAGCCGCGTCGAACCGGAGTGCAGCTATTTTGGTGACTGCGGCGGCTGCCAGTACCAGCACATGGCGTACGAAGCGCAGTTGGCGATGAAGCAGAAACAGATCGTCGCGCTGTTCGAGCGCATCGGCGGTTTTACCGGGGACAGAGTCGCGCCGGTCGTTGCCTGCCCGAAACCGTACAACTACCGTAACCGCATCCTCATCCGCAGCCAGTGGAACGGCAAGGCGAAGAAGCTGCTGGTCGGCTTCCGCAAACGCAACTCGCACTGGGTCGTCGAGATCGATGAATGCAAAATCGCCGAGCCGGCGTTGAACGCGCAGATCCCCGAGGTCCGCGACAACCCGCCGAACAAGGGTGGCGTAAAAGTGAACCTGCGCGTGGTGCCCAATGACTGGGTCGTGCCGGATCATTCCTTTTTCCAGACGAACTACTTCATGCTGCCGCGTATGATTGAAGTGGTGCGAAAAATTTTCCAGGCAAGCGGCGCGGAGTATCTCATCGACACGTACTGCGGTGTCGGGTTTCTGGGGATCGAACTGGCCAGCTTGGCCAAGCGCTACGCCGGCGTGGAATACGACCATCGATCCATCCTCGCCGCCCGCGAAAATGCCACCAAGTTCGGAGGTGACAACGGCGAGTTCATCGAAGGCCGCACCGAGCATATGCTGCCCAAGCTCCTGGCCAAGTTCGAGGCTGGAAAAACCACTGTCATCCTCGATCCGCCCCGCAAAGGCTGCGTCCCGGCGGCGCTCGAGCAATTGCGCCAGAGCCGGCCGGTGCAGATCATTTACGTATCGTGCCACCCGGCGACGCTGGCCCGGGATTTGAACGCTCTCTGCGCCGATGGGGTCTATCGGTTGGAGCAGGTCGTGCCGCTGGACATGTTTCCCCATACCCAGCACGTCGAATGCGTGACCGACCTGCGGTTGAACACCAGCACGTGAACCGCGACCACAGAGCACCCTCCCACCAAAACCTGTCTTGCAATGGATGGGCGGTTTGGTTTCAACTGTCGCCGCAACCGAGTCAATGACAGACAATAGCAACCCGCTGAAGTCATTCGCCGTAACCCGCCTTCCCTGGGCCGTCGCCCTGGGTTCGCTGGTGCTGTACCTCGCTACGCTGCACTCGTGGATCAGTTTTGCGAGCCTGCCCGCCGTGTCGGATGTCGGGGGGTGGAACGACCTGTCGCAGTCCGAGGCTCCGCTGCTGTATTTGCTCACGCTGCCGCTGCGGATGCTACCGGCCTCGATGGTGCCAACGGCGATGAACGTCCTCGCCGCAGTGTTCGGGGCGTTGACACTGGCGATGCTCGTGCGCTCGGTGGCGCTTCTCCCGCATGACCGCACAAAGGAGCAACGGCAGCGTGAACAGAGCGCCCACTCGCTGCTGAGCCTGCGGAGCAACTGGGTGCCCGCGCTTTTCGCGGCGATGGTGTGCGGGCTGCAACTTAGTTTCTGGCAACACGCCACAGCCGGCACCGGCGAGATGCTCAACGTGTTGTTGTTCGCCTTCGTCATCCGATGTCTGCTCGAGTACCGGATCAACCACAAGACCCGATGGCTGAGCCGGGCCGTGCTCGTGTACGCGATGGGCATCACGAACAACTGGGGCATGGTGGGATTCCTGCCGCTCTTTTGTGTCGCGCTGCTCTGGACGGCCCGCATGCAGTTGTTCCGAGAGGGCCTGCCGCTGAAGCTCGCGCGGAACGCCCTGGCCGGCTTGTCGCTTTACCTGTTGCTTCCGGTGGCCGCCGTGCTCTCCGGCAGTGGGGAAAATTTCCTGGACGTGTTGATGGCAAACCTTGGGTTGCAGAAATCGTTCCTCGGCAGCCTGTTCAGCCAGCGGTTGATGGTGTTGGTGATGGCTTCCACCGCGATCCTGCCGCTGTTGCTGGTGAGCATTCGCTGGCCGGCGAACTTCGGCGACACCAACGCCGCGGCCTCCGCAATCACGACCGCCCTCCTGCGGTTGGTGCATTTTCTGTTCCTGGCAGTTTGCATTTACGTGGCGTTCGACCACGTGGTCAGCCCGCGCAAACTGGTCAATCTGCCGCAGATCACCGGCATCGGCGCTCCGTTCCTGACATTCTACTATCTGGGCGCGCTGAGCACCGGTTATTTTTTGGGATACCTGTTGTTGTTGTCGGGGAAGGAGGAAGTCCGGAAATGGCAGAAACCCTCTGAGTTGGGCAAGGCCCTGAACCGTGGCCTGCACATCGGGTTGCAAGTCGCCGCCCTGGTGGTCATCGGGGTGTTGGCTTGGCGGAATGCGGGAACCATCCTTGCCAACAACAAAAACGATGTCACCGGCACCTACGCAAAATGGCTGACTGACAGTCTGCCCAACGGTAAGGCCATCCTGTTTGCAGACAACGACATGAGCCCGCAAAGCCAGCTTCTTCAGGCGGAGTTGGCCCGGTCAAAATCGCGCGAGCAGGCCATGCTAATCCAGACTCACCGATTGGCATCACCCGACTATCAAGTACGCTTGGCCAAGCGCAGTAATACCCATTGGCCAGCCCCACCCAAAGAGGTGCTCGATGCCAAACGTATTGATGACTTGCAGATCCTCAATATGCTTAACGCTGTCAGCGAAAAAACGCCGATTTACTACCTTCACCCAAGCTTTGGATATTACTTTGAGCAGTTTTACCTGAAACCAGAAAAGGGGGTTTTCCGGTTGCTCCCCTACCCCTCTGGAGCCGATTCACTGGACAAGCCAGCGCTGACGACAGACCAGGTGATTGAAAGCTCAACCCTCGCTGAAGCCATCGAGAAAAAGTTCGATGCAGAGGATTTTTCCTTCGCCAAGGAAAGCGAACAACTCCGGGAAAACCAGTTTCTCGATTCACTAATTATCATGGGTTGGCTCTCCCGGAACTTGAACCAGCGGGGAGTGGATCTCATCCGCAACAACCAATCGGAAGCCGCCGAGAAACTCTTCCTCGCCGCCTGCAAAATCTATCGGGGAAGCCCGAAAGGGAACGTGGTGGCCCAGGCCAACCTGCGCCAGACCAACCCCGGGTCCGACTACGAATTTGACGAGGAACTGGATCGACTGATCGGTGATGACGAGCTTCTGGCCCTATCCCGGATCGATAGCACCCTGAAGACGTACGGCCCGTTCGACCTGACACAGGCCTGCTTTCAGCTTGGCCAAAACTTCGCGCGAAAAACCCAGATTCGCCAGGCCTACCACGAACTGACGCGGGCCGCCGAACTCGCCAAGACGTTACCCGATCCCGTCTTTTACATCGCGGATATGTTTGTGTCCTACGAGCTTCCCGAAAAGGCGCAACTCTTCATCGAGCGTCTCGCGATAATGCACAACGCTAACCCGTTTACCCCCAAACAGCAGATTAAACTGATACGCCTCAAGGCGGGTTTGTTGCTGGTTAGTTCCGGCCCGGTTGAAGTCGAAAAATATCTGCTCGAACAATTAAAGCCCCACATGAACTCCCTCGGGGGCCTTCACACCATGCTGGCGTTTCATCTCGATCACGACCAAAACGCGAAAGCCCTGGGACTGCTGAACACTTGGCTCAAGGATAATCCTAACGATTTGAACACCCTGACGGACAAGGGACAGTTGCTTTCCAAACTGGAACAATACGACAAAGCAGTTGAGGTGTATCAGTCGGCATTGGAGTTGGCCAATTCGCAGGATAAACCCAACTTGATTTCAATGATCGCCGCAACCTACACCGAAAAGGGCGACTTCAAATCGGCACTGGAATATATCAATGACGCCATCAAACGGACCGACGCCGACAATTTCAAATTCCAGAAAGCCACCATTTACATGGCGAAGAGCCAGCACGAGAAAGCCGTCACTCTTCTCGACACCCTGCTTGATGACAACCCCAACCACGAGGAGATCCTGCTCAACCGCGCCGAGTCGCACATGGCCCTCGAGCAATACGATCTGGCCAAAGAGGACTTCTCCACGCTTCAGTCATTCGCTCCCAACGACCCGCGCAGCTACCACCGCCTCGCCCATATCGCAAAGGAGCAAAACCAGAATGGCGAAGAGTTGACAAACTACACCCTGTTTTTGAAATACGTTGATCCCGAGTCCGTCCCGGCGGAGGAACTGAAACGTATTCGAACCCGGATGAAACAGCTGCCGGGCAGCACGGAGTAACCCATGCGCGTCGCGCACGTCATCACCCGCCTCATCGTTGGCGGCGCGCAGGAAAACACCGCCTCCACCGTGCTCGGCCTGCACGAAAAACCGGGCGTCAATATCCGGCTTTATTGCGGCCCCACCACCGGCCCGGAAGGCTCACTCGAGCCCCACGTCCAAAAAGTCGACGGACTCTTTCATCGCGTCCCCAATCTCATCCGGCCCGTTCGTCCGCTAAGCGACTGGCTCGCCTACCGGCAACTCAAGCGCGCGTTTGCGTCGTTTCGGCCGGACATCGTCCACACGCACAGCGGCAAGGCCGGCTTCATCGGGCGCCTGGCAGCCAAGCGTGCCGGCGTGCCGAAGATCATCCACTCGATCCACGGCCCGTCGTTCGGCCCGTTTCAGGGTTGGGCGACCAACGCCCTGTTCTGCGGTGCCGAGCGTTTCGCCGGCCGGATGACCGACCACTTCGTCACCGTCGCCGACGCGATGCGCGACCAGTACCTCGCCGCCGGCATCAGCCAGGCGGACGACTACACGCGCATCCCAAGCGGCTTCGACCTGCAACCATTCCTCGATGCGGAAAATTCCCTGACAAAACGCGCGTCGCTTGGCCTGTCGCCGGGCGACTTTGTCGTCGGCAAGATTGCCCGGCTCTTCGAGTTGAAGGGGCACGACGACCTGTTCGCCATCGCGCCGCGCCTGGCCAAGCGCATCCCG
>Ga0209089_10005823_pt1 | contig 10055 bp, 6 predicted proteins | sample ArcticOcean_MG_C_FD_187431 | JGI IMG/M metagenome (GOLD analysis project Ga0209089, IMG submission 187431) | Marine microbial communities from western Arctic Ocean - ArcticOcean_MG_CB2_150 (SPAdes) (version 2) | ecosystem: Environmental > Aquatic > Marine > Oceanic | place: Arctic Ocean: Canada...
CAATTTTTTTAGCTTTTTTCATGGGTTTGATTCAGATTGTTTTAGGGTTTTTAAGAATGGGTTTTTTAGTTAACTTTCTTTCTAAACCAGTAATCTCAGGTTTTACTTCAGCTGCAGCTATTATTATTGGACTAAGTCAATTAAAGCATTTAGTTGGTGTTTCTTTTGAATCTAGCAATAAAATACACTGGATTATATTTGAAATTATTGAAAAAGGATCACAAATTCATATACTAACACTATTAATTGGAGCAATAGGTGTTATAGTATTAGTCCTTTTGAAAAAAATTAACCCATCAATTCCTGGAGCTTTAATAGCAGTTATAATCTCAAGTCTTTGGATTAAATATTTTGGAAATGAATCAGGTATTTCTATTGTTGGATTAGTTCCGGAGGGCCTCCCGGCTTTTAAGTTTCCAGAAATAGAGTTTTCAAAAGTCTCTAAAATTTTACCATTAGCCATGACTTTATCATTAATTGCTTTTATGGAAGCTATTTCAGTAGCAAAAGCTATTGAAGAAAGAAAAGATTATACTATTAATCCCAATCAAGAGTTGATTGCTTTGGGAGCATCAAATATTGTAGGATCAGTGTTTCAGTCATATTCTGTATCAGGTGGATTATCAAGAACAGCCGTTAATGATCAAGCAGGAGCAAATTCAGGTCTTGCATCAATAATTAGTGCCATAGTTGTAGGTCTTACGTTATTATTTTTCACACCTTTTTTTTACTATCTACCTAATGCAATTTTAGCTTCTATAATTATGGTTGCTGTATTTAAATTAATTGATCTTAAAACACCAATAAAATTATGGAAATCTAGTAAAAGTGAATTTTACGTTCTTTTATTTACTTTTTTAATAACACTTTTTATTGGAATACAGGAAGGAATAATTCTAGGAGTTTTAATTTCATTACTGTTATTGGTTTATAGATCTACTCAGCCTCATGTGGCTATTTTAGGTAAAATTAAAGGGACTAATTATTTTAAAGATATTGATAGATTTACGAAGGATATTGAAACTTTTGAAAATTTACTTTTACTTAGGTTTGACGAGCAAATATATTTTGGTAATTCTCAATTCTTTAAAGAACAACTTCTTGAAAGAGTATATCAAAAGGAAGGGAAATTAAATGTAGTTATTCTTAGTTCAGGTGGAATTAATTATATTGATTCCAGTGGAATGAAAACTTTAAACGAAATAATATTAATTTTAAAGTCTAATAATATTAATTTTTATATGGCTGGAGTAATAGGTCCAGTTATGGACAGCTTATTTAAAAGCGGGGTGGCTAAAGCAATTGGTGAAAAACATTTTTTTGCTAATACCCAGCAGGCCTTTTCTTATTTTTTTTGTAAAAATCCACAAAATAAAATAGAAGAAAAGATAAGCTTGCAAGCAAACACAAAAATTTTAGAATAAAAAAATGAAAGTAGAACAAATTTATACTGGATGTCTTTCACAAGGATCATATTATATTGAAAGTGAAGGAGAGGCGGCAATTATTGATCCATTGAGAGAAGTAAATGGATATATTGAAAGAGCTAAATCTAATAATGTAAAAATTAAATATATTTTCGAAACCCATTTTCATGCTGACTTTGTGAGCGGGCATTTGACGCTTTCAAAACTAACGGGTGCACCTATTATTTTTGGTCCTAATGCTGACCCTATTTATGAAGCTGTCATTGCTGAAGATGGACAGGTTATTAAAATAGGCAATTCTACAATTACAGTTTTACATACTCCTGGTCATACTATGGAAAGCACAACCTATTTATTAAAAGATTCAAAAGGAAAAGACCATGCTATCTTCACTGGAGACACTTTATTTCTGGGTGATGTTGGTCGTCCAGATCTTTCTCAAAAATCTGATGAAATGTCAATGGAAGATTTAGCTGGAATCCAGTTTGATAGCTTAAGAAATAAAATTATGCCTTTAGCAGATGATGTAATTGTATATCCAGCTCATGGCGCAGGTTCAGCTTGTGGTAAAAATATGATGAAAGAAACTGTTGACACTTTAGGGAATCAAAAAATAATGAATTATGCCTTAAGAGCAAATATGACAAAACAGGAATTTGTAAAAGAAGTAACAGAAGACCTAATGCCTGCTCCAAATTATTTTCCTTTAAATGTTAAAATGAATAAAGAAGGTTATGAGGATATAGATTCAATAATAAATAGAGCTGTTAATCCAATACCAATTTCTAAATTTGAGAATATAGCTAATGAATCTGCCGCTATCATATTAGATGTTAGAAATCAGCAAGATTATGCTAAAGGACATATTCCTAGATCAATTTTTATTGGTTTAGACGGAGGTTTTGCCCCATGGGTTGGAACATTAATTAAAGATGTACAACAACCAATTTTACTTGTTGCTCCAGAGGGTAGAGAAGAAGAGGCGATAACTAGACTTTCAAGAGTTGGATTTGATAATACAATAGGATTTTTGGAGGGAGGTTTCTCTAGTTGGAAAGAATCGGGTAAACAGATTGACACTGTTACTTCTGTGTCTGCTCAAGAATTTAAAAAAAATATTGAAAAGAAAGAGTCTACTATTTTGGATGTTCGTAAAACTTCAGAGTATGATTTAGAAAGAATTAATACTGCGATTAATACTCCATTAGATGTCATTAACACCTATTTAAATGATATCCCAGATAAAAAAGAATTTTATATTCATTGTGCTGGAGGATATAGAAGTATGATTGCTGCTTCAATTCTAAAAAGCAGAGGTATACATAATATGATTGAAGTAAAGGGTGGTTTTAAGTCTATAAAAGAAACATCTATTCCAATCATTTAGGTGTAATTTTATTAAAACGATTATAAAAATGACTGGTATGGAACATACTTCTATCAATTGTACTTAACCGAGGAAATAATAGAAAAAGGATATATCTTTATAAAAAAATATTTACAAAATTCAATTATGTGTAAAAATTTACTCTTTTTGTTTTGTTTTTTATTTTCAGGATTTATCTTATCTCAAGATACAGACGGTGACGGATTGTCTGATGCAGATGAAATAACTATTGGTACAGATCCAAACTTTTTTGAAGACAATGATAATGATGGTATTGCTGATCATTTTGATCCAGATGATGATAACGATGGTATTCTTGATTATGTTGAGTGTGGATATCCTGAAGGAGGATTAATAAATGGTGGTTTTGAGGAAAACCCTCTTAATTGTGGGGGTGGTTACTCAATAATTTCTGCTTCTCAAATACCAGGGTGGTCAACAACAGCCTCAGACAATAAAATGGAAATATGGTGTGATGGATTTTTAGGAAATCCAGCAAGGGAGGGCAGTAAATTTGCTGAAATTAATGCTAATCAAATTGCAGCATTGTATCAAACAATTCAGACAAATCCAGGTGGATATATGATATGGTCAGTAAGTCATAGAGGAAGAGCGAATAATAGCGAGACTATTAATATAAGAGCAGGTTATTCACTTTCTAATTCTATAATTCTTGCAACTAAAACTGCTACAAAAGGTGTTTGGAAAGACTATACAGGTGTATATTTGGTTCCAACGGGTCAGACTTCAACAGTATTTCTTTTTGAAGCAACTATTGGAGGTAGTATTGGGAATTTATTAGACAATATTTCATTTGATTTTCCGCCAAATACTTGTACCGTAGATACCGATGGAGATGGAATTAAAAATAGCTATGACTCTGATTCTGATGGTGATACTATATCTGACACATCTGAGGGAACTACAACGGATACGGATAATGATGGAGTATTAAATTTTTTAGATAATGACGATGATGGGGATGGTTTTTTAACATCGTACGAAATAATATGTAACACTGACCCTTTGGACAGTTCCTCTACTCCAGTAGACTTTGATGGAGATTCTATTCCAGATTGTGTTGATCCAGATGATGACAATGATGGTTTTAACGACGCGGATGATGCATTTGATTTTGATCCAAATGAGTGGTTAGATACAGATGGGGACGGTATAGGAAATAATGCTGATCTAGATGATGATAATGATAATTATACAGATGAAGAAGAAATTACCTGTCTTGTTTTTACTGCCTCATTGGATGCAAATCAAACCCCTGCTGACAATGATGCCGATTATAATCCGGATTGTATTGACACTGATGATGATAATGATGGTTTTTTAGATACTTTTGAAATCTTTTGTGGAACAGATCCTACAGATTCAAGTTCAGTTCCTATTGATACAGATCAAGATTCAATTCCTGATTGTGGAGATCTGGATGACGACAATGATGGGTTTACTGATGTTTTTGAGATTCAATGTAACTCGGATCCTTTGGATCCTTTATCTTTTCCTGTAGATACTGATGGAGATGGAGAATTTGATTGTCAAGATTTAGATGATGATAATGATGGGTTAACCGATGAAGAAGAACTAGCGATTGGGACTGACACGCTTGACGCTGACACCGATAATGATAACGTGGGAGACTTACCCGATGCTTTTCCACTGGATCCCGATGAGTGGGCTGACACTGATGGAGATGGTCAAGGAGATAATGCCGATCCTGATGCAGATGGTGATGGTTATTTAGATGAAGATGAGATTATTTGTGGAACTGATTCTCTTAATCCAGGGAATATTCCACTGGATTACGATGGTGATTTCATACCAGATTGTATTGATCCTGATGATGATAATGATGGTTGTAATGATGAAGACGATCAACTGCCTTTTAATGAGACGATATGTATTGATACTGATCGAGACAATGTTGATAATGAGATTGATTTAGATGATGACAATGATGGGATATTGGATACTGTAGAGACTTTTATGGATAATGATGTTGATGGGTATTCTAACCTTCTGGATTTAGATAGTGACAACGATGGCTGTGCAGACGTTTTAGAAGCTGGATTTGAAGACCCTGATAATGATGGAATAGTTGGATCCTATCCAGTTGTTGTGGATTCACAAGGGTTAGTTCAAGGGGTGATTGCTTATGAAACACCTTTGGATGAAAATGAAAATGGTGATTTTGACTTTTTAGAATATGGATCTGATTTTGCACCTATAGTCGATCTTCCAAATCAAATTAATTATCAAATAAATGAAACGGTACTATTTATAATAAGCACTCTTAGCTCAACCAATGTTTCTTATCAGTGGCAAAGAAGTCTAGACGAAGGACTCTCTTACAGCGATATATATGATTCATTAAAATTTTCAGGGGTAAACACTAGTGAATTAACCCTTAACAATGCAGATTATCCCGATAATGGTAGTTTGTATAGAGTAAAACTTACTCCTTTAGCCTTTGCGTGTGCACAGGAAAGAATTTCTAATGCTACACTTTTATTCTACAATGAGTTGTTTATTCCAAATGCATTTTCTCCCAATGGAGATGGAGTGAATGATTTTTGGGAGATACTAGGATTACAGAACCATCCTGGTAATAAATTGGAGGTATATAATAGATTAGGCATTAAGCTTTATGAGACTAACGATTATAAAAATGATTGGTATGGGACATATAATGGAGAGAAACTTCCTGACGGAACATACTTCTATCAATTGTACTTAACCGAGGGAATAATAGAAAAAGGATATATCTTTATAAAAAAATAGTTAGTCTAGTGAGAATTATTTATAAAATTTCGATATTATATTTTTTCTTTATTTCTCCATTTTTACGGTCTCAACAAGAAGCAGCATTTTCATTATACATGTTTAATCACCAAGCAATTAACCCAGCTTATGTAGGAGCACAAGATTATACTCAAATAACTGCTGTTAATAGATCTCAATGGAATGGTATAATTGGATCTCCAGAGACACAGGCTGTCAGTTTTGGTCATCAATTTAAAAATAAAAATACCGGTTTAGGGCTTTCAAGTGTTATAGATAGGATTGGTCCTACTCAAAACACAAGTGTAGCTTTAGATTTTGCTTATCACCTAAAGTTAAATGATAAAAACTTAAGGTTAGGTTTAGGGCTTAAAGTTAGTGGTAGATCATATCAGTTAGATAATTCAATGATTTCTCCATTTGATTCATCTGATCTAGTTTTTACATCTCCAATAGACAGCAAGTTTTCACCTAATATTGGAGCAGGAATATACTTGCATAGTCAAAAATTTTATTTTGGAGTTGCAATGCCTTACTTTTTAGAAGATGAAGAAGTTTTTTATAAAAGAAATTATTATATGTTTTTTGGAGGACTCATTGGAGAGAATAATGCGATTAAATTCAAGCCAAGTTTTTTAATTCAAAAAACAGAACTCCTTCCTTTAACTTATGATGCTAGTGTTTTAATTGTAGCAGGTGATAAATTTTGGATTGGACCTCAAATTAGAACTACAGTAAATTCAGGAGTTCCAGGAGAAGAAAATGCAGGATTTTATGGAGCTATTGCAGGAATTCATATTGGAAGAAATTTAACTCTTGGATACGCATACCAAGGTGGTTCAATTAATAAAAATATTGGAATTACAAATAATTCTCACGAACTGCTTTTGAGATTTCAATTTGCTCCAAAAATTGAAGGAATTTTAAGATCACCTAGACTCTTTTAGTTATGAAAAAAATTTTAGTAATTATTTTTTTGTTTAACAGTATTCTAATTATAGGACAAACACCTTCTGTGGATTGGGCGGATTATTATTATATGAATAATAAATATAGCAAAGCAATTAAGTTGTACGAAAAATCAATTGACAGCCTTAGTATTGATCAAGAAAGAAATTTAGCATTTTCTTACATGGAACTTGATAATAAATCAAAAGCGTCGTCAACTTTCAGATCTATAAGTGATAACGATTTAGCTGGAGTTGTCGATTATCTAACTTTTGCTCAACTACTTCCTTTGGAGTCAAAACTTTCAAAAGAGTATAGGGAGAAAGCAAAAAGGCTAAAAGTTCACCAAGAAGACATTATTAGAAATGATAGTTTGATTTATAAGTCTAGATTTTATAATTCAACATCAGCAGATTTAAATCCATTTCCAAATAACACTTCAAAAGATGAGTTTGGTGCTATAGCAGTTCCAAATTTATATAACCCTAATGATCATTATAATGATAAAAATCAAATAGAGTTTTATTATGTTAATTCAAACAAAAATCCAACAGAGAATAATAAAAAACTTAAAAGAATCAAATCGAAATCTACTATATATAATATAGCAAAGGGTTTGATGGATACATTAAGCAGAACAATGATAAGAGATGAATTATTTCCGTCTTCGATCAACTCTGTTTTGCAAGAAGGTCCTGTTGTTTATTTAGAGGATTTAAAAAAACTGCTTTTAACAAGAAGTATTAATAAAATGGATTCAGATAAAAACTATCAATTAAACATTTATCAGGTTGATTATCCATTATCAGAAAATGAGATTATTCTGGAGCCTCTTTTTGAATTAAATGATAATTATTCAAACATGCATCCAACGTATGATTCTAAGAATCAATGGCTTTATTTTTCAAGTGATAGACCGCAAGGTTATGGAGGTATGGATTTATATAGGGTGCGTTTTAATCAGAAAGGTATAATTGGAGAACCAGAAAATATGGGAATTGATATCAATACCGATTCTGATGAAGTATTTCCTTATGTGTATAGTGATGATGTTTTGTTTTATTCATCTAATCAAAAATTAGGACTTGGAAATCTAGATACTTTTATGGCTACTCGTTTAATTGAAAACAGATGGTCAATAGAACCTCTTGGAGTTCCATTTAGTTCAGAGGAAGATGATTTTAGTTTTTATCTAGATCCAAAAACTAAACTTGGTTTTATAAGTTCAAATAGAAAAGGAGGTGCAGGTAATGATGATAATTATTATTTTGTTTCAAAACCCAAAGTTAAAGGGTTAGAGGATAGATATATATTTGGGTCTGACACTTTAGTTAAATCTTTTGAAGGAGTTTTAAAAAATGATGAATTTTTAATGCTTTCCGAGGACCCTCTTAATAGTTTAGTAGAAAAACAAGTTGTTTTATATCAAACACCAGATAACGGAACTGTTGATATTCAAGCTAATGGAAGTTTTTGGTATTTACCTAGAGGTTCTGAAATAAAAAAAGACACTTTTAGTTATTATTTGGAAACATCATATTCTAAAACACAACCAATCAATGTTTATTTAGAGAGAGAAAAACCAACAATGGTTGAGCCTGTTATTGATATTGAATACGTTTTTAGACCTATATATTTTGAGTTTGATTCAGCAGATGTTTGGAAAAAATATATTGATAGGATTGATGAGGTAATTGCTGCTCTTAATTTATATCCAAATATGGAAGTCAAAGTTAAAGCATATACAGACCGAAGAGGTAAAGATAAATATAATTTAAGATTATCTGACAGAAGATCTAAGTCAATAGTTGCTTATATAAAGTCTAGAATTCAAAACCCGAATAGAATTACTGGTGCTGGATATGGAGAGTCTTTAGTTAAAATTAAAGATACTAGAATTAAAGTTTCAAAGGAAGAACACCAAAAAGAGAGAAGAGTAGAATTTGAAGTCAATAATTTTCAATAAACTCTTGAATTTGTTTTTTATTAAATTCTGGATTTGCACCGGATTTTGTAGCTACCATTGCACCAATTGCACATGCTTTTTTTAGTGATTTGTCGGGATCATTTTTGTTAAGTAGTTCATTAATTAACATTGCTAAGAAACTATCACCTGATCCAACAGTATCAATTACCTTGACTTTAAACCCATTGTGTTGATGAAATTTATTTTCATGAAATAAAATAGCACCTTTATCTGCTTTAGTAACGCAGATTGAGTTAGTTTCCGAGAATTTACTTATAAATAAAACACAAGACTTAATATCTTTATTAATATGTCCTAGCTTACCAGATATTTCAATTATTTCTTCTTCATTGAATTTTATGAAATCTGCTTTTTCAACCAGTTTTTTTATTGTTTCAAAATCATAATAAGGAGCTCTTAAGTTAACATCCAGCACTTTAAATGAGGCTTTCTCTATTAATTCAAAAAGAGTTTTTTTTGATTGAAGATTTCTAGAGGATAAACTACCAAAAATAAAAGCATTAGAATTTTGAATTTTTTTAACCATCAAATTATTTGGATAAATAAAATCCCAGGCAACGAAATTTTTAATATCATATGTGGCATTATTATCTTTATCAAGAGCAACTATCACTTTACCAGTTTCATGTTTATTGGTTGAAATAAATTGACTTGATAACCCATTGTCATTTATGAAAGAAATGAGTTTATCGCCAAGCGAATCCTCACCGACAGCACTAATTATTTCTACCCTATTTCCAAGTGAATGTAGTCTAAGGGCACAATTTAAAGGAGCTCCCCCAATTGTTGTTTTGTCATAAAAAATATCCCATAAGACTTCACCATAACAGTATATTTGTTTCATGACTAAAACTTAAAAATCTAAAAAAATATTTTCTTAGCTAAGAAGAGATTGAACTTTCATGGCCAGCCCCATATCTCCAGATATTTTTATTTTACCACTCATTACAGCCATCATAGGATTTATTTCGCCATCACGTAATTGTTTTAGAATGTCACTTGAAACAGAAATAGTACAGTCTGCATCTTTGTCTTCTGCGTTAATTGTATTTTTATCACCAGTACCATCAATAAAAATCGCATTGTCATCTACAACAAACTTTATTGTCCCATCTATTGCGTCTACATTTTCTACTCGATCTTTCAGTTGTTCGAAAACTAAATTTTTATCCATTATAATTATAATTTATATTTTTTTTAAAGTTAAATATTAAATCGTAATTAAATTAATTTTTTCAAATCTAAATATTAATTAGCTTAGCACAATTAAATTATTTTATTTATGAATTATCGAATTAAAAAAGTTGTTGTTTTGGGTTCAGGAGTTATGGGTTCGGGGATTGCATGTCACTTTGCAAATGTTGGTATGGATGTTTTAATGCTTGACATTGTTTCTGCGAAAGACTCTAATTCAAAAGACAAAAAAATTCGAAATAGTATTGTAGATTCAGCACTACTTAAAGCTATTAAATCAAAACCTTCCCCGGTTTATGAAAAAAAGAATGCTGATAGA
>Ga0209089_10005824_pt1 | contig 10055 bp, 10 predicted proteins | sample ArcticOcean_MG_C_FD_187431 | JGI IMG/M metagenome (GOLD analysis project Ga0209089, IMG submission 187431) | Marine microbial communities from western Arctic Ocean - ArcticOcean_MG_CB2_150 (SPAdes) (version 2) | ecosystem: Environmental > Aquatic > Marine > Oceanic | place: Arctic Ocean: Canada...
GACCGAGCGCCGCGCCGGTATGTTCGCTGCCCGCCGTTCCACCGCGCTGGTATTGACGCGCACCTCTTCAAGCCATTCGGGCTCGAATTCCATGCCCGGATTGCGCCGCGTCGCACCGGATGTAGACAATATGCTGACATTGTCACTCATAGCCGGCTCAGTCTGACTCATCCGCTCGTGTCGGGCGAGAGGCTTGCGAGAAACGCCGGCAGCAGGCGGCCTAAATCCTTGGCCGCCTCGGCGCCGACGGCGAGGGATTGCTCGTGGCTGAGCTCCTCGTCGGTCATGCCGGCGGCGAGGTTGGTCAGCGTCGAGACCGCGGCGACACGCATGCCGCAATGCCTCGCCACCAGGCATTCCGGTACCGTCGACATGCCGACCGCGTCCGCGCCCAGGGTGCGGAAGGCGCGGATTTCCGCCGGGGTTTCAAAATTGGGCCCCAGCAACGCGAGATAAACGCCTTCATGCAAGGTGATGCCGAGCGCCGTGGCGGCGTCAGCGAAGTGGCACCGGAGCGCCCGGTCATAGGCCATGGTCATATCCGGAAATCGCGGCCCGAAACGCTCGTCATTGGTGCCGATGAGCGGGTTCGTACCGGTCATGTTTATATGATCCGAGAGCATCATCAGGCTGCCGGGTAGAAATTCCGCATTGAGGCTGCCGGCGGCGTTGGTGAGCACAAGGGTCTCGCAACCGGACAGGCGGAGCGCGCGGATCGGCAGCGCCAAATCCGCCGCTGAGTGGCCTTCATAGAGATGTACCCGGCCCTGCATACACGCCACCGACACGCCGGATAAATTGCCGAGCACCAGGCGCCCGGCATGGCCTTCCACGGCAGAGCGAGGGAAGCCCGGCAATTCGCCATAGTCGATGACGGTCGGGCCTTCGAGGGCCTCTGCGAGGGCGCCAATTCCAGTTCCAAGAACGAGCGCGACTTGGGGGTAAAAGCCTGGCGCCTTGGCGCGGATCACCTGTGTTGCCGCGTTCGGGTCCTGCGCCATTCAATCCTCCAAGTTGTCTGCGACGAAGGCGTAGGGCAGCAGATCGCCGAGCGGGATGGTCTGGCGCAAGCCTTCCGGGCCGCACACATGTACCGGCGTTTCAGGGCCGGCGAATTCGCTCAGGCGCTGGCGGCAACCGCCGCAAGGGGTACACAGGCGCGCGCTGTCGCCGATCACGAGAATCTCCGCGATCCTCGTATCGCCGCCGCTCACCATCGCACCGATCGCCGTCGCTTCGGCGCATTGGCCTTGCGGATAGGCGGCATTTTCGACATTGCAGCCGGCATAAAGCTGCCCGCTCTCGGCGCGGATGCAGGCGCCGACATGAAAGCCGGAATAGGGCGCATGGGCATGCTCCCGCACCGCCGCCGCACGCTCGATCATATCGGTGAGGTCAGCGCTCATTTTTCCTTCACATAAGGGATGCCGCTCGCCTTCGGCGGTATCGCTTTGCCGACAAAACCAGCCAGTAGCAGCACCGTCAAGACATAGGGCAGCGCCTGGATGGCCTGCACCGGAACGATGCCGATGCCGGGTATATCCACTCCCTGCAAGCGCGCCTCCAGCGCTTGGACGAAGGCGAACAAGAAACAGGCGAGGAGCGTAGGCAACGGTTTCCACTTGCCGAAAATCAAGGCCGCGAGGGCGAGATACCCCATGCCGGCAGTCATGTCGCGGACGAAAAAAGTGTTCATGGCGATGGAAAGGTAGGTGCCCGCCACGCCACAAAGAATGCCGCACACGATCATTGCCCGGTAGCGCATGCCACTCACCGAGATGCCTGCGGTGTCGACTGCCTCGGGATTTTCGCCGACGGCGCGAAGACGTAGGCCAAAGCGCGTGCGGTAAATGAACCAGCCGGCGAGCGGCACCATGCCCATCGCAATATAAACGATGATATTATGGCCGCTGATCAGCTCGCTATAGATCTCGCCGATGACCGGCACGTCTGCGAGGCGGTTGGCGAATGGAAGGTGGACGGGTCGGAAGCGCGCTGCTTCCGAGATCATCGGGGTCTGGCTGCCTTGATTAAACCAGCTGTATGCCAATACCGGGCCCAGTCCTGACACCATGATATTGAGCGCCATACCCGAGACCACCTGATTGCCGTTATGGGTGACGCAGGCGAAAGCGTGAATCATCGCCAGTCCAACCGATACGCCGACGCCGGCCAGGAGGCCGAGCCAGGCCGAATCGCTGACCAGCGCAACCGACGCGGCGGCGAACGCGGCGCCCAGCATTTTGCCCTCAAGGCCGATATCGACGACGCCCGAGCGCTCGGCGAACATGCCGGCAAATGACGCTAGGATGAGTGGTGTCGAGACGCGCAGCATGGCATCGATCATGAGCACGAAGAAGGTGACGGGATCGCCCATTTCTTAGCCTATTCCGCTGCCACCGGCTCGCTGCGGGCGCGGCGCGTGAAAAGGGCTTCGATACGCGGTCGGAACATGTTCTCCAGGGCGCCCGAAAAGAGAATCACCAGGCCCTGAATCACCACCACCATTTCGCGTTTGATGCTGGGCATATCGAATGCAAGGTCGTTTCCGCCTTGGTAAAGCGCACCGAACAGCAGTGCTGCAAAAAAAATGCCGATGGGGTGATTGCGCCCCATCAGGGCGACGGCAATTCCAGCAAAACCAAAGCCGGCGGTGAACTCCAACAACAAGCGGTGATGCACGCCGAGAATTTCGTTCACGCCCACCAACCCGGCGAGGCCGCCGGAAATGCACATCGCGACCATGATGGTGCGTGACGGCAGAATACCGCCATAGACGCCGGCCGATTCGTTCTGCCCGATAGTACGAATTTCATAGCCCCAGCGCGTGCGCCAAACGAAGAACCAAAAAAGCACGCTGCATATCAGAGCCAGGACGAATGAGAGGTTGAGATTGGAATGCCCGGCATCGATGCCGATGGCCGCGAGGATGTCATGGACGCGCGGCAGGAACGCACCGGATTCGAATTTTCGACTCTCGGCCGCTTGCTGCCCGGGTTCGATGAAGATATCCACCATCAGATAGGTCATTAGGATGGCGGCGATGAAATTGAACATGATGGTTGTGATTACGATATGGCTACCGCGCTTGGCCTGCAGCCAACCCGGGATAAAGCCCCAGATGCCGCCGAACAAAGCCGCCGCTAGGATGCCGGCGATGAGGACGATAGGCGCCGGCCAATCACCGATGGCGAGTGCGACCAGCCCGGCGCCGAGTCCGCCGAGATAGGCTTGGCCTTCGCCACCAATATTGAACAGGTAACAATGAAAGGCCATGGCGACAGCGAGTCCGGTGAAGATGAAATTGGTGGTGTAATAAAGCGTATAGCCAATTGCCTCCGGATAGCCGAAGGCGCCATGGGCGAGAATCGATATGGCTTCGAACGGATCCTCGCCGAGTGCCAAAATCAATAGGCCGGACACAAATAGCGCCAGCGCCAAATTGATTAGCGGCACCAGCGCGTGGGTCACCCAGCGCGGTGCCTCGATGGGGGCGCCCAAGCCTTTCATAATTCGACGCTCACGATATTTCTCGGCCTTCGGCTGCTTGCGGCTGGGCTTGCCGCTCGCCCGCCATCATCAGGCCGAGCGCCTGCTCGTCGGCGTCGCTCCCCACTACCTCGCCGACGATTTCGCCGTTGAACATCACCAAAATGCGGTCCGAGAGCGACATGATCTCGTCAAGCTCGACGGAGACCAGAAGCACCGCCTTGCCGGAATCGCGCATCGCGATCAGGCGGCGGTGAATGAATTCGATGGCGCCGATATCGACGCCACGGGTGGGTTGGCCGACCAGAAGAACATCCGGGTCACGGTCCATTTCGCGGCCGAGCACAATTTTCTGCTGATTGCCGCCAGAGAACGCGCCGGTGCGCAGGCGTGGCAGCGGCGGGCGCACGTCATATTCCTTCATCTGCCGGCCGACATCGGCAACGGCGGCGGCGTGTTTCATGAGAATGGCGCTGTTATATTTACGGTCCCGGTGATAGCCGAGAATGCCGCTTTCGTTGGCCTCAAACGACGTGATCAGTCCCATGCGCTGGCGATCCTCTGGTACATGCCCGACGCCGGCGGCGCGTACATTGCGCGCGCCGCGTGCCGTGGTGCCGGAAATCTCCTCGCCCTTGATGCGGATATGGCCCGATTGCGGCTGTAGAATTCCGGCGAGCGCTTCGAGCAGTTCCGATTGACCGTTTCCGGCGACGCCCGCGATGCCGACTATTTCGCCCGACCGCACCGAGAAGCTGACATTCTTGACACGCGGCAATCCGGACCGGTCGTTGACGCTTAGGTCCTCGACCTCAAGCAGCGCAGTGCCCGGATGGGCCTCGCCTTTTTCGACCCGCAGGAGGACCGTTCGCCCCACCATCAAGGCCGCCAGTTTCTCGCGCGATGTCTCGGCGGTCTTTACCTGGGCAACAACTTCGCCGCCCCGCATCACGGTCACATCGTCGGTCAGCGCCATGATCTCGCGCAGTTTGTGGGTGATCAGAATGATCGTCTTGCCCTGCTCGCGTAGGGCCGCCAGGATGCGGAACAGGTGATCGACTTCTTGCGGCGTGAGGACGCCCGTAGGCTCGTCGAGAATGAGAATATCGGCGCCGCGGTAGAGCGCCTTTAGAATTTCGACGCGCTGCTGAACGCCGACCGGAAGTTCGCCGACGATGGCGTCGGGATCGACCTCAAGATTGTAGTCGCGCTCCAGGCGTTCCAGCTCTCCGCGCGCCGCTGCCAGGCTCGGCGCTAGCATGCGGCCGCTTTCCACGCCGAGCACGATGTTTTCCAACACAGTGAACGTGTCTACCAGCATAAAATGCTGATGCACCATGCCGATGCCGCTGGCGATGGCATGCTGGGGGCCCTTGATGTTTGTGCTTTGACCGTTGACTAGGATCTCGCCGTTATCGGCCTGATAATAGCCGTAGACGATACTCATCAAGGTCGATTTGCCGGCGCCATTTTCGCCGATGATGCCGTGGATGGTTCCGGGCGCGATACGCACCGAAACATTGGAATTTGCGTGAACGGTACCGAACCATTTTTCGATGCCGATCAGTTCTAGTGCGGGCGGTGCGGCGCCGGAAGAAAGCGAGGCTCCTCGCCCATCTTCCGACGCCGTCATGGTTTATTCCTTATCTCTTTCCGTCCGCCCGGAAGCGCCGCGGTCCGTGTTTGGGTAAGCGGCGCTTCGGCCTATTGCGACATATAGTCCGTCACCATGATCTTGCCGCTGATGATGTCCATACGCGCGGCCTCGATCTTCATTTCCATGTCTGACGAGACCAGATCGCGGTTATGTTCGTCGAGCGCAAATCCGACACCATCCTCGGCCAGGCCGAGAACTTTGAATCCACCCTGCCATGTGCCGTTCTTGGCTGACATGAAAGCGTCATAAACGGCGACGTCCACGCGCTTGACCATCGAGGTCAGCATGGTGCCCGGATGAATATAGTTTTGGTTGCTGTCCACACCGATGGCGAGTTTGCCAGCATCTTTGGCTGCCTGATAGACACCGACGCCGGTGCCGCCTGCCGCCGCGTAGACCACATCCGCGCCACGGTCGAATTGGCTGCGTGCCAGTTCGCCGCCTTTGGTCGGATCGTTCCATGCTGACGGGGTCGTGCCGGTCATGTTCTGATAGACCTCGATATCGGCATTCACATATTTTGCGCCTTCGACGTAGCCGAGCGCGAATTTGCGGATCAACGGGATGTCCATGCCGCCGATGAAGCCCACCTTGCCGGTCTTCGAGGCGATTGCCGCCGCCATGCCAACCAGGAAGGAGCCCTCATGCTCTTTGAAAATCACGGACTGCACGTTGGGCAGGTCCACAACCATGTCGATGAGGGTGAATTTGGTGTCGGGAAATTCCTTCGCCACCGTTTCCACTGCCGCTGCCTGGGCGAAACCCATGGCTATGATGACAGTTGCACCGCGCCGCGCCATGTTGCGCATCGCCTGTTCGCGCTGGGAAGGATTTGTGACCTCAAATTCGCGGTATTCAATGCCGCTTTCACTTTTGAACTTTTCAGCGCCGTTATAGGCGGCTTCATTAAAAGATTTATCGAATTTTCCGCCCATATCAAAGACGATGGCGGGCGAGAATTCATCGGCCGTGACGGCGCCGGAGCCGAAAGTGCCGGCAATTGCCAGGGCCAGCGCGGCAAGCGCGCCAGTAAATAGCTTTTTCATACTTCATAACCTCCCAGTGTGATCTGGTTTTTCATTTGTTTAGGCCCGTAGGTTAACGGAGATCAGGTGCCCGCTGCCAGTGATATTTACCCTAATTAAAGCCGCGGAGCGGCATGGCGGAGCCGCGCTGCAGCCAGTTTTCGGGCAGGTAACGGCAGATTCCGTCTATTAGGTGCAGCGAATAGGCATGGCGCGACGAGCCTGAGCGGTTGGCGGCGCTACCATGCGGCAGCAGGCCGTCCAGCAGGATCAGCCCGCCTTTGGCCACTTCCAGCGGCACGAATTCCGCATCCGGCCATGGCGTGTCGTCGCTTGTATGCATTTTCACTCCGCCGCCCGGGGTGCGCAGAAAGCATGATTTTAGACCCCTCAGATGGCCGCCGGGCAGACCCCACAGGCAACCATTTTCTCGGCTGGCATCCTCCAGCGCGAACCACAGACCGAGCACGCGTGAAGGCTCGGTATGCAGGAATGTCGCGTCCTGATGCCATACCACTTCGCCGCCGATGCGCGGCGGCTTAAAAATCAGCATGGATTGCAGCAGCAGCGGCTCGGCCAGACCGGCGCCTATAGCGAGGTCGGCCAGTCCGGGCTGACGCGAGAAGGCATCAAACACCGGGTCGAGATCGTGCAGGGCATGGCCAATTTTGTTGAGTAAGTGGGCCTTGTTCTGGCCTAAGGTGCCGTCGGCGTCAAACGCCTCCTGCTCAAAGAAAAAGCGAATCTTGTCTCCGGACTCTAGGAAATATTGGTCGCTGGTTTGTTCTTGTTTGGTGGTCGAGAACACCGATTTTTGCCCTGGTGGCTCGAATTTCGCCACCAGGTCCTCCGTTCGCGCCAAGAGGCCGTCACAATCTTTGTGCGAAGCGAAATTTTCCAACACGAGAAAACCGTCGCGCTGAAAATCGGCGAGCTGTTGGCTATCCAGCATTATTTCGCTCGGTGGTTACGGGTTGCGCCCCCGTCGTTATACAATCCGGCGATACGGAAAAGGAAATCGTCATGCGGCTTGGTTTGTTTCAGGGCTATTCAGGGCCCAAATTCTCTGTCGATACCGACGCAGTGCTGGAGGCCGAAAGGCTCGGCTTCGATTCGGTATGGACATCTGAGGCCTATGGGTCCGACGCCGTAACGCCCGCTGCCTGGATTCTGGCGCGCACCACGCGCATCAATGTTGGCACCGGCATTATCCAGATGCCGGCACGCACCCCGGCCTGCGCGGCAATGACGGCGCTCACCCTGCAAGCGCTCTCGGGCGGGCGTTTTATTCTCGGCATCGGCCCATCGGGGCCGCAGGTAATTGAGGGTTGGCACGGCGTCGCTTATGGCCGCCCGCTCACCCGAACGCGGGAATACATCTCCATCATCCGCCAGATTTTTGCCCGCGAGGCGCCGGTCACCCATGACGGCTATCACTATCAACTGCCCTATACCGGAACCGGCGCGAGCGGCTTAGGCAAGCCGCTCAAAAGCATTCTGCACGGCGATCCGAGCTTGAAAATCTTCACCGCCGCGGTAACGCCGGCCGGCATCCGCACCGCCGCGGAAATCGCCGACGGCATGTTTCCGATCTTCATGTCGCCTGAGCGCTATGATGTTTTTCAAAGTGATGTCGAAGCCGGTTTTGCCAAGGCCGGTGGCGGCAAGGGCCTCGGCAATTTCGAGATCTCGCCGATCGTTCCGCTCGCCATGGGCGAGGATCTAGAGGCGTGTCGCCAACCGATCCGGCGCTACCTCGCACTCTATATCGGCGGCATGGGAGCGCCGGGCAAGAATTTCTATAATGATTACGCCAAACGACTGGGCTACGAAGAAGCGGCGCAAAAAATCCAGATGCTGTACCTGACCGGCAAGAAAGCCGAAGCGGAGGCCGAAGTGCCCGAAGCGCTGATCGACGCCATCGCCCTTGTCGGCCCGCCGGCACGCATCAAGGAACGCTTGTCGGTGTGGAAAGACGCCGCCAAGGAGGGCAAAGTTTCTTCGCTCCTGCTGAGTGGCGCCTCTTCCCTCGACGCCTTGCGATTTGTTGCCGAAGAAGTCTTATAACCCGAGGGCGCCCGGGTTCATCAGCCCGTGCGGGTCGAGGCGTCGTTTGAGGGCGCGGATGTCGGCCTGCTCAGCAGCGCAGAATTCTTGTAGGTAGGGGTAGAGCTTGCCGCTCTGCATATGCGAGGCGCCAAGTTCAGCGAACAGCGCGATCAATTCATTGCGCATTTCTGCCACCGTTTGCCGGGCCTCGAGATTGGCGGCGGACCCGCTGTACCGAGAAAGCTGTTTGTCGGTGACGTTCTTGAGGTGAAACGGCGACAGACTGTCGAACCAGAAGAAGTGCGGCTCATAGAGAAGTTGTGCACCGATCAGCGCGGTCAAGAACGAGACGCGGATCGCTTGGCGACGTAATAGATCCTGTCTGCCTGCCAAAAAAACTTCAGTGCGCGCGGCGAGCCGTTCGGCCTTGGCAGGCGGGGCGATGGCGTGCACCGGCAGCCAGTTTTCGCCTTCCGGCCCGAGCAGTGCCTTAATCGGGCGGAACGGCCTGGCCCGAGTCACCCGGGGGATGATATCGGGAAGCGATGTGCCGCCCGCCTCCTTCGCGGCGATGGCAATGCGCGCCATCGCCTGTTCAGTTTCTATTTCCGAATCGCCCTCGACGACGGCATGCAGGGAATAACGCAAATCCTTCATCCGCCTGACCCGTATGGCGCTCCGCAGTGCTTGGCCGATACCGCCGGTGCGCGCCACAACGCCCAGAGCCGCCGCCCCATCGAACAAATTAAACCCGCTCTTCATCAGGTTGCGGTGGCTCTCCGGGTCGAAGCCGAAACATTCAGCCAGACCTTCGGCATTCGTCATCGCGCCCTGCGCCCGCAGAAGCGCCGGAAAATTATCGAAGGCAAAAGAAGCAAATGCACATTCGCGCGGTTGGCGGATGAGTTTCAACGTGACCGTCGTCTTGATGCCGAAGGCACCGGAGTCGCCAATAAAATACCGCGGCGTCTCGGGCCGGAACAACTTGCCGTCAGCGTTGAGAATTTCCAGCCCGAGCACGCTCTCGCGCATGCTGCCATGATTGGCGGAGCCGAAGAATGTGGCGTCCTGCGAGGCGCTGCCGCCGAGCGTTGCCTGGATGCCGGAGAGCGGACTAAAAAACGGTGTGCGCAGTTTTTTTTCTTTGAGCGCATGGTACAGCTTTGCCCAGGTGCAGCCGGCCTCGGCGATGACGAATTTTTATTGCTCGTTGATTTCAACAATGCGGTCGAGGCGGCGCATATCGATGATGATGGAATGGTCACGGGTCGGCACATAGCCGTGCGAATAAGACATGCCGCCGCCGCGGGCGATCAGCGCGAGGCCGAGAGATGCTGCGTGCTGCACGCAGGCGGCGAGCTCTTCAGTTGAGCCTGGCTGCACCACCAGTGCCGCGACGGCATCGCCGGCGCCGGATATATCGCTCTAATAATAGGCGCGTTCCGCCGCGTCTTCGATGACATGGTCGGCGCCGATCAGCGTGCGGAAGGGCCGAGCAAATTCCGCCGTCATCGGTCAGCCGTTTTCGCGCAGCGTTCGCTTTAAGATCTTGCCGGCCGGATTGCGCGGCACGGCGTCGATAAAGGCGATATCCTTCGGCGCCTTATGTGGTGCCAGATACTCTTTGGCAAAAGCGATGATCTCTTCCGGCGCCGGCGCGTCTTCTCCCTCGGTGACGACGAAGGCCTTCACCCGCTCGCCCCAATAAGAATCTTCAACTCCCACCACCGCAACGTCGGCGATGCCAGCATGGCGGATCAAGACTTCCTCTATTTCGCGCGGATAAGTATTCACGCCGCCCGAGATGATCATGTCTTTCTTGCGATCGACCAGAA
>Ga0209089_10005828_pt1 | contig 10053 bp, 10 predicted proteins | sample ArcticOcean_MG_C_FD_187431 | JGI IMG/M metagenome (GOLD analysis project Ga0209089, IMG submission 187431) | Marine microbial communities from western Arctic Ocean - ArcticOcean_MG_CB2_150 (SPAdes) (version 2) | ecosystem: Environmental > Aquatic > Marine > Oceanic | place: Arctic Ocean: Canada...
TCTAATTTTCTGATTTTGTGCCAGATCCTAATACATTTCCACCTAAAGATATAAATTTTTTAACTAACTCTTTTCCAATTCCACCGCTTGCTCCCGTTATTAATATTTTTTTATTTTTAAAATTAATCATTTTTTGTATTTTCTACTAAATTAATATTTGAAACTTTAACATGTTTGTTTATTTTTTTTACTAAGCCTGAAAGAACTTTACCAGGACCTATTTCAATAAAATCATCTACGCCTTGGTTTATCATATATTCAACGCTTTCTCTCCACCTAACTTTAGATGTTATTTGATCAACTAACAATGTCTTAATTTTATCTACATTAGTTTCTTCCTTTGAAGTAACATTACTTATAATAGCAGGATTTGGTTGTAAAAAATTTGTATCATTAATTTTACTTTCCATATTTTCAGCAGCTTTTTTCATTAAAGAACAGTGAAAAGGCGCACTTACTGGTAAAAGTATTCCCCTTTTTTTTTTACTTTTTAAATTGCTGTTTAAAATTTTAATTGTTTTTAAGTCTCCACTCACAACTACTTGTCCATAACTATTATCATTAGCAATTTCACAAACTTCGTTTGTTTTTAATAAGTCTATTTCTTTTTTTACTTCATCTATTGTCATGCCTAACACTGCTATCATTCCTCCTTTATTATATGGAACGGCATCTTGCATTGATTTACCTCTTTCTCTTAATAGGTAAGCAGCCTTTTCAATTGTAAGAGAGCCAGCGCAAACAAGAGCTGTATACTCACCTAATGAATGTCCAGCAAAAAACTTTACGTTTTTTAAATCAATTTTTTTTTTCAAAACATTGTAGATAGAAACTCCAACTGTCATAATAGCTGGTTGCGTATTTTCAGTTAATTTTAGTTTTTCATCTGGTCCATTAATTATAATATCTGAAAGTGAAAAACCTAACGTATTATCAACGGTGGCAAAAATATTTTTTACTAAATCAAATTCTTTATAAAAATCCGCTCCCATGCCTACGAATTGCGACCCCTGTCCTGGAAATAAAATTGCTTTCATATGATATTTACTACAATATAATTAAATTTTAATAGTTGTATATTGAAAATTTTAATAGTATAAAACGTCTTCTTCTGCTAGTAAAAATAGCGGATTATTCGAATAAATCGAATTAACCAAGGAATTAACTAATGAATTATTACGAACACACATTTATCTCAAAAGAAGACTTGCCAGAAAGTCAAAAAAAGAAAATTATAGAAAAATATTCTGAAATTATTAATAATAATTTAGGTAAGATAATTAAAACACAAGATTGGGGTTTGAGAACTTTTGTATACAGAATAAAAAATAGTAAAAAAGGTTTCTACTTTCATATAAAACTTGAAGGTGAAGGTAAAACTGTAGATGAATTAGAGAAAGCTGAAAACATAGATTCAAATATACTTAGATATCTTACAGTAAAAGTTAAAAAGCATGATTTAGAAACTAACTATTTTGAAAAAAAAGATTACCAAAAGTAATAAAATATGAAAAAAAATAAAAGAAAGTTATTAAAAAAAACAGCATCTTCGTATACAAAATTAAGTTTATTTCAAAAACCAGGTGTAAAATTTTTTAAACCATGTCCGCTATCAGGCAAAGATGCGCCTGTGGTAGATTATAAAAATTTAAGACTTTTAAAAAAGTATATTTCTGAAAGTCAAAGAATTTTACCATCAAGGGTTACATCTGTTTCTCAAAAAAAACAAAAAGAGTTATCAAGAGCAATTAAAAGAGCTAGGCTCTTAGCTTTGTTATAAAGGCATTTATGGAAGTTGTGTTATTAGAAAATATTAAAAGTCTTGGCCAAATAGGGGATATTGTTGATGTAAAAAGAGGTCATGGACGTAACTTTTTAATAAAATATGGAAAAGCTTTAAAAGCATCAAAAGAAAATATTTCCTTGGTTAATAAAAAAAAAGATGAGCTTAATGAAAAAAATACTGAGCAAAAAAAATCTGCTAAGAAAATTTTTGATATTATAAATAGTTCAAAATATAAATTTTCCAAAAGAGCAAAAGAAAATAATGAATTATACGGCTCAATAAAACCTCTGGAAATATCAAAATCTATTGAAAATGATCGCAAGATAGAAATTAAAGCTTCACAAATAGATTTGGGCAAAGAGATTAATAAAATTGGTTCTTATGAAGTAAGAGTAAATCTTCATGCGGAAGTGCAAGCAAAAATTCATATTGAGGTTGTAAAAGAAGAAGACAAAAACTAACTCCTTTTTATTTTTTCCACAGACAAACGATCTATTGTATAACTTTGATGTTTTTTTCATTACTTTTATAGTATTTAATAGATTAAATTGTAATGATATCTCAACCTCTAAAAGTAATTAAAAATAACGAAAAGAGTATGCCTTGTAATGTTGAGGCAGAACAAGCTCTTATAGGTTCTATATTAGTTTCTAATGAAATCTTTGACGAAATAACTCCAATAATAGATTCTAAAAAATTCTTTGATCCAATACATTCAAAAATTTTTGAAACAATTGAAATGCTAATATCAAAAGGACTTTTAGCTAATCCTATCACTCTTAAAAATCATTTTGAAAATAATGAAGGATTAAAAGAACTTGGTGGCCAAGAATATTTGGTCAAAATTACAAAATTTTCTACAACTTCTATAAAACAATGTTTAGACTATGCAAATATCGTTCATGAAATGCATTTAAGAAGAGAATTAATTAAAATTTCTGAGTCAGTTTTAAATCAAGTCTCTAATGCAAACGAATTATCAATATCTGGTGATGAATTAATACAGAATGCAGAAAAATCATTGTTTGATTTAGCTGAAAGAGGTCACTTCAATCAATCATTTATTAAATTTGAAAACGCTTTAAAACAAACAATAGAAATGGCACAAAAAGCATTTCAAAATGAAGATGGACTTGTGGGTGTTCCTACTGGGTTAACAGATTTGGACGTAAGATTAGGTGGATTACACAAACAAGATTTAGTAATTATTGCTGGTAGACCTTCGATGGGTAAAACTGCACTAGCAACGAATATAGCTTTTCATGCTGCAAAAAATATTGAAAAAAATGGAACTAAGTCGACTGTCGCTTTTTTTTCACTAGAAATGTCTTCAGAACAACTATCAACTAGAATTCTTTCAGAACAATCAAGAATAAGATCTAATGATATTAGAAGAGGTAAAATTTCTGACAAAGAAATGGAACAATTTATTGAATCTTCAAAAAATATCCATGCCCTACCTTTATTCATTGATGAAACTCCAGCTATTACTATCGCTGCCATTAGTAATAGGGCAAGAAGAATTAAAAGACTTTATGGTTTGGAATTAATTGTAGTTGATTATATTCAACTAATGAGAGCCAGTGGTAAAAGGTATGATGGTAGAGTGCAAGAAATTTCAGAAATAACACAAGGTTTAAAAGCTTTAGCTAAAGAATTAAATGTTCCTGTTTTGGCATTATCACAGCTGTCACGTCAAGTTGAACATAGAGATGATAAAAAGCCACAACTTTCTGACTTACGTGAATCTGGTTCAATTGAACAAGATGCTGATGTAGTAATGTTCGTCTACAGAGAAGCATATTACCTTGAAAGAAAAGAACCTAGCTTAGGGTCCGTAGATCATGGTGAGTGGCAACAAAAAATGGATGAGATATCTACTTTAGCGGATATTATGATTGGAAAACAAAGGCACGGACCTACTGGAAATGTTAAAGTTGAGTTTGAGGCTATGTATACTAAATTTAAAGACTTAGAAAATAAATAATCTAATATATTTCAATGTTTGAAAAAATATACAAAAATTCAATAATTGAAAAACCTAAATTTACTTTATTAGTTCTTACTATTTTGTTGCTAACTTTTAGTTTTTTTTCTAAAGATTTTAAACTTGATGCATCTTCGGATACTTTGCTATTAGAAAATGATCCTGACTTAAATTACTTAAGAGAAGTAAATAATAGATACGGATCAAAAGATTTTTTAATATTAACATACACTCCTAAAAATAAACTGTTAGCACCTAAAACAATTAAAAATTTAAAAAATTTAAAAAATGATTTAAAAAACTTAGAATGGGTAAATAACGTAGTTACAATACTAGATGTTCCTTTGTTGAAAAATAACGACGATCCTTTGGCAGATAGAATTAAAAATTTTAAAACACTATCAAGCGACAACGTAGATAAAGAAAGAGGTTTTGAAGAAATTATTAATAGTCCAATATATCAAGAATTTGTGATCAGCAAGGATGGAAAAACTAGTGGAATATTAGTTTATATAAAAAATGATAAAAAACTAACAGAACTCATAAAGAAAAAAAGTCAATATTTAGATAAAAAATATAATGACCAATTTTCTTCTGATGATAAAAAAAATTATAAAAAATTTTTAAAAGAATACGATAATTATAAAAAATTATATAATAAAAAAAATCATCAAAATATTAACGAAATAAGATCTGTTTTAGAAAAATATAAAAATACAGCAAAGATTCATTTGGGTGGTATACCTATGATAGCTGATGATATGATGTCTTATATAAAAAATGATATAATAGTATTTGGAGCGGGTGTATTTATTTTTATTATTTTAACTCTTTGGTTTGTTTTTAGAAAGCTTTTATGGGTTTTTATTCCACTTTTAAGTTGTTTCTTTTCAGTTTCTATAATGGTTGGTCTACTTGGTCTTTTGGGATGGAAAGTAACAGTAATCTCTTCGAATTTTATTGCTTTAATGCTTATTTTAACAATGGCTATGAATATTCATATTAGTGTTAGATATTTACAGTTTAAAAAAGAAAATAAAAATATCACAAATAAAGAAGCAATATTATGGACTGTTGGAAAAATGTTTTGGCCAATATTATATACTGTGCTTACAACAATATGTGCATTTCTATCTCTTATATTTAGCGGTATAAAACCTATTATAGATTTTGGCTGGATGATGACAATAGGTTTGATAGTTTCCTTAACGATAACATTCACTTTATTGCCAGCTATCCTTAATATTTTAAGTAAAGAAACATCAAACTATCGAGATGAAAAGAAATCTATTGTAACAACTTTCTTTAGTAAAATTGCAATAAATAATACTAAAACTATTCTTGTATCTGCTTTATTTGTAATACTTGTAAGCATTATTGGTATTTCTAAACTTGAAGTTGAAAATAGTTTTATAAATTATTTTGATAAAAAAACTGAAATATATAAGGGAATGAAACTAATTGATGATAAGCTTGGAGGAACCACTACTCTTGATGTTATTATTAAATTTCCCAAAAAACAAAATTCAGAAAGTAATGATGACGATTTTGCTAGCTGGGATGATGAAGAAAGTGATGACTCTAAATATTGGTTTACAAGAAACAAAATAAACAAAATTATTAAAATTCATGATTATTTAGACTCCTTGCCAGCGGTTGGTAAAGTTATATCTTTTGCATCTATGGTAAGAGTTGCTGAAGACCTTAACGATGGGAAAAAATTAGAAGGATTAGAAATGGGTGTTCTCTATACAAAAATACCTAACTCAATCAAAAGAGACATAATTGATCCATATATTTCTATTAAAAATAATGAAGCAAGAATTAGCTTAAGAGTTAAGGACTCTATGGAAAACTTAAGACGAAATGAGTTGATAAAGAAGATTAATTACGATTTAGAAAATAAATTAAATATAGATAAAACAGAATTTAAGCTTGCTGGAATACTTATTCTTTTTAATAATCTTTTACAAAGTTTATTTAAATCACAAATCCTTACTTTAGGTGTTGTTATGACAGGTATAACATTAATGTTTTTAATTTTATTTAGAAATGTAACTCTATCTTTGATTGGTGTGGTTCCAAATTTTATGGCGGCTTTCTTGATTTTAGGTATAATTGGTTTATTAGGTATACCTTTGGACATGATGACAATAACTATTGCAGCAATTACTATTGGTATAGCAGTAGATAATAGTATTCATTACATATACAGATTTAAAGAAGAATTTAGCAAAAATAAAAAATATAATTTAACGCTTGAAAAATGTCATGATACCGTTGGTGTAGCTATTTTAAATACTTCTATTACTATTGTTTTTGGGTTTTCAATACTTGTATTATCTAACTTTATGCCAACTATATATTTTGGTGTTTTCACAGGAATAGCTATGTTATTAGCAATGGTTTCAGTTTTAACTCTTTTGCCAAAATTAATTTTAATTACAAAACCTTTCGGTAATGAATAATATAATAGAATTTATTCAAAACAATATCTCTATTTTTGATCTTTTTGTTTTATTGGTTACAATTTATTCAATGATTAAATGTGCCGCCAAAGGTTTTACCCTTAGCTTATTATCTTTTTCAAAATGGTTAATAGCTTTAATAATTACTATAGTTTTAGTGCCTAAACTAAATCCTTGGGTTCAAGAATACGTCGAATCAAATTTTATTGCTGATATAGGACTGGGAATATTTATATTTATCATGTCTCTTTTCATGCTTATCAATATAAGTAAAGCTATCAGTAGTACTGTCACTTGGTCTGGGTTAGGTACCGTTGATAAAACTTTTGGTTTAGTTTTTGGAATTTTTAAAGGTTATATTATATGTGTTTGTATATTCTCTTTATCAAATTGGTTTTATCCACATCAGAAATGGCCTATTAAAACTGAAGGCACTTATTCTTACCAAACAATATATAAAGGTAGTGAGTTTTTAATTAAAAAATTTCCTAATAGTAATGATTATTATGATGAAACAAAAGAAAAAATAGAAAAAATTTAAATGGATAGACTAAATGAGGAATGCGGTGTTTTTGGAATTTTTAAAAATAAAGATGCTTCAGCATTAACAGCCTTAGGTTTGCATGCTTTACAACATAGAGGGCAGGAAGGGTGTGGAATCGTATCTTTTGATGGTAAAAATTTTTATTCTGAAAGAAGACTTGGTTTAGTTGGAGATAATTTTACAAAAGGTAAAGTTATAGAAAAATTACCTGGGGATTGTTCTATTGGACATAATAGATACTCTACTAGTGGTGATAATCTAATTAAAAATATACAGCCATTTTTTGCTGATCTTCATACAGGAGGAATAAGTATTTCACATAATGGAAATTTAAGTAATGCAAGAAATCTTCGAATGAAATTAGTCAAAGATGGCTCAATTTTTCAAACAACATCTGATACTGAAACTATTGTCCAACTAATTGCTAAGTCAAAAAAATTAAAGATTGTTGATAAAATAATTGATGCTCTTTTCAAAATACAAGGCGGTTATGCTTTAACAATTTTGACGAACAAAAAATTAATTGGAGTTAGAGATCCTTATGGTATCCGACCATTAGTTTTAGGAAAACTAAACAAATCATATGTGTTGGCCTCAGAAACATGTGCTCTTGATATAATTGGAGCCAAATTCATTAGAGAAATCAAGAATGGAGAAATAGTAATTATTTCTGAAAATGGCGTTAAAAGTATAAAGCCATTTCCTAAAATAAAAGAGCGCCCTTGTATATTTGAATATATATATTTTTCTCGTCCTGACAGCATAATAAAAAATATAAGTGTTTATCAGTATAGAAAAAGACTAGGGGCGCAACTGGCCAAAGAATCAAATGTTGATACAGATTTAATTGTACCTGTACCTGACTCGGGGGTGCCTGCTGCAATTGGTTATGCTGAACAAGTAAATAAAAGCTTTGAATTGGGTATTATACGAAATCATTATGTTGGCAGAACTTTTATTGAACCTACTCAACAAATAAGAAGCTTAGGTGTCAAACTAAAGCACAGTATTAATAAATCATTAATTAAAAATAAATCTATAATTTTAATTGATGACTCACTAGTTCGTGGAACCACATCTGTAAAGATTATTAAAATGCTCTACGAGTCTGGAGCAAAAGAAGTTCATTTAAGAGTGGCATCACCACCAATTAAATATCCTGATTATTACGGTGTGGACACTCCAAATAAAAAAGAATTGTTAGCAGCAAAATATGATATTGAAGGCATGAGGAAATTTATTAATGTTAAAACATTAAAGTTTTTATCTATTGAAGGTCTATATAAATCTATGGGCTACGAAAAAAGAAACTCTGCATATCCTCAATTCACTGATCATTGTTTTACAGGGGATTATCCAATTAAACCTATTGATGCAAATAGTAAATATGCATCAAATAATCAAGTGTCATTAATAACTTCGAAAAGTTAATAATTTAGTTAAAACCAAAAATTCGCGAATTTTCAGTTAAAATATATAAAGAACCACCACTCACTATAGGCGGGGCACTAATTGAACTGCCGATTCTTTTTGCACCTAAAACCTTTCCAGATGTTGCTGATGACTCAATTATATATCCATTTGAAGTTGTGGCGATCATTTTACCTGACCCCAAAACAAAACCTGTAACTTTTGTATTAAACTTTTTTTTCTTTAAAACTTGAAACACATCGGAAGACCAAATTATATTACCTGAATTTTTATTAAAATTAATAAAATACCCATTAGAAGAAACAATAAAAACATTATTTCCATCTATAATTGGAGTGCCAACTGAACTCACATTCTTTTTCCAGTTAAGATAGCCAGAAGATAAATTGAAATTAAATAATGTGTTAGAAGCAGAAAATATTATCTCGTCTTCGCCCAATAGAATATTAGATGACATAAAAAAATCTGTATTTTGATTAGTTAAAGAATTTATTTTTAAAGACCATAAAACTTGACCATTAGTTTTTATTTTAAATAAATCCCCAGATGAAGTAAGCACGATTAAATCTTTCTGCTTAGAAATTGCCAATCCTAAAAAGTTTTGTGACTTTATAAAAGTGCTAGAAGCTCTAATATCCCATAAATTAGACCCGTCTTTAATGCTTAAGCAAAAAATCCTATTGTCTTGGTTTATTAAAAAAATTTTATCTTCAAGAATTTTAATATTTGATTTGATAGGAACGTCGATATTTTTTATCCAGACTAACTCTCCATCTATTAAATTTACAACATATATAAAACCAATATTATCCGCTACATAAATTTTATTATTATTTATAAAAAGTGATAAATTTTTATAAATTTTTTTATGTATTTTTTTGTATATATTTTTTTTCCAATTTATTTTTCCTCTTTTGCTAATACTGAATACAGTTCCCACGTCATCTGAGACAATAATATTTTCATTAAATATAAGTGGTGGCATTACAATCTTAGATATATCAAATTTATCTTTTCCAAATTTCATTTTTAAGAATCTATTTTGGATGCCACTTAAATAAATATTACCAGTAGAATTTTGAAGATTTAAGCCGTTCATTTTCCAAAAGGAATTTTTTTTAGCTGCAGATAAATTAATTTCAGATAATGATTTAACCTCATCTGAAAAATAACTATTCGAGCTATAAACTCTAGTATTATCTCCACTAGTCTGCTTTTTTTCTTGTGCTAAAACTTTTTTTCTTTCTTTTTCATTCCCATTCCAAATTCCACTTTTGTTATCAAAAGAACAATTTGTTATAAAAAAAAATAACAATACTAGATAATTAATTTTTTTATTCATCAATAGAGGACAATCTTGATCTTGCTAATTGAAGGAATCCATTACTTTTATCGTCAGAAGATATGATTTCCTTATAAAATTCTTTAGCTTTAGACTGTTGATTCTTATTAAAAAAATAGTCACCTAACAATAATAAAGCATGATTTTTCCATAAAGAGTCACCATTTATCAATGGTTTTGTAACTTCCAAAAGTTCATTTTCATCGAGATAATCTGACTGCAATAAAGCCTTTTTAAAAATTATTAAATTTTCAATCTCATATTCAAATTTATTATTTTGTAATAAGTTTTCAAATAATTTTGATATTTCCTGATTATTTATTAGTAAATTTTCATCTAATAAGATGAATAATGATAATGTGGAATAAACTTTATCATTTTCATATACGATAGATTTTAATAGTTTTGTAGCTTGGTTTTTTTCATTGTTCCTTATTAAAACTTTAGCTTTTATATAATTATCTGCTATATCAATTCTTTTTTTTTTTATTATTT
>Ga0209089_10005829_pt1 | contig 10053 bp, 7 predicted proteins | sample ArcticOcean_MG_C_FD_187431 | JGI IMG/M metagenome (GOLD analysis project Ga0209089, IMG submission 187431) | Marine microbial communities from western Arctic Ocean - ArcticOcean_MG_CB2_150 (SPAdes) (version 2) | ecosystem: Environmental > Aquatic > Marine > Oceanic | place: Arctic Ocean: Canada...
TTCAGATTTTTCCATAAGGTGAGCATCAACTCCTGATGTACCTTTAAGTTTTTTCATCTGTGCAAATTTCTTAGCAGCTTCATATGAACTTTTTGCTTTGATAATTTCTTTACCTTTTTTAACATGAACTACTGTGTATGAATTTTCTTCATCAAGGTCAACTTCTTCCACATACACATTTAACTCATAAGGATTCTTACCCCCCTTATTATAAACTTGGAATGATAATTGTTTTTTCTGAGGTTTTCCGCCCTTTGTTACATCAATCCGTTGAGAAACAGTTTTACCTTCTGATGGTTTACGAGGGCCTGTAGTGACCTTATTATGAAAGTCATCTTCATCAACTTCATATCCTCTATCTTTGGTATATTTTAAAGCATGTGCAACAGCATCTGAGTAAGATTTAAAATAGGTCTGATCTCTTACTATTTTCTCATTAACTTGTCTTGAGAGTACTTCAGCAACTGCTTCACCAATGTCTTCTTTAATTCCAAGTCGTTTCATTGCAGCTTTTATTGTAGGACGGACATCTTGATTTGGATCGTCATCATCTAACTCACCTAAATCGTCAAACAACTCATCATCACCAATATAAGGATCAATTGCATCTATGGCATCCTTAGCCTTAACAGGTTTCTTCATCAATTTTTTAAGACCAGCTCTTCCTTTTGGACCTACCGGCATTTGCCAAGTTCCTTCACCAAGAGTTTCTTCTTTAATTCCAAGTCTCTTCATTGCTTTCCTGATAATACTCTTAGCATCACCCTTAGATCCCTTTTTATCATAAAGGTCTTCAAGTTCCTTATCAAGTTCTTTATCTCCAATTGGTAACTGTCCTTTGGCCAAAATATTATTATCACCATCCATATCACCGATAGGAATAGTAGGTTGTGATAATAACTTCTTGAGAGCTTTAAGTTCTCTACCTTTAGGCATATAATATGCTGCTTCATCAACTGTTGAGAGTGGGCCATCGCCAGACTCTTTCTTAGCCTGTTTGGTTGCAGTGGCCATTTTAACTTCTTTCCACCGATCCCCATATCTGGATTTAAAATCGCCATCATCCATATCCTGAGCAATTTCTTCTCGACGTTTCTTCTCAGTACCTGTGAGATCACGTTCAAGAATCCTATACTCACGCATAATATTCATGAATTCTAAAGCATCTGCCATTGTTTGCTTATAATTGGTCATTTTTCTGGCCTTTCCTTGGAATTATTTAGGTCTATAGACATTTCATTAATAAATTTATCAACCGCACCTACTCCCCATTGATGAGGTGTAGTTCCTGGCTTGGGATTTTCTTTATGTTTAATTCTACCTTGGTCATATATTTCTTTTAGGGTGCTATACGGAATATCAGAATTTTCTGATTTTTTAATTAATTCCTCAACTTTTTCATTTAGCACTAAATCTTTTTTATTTGATTTTGTCTCTTGAATTTTATTTACAAATTCTTTAAAAGACCATAATTTTTCTTCCTCGACGGGCTCGTATTCTGCTTTCAATTCTTTTGGAAATATCCCTTTATCAACCAATTTATTAATATATATTGCTAATTGTCTGGGCTCAATATTTTTCGTCAATTTAGTAATATTATTAATAGCAAGACCTGGCTTACCCTTATATTCTTTTTCTCTCATTTTTGCAGCATATGCCTTTGCCATTTTTTCATATCCTGTTGGGTGTTTTATTTGAGATATCTTAGCTATAAGTTCTTTATACCAAGCCATTTCATCTATCATGTCTTTTGCAGCACCGACTCCTTTGGAAGTTCCAATAGTGGATTTCTTAATTTCTCGCAATCTTGGCTCTCTACGATTCTTGGAAGGAGTTTCATTCTTCAAATTCTTAGGATCATTATTAAGTGGATTATTATCTCTATGTCCTACATCCATTCCAATCTTGGTCTTGTCTCCCATAACCCTACGAGCCTTGTTTCTTGAAGAACGTCTTTCAATCTGTTCTGGTTTACCTTGATAATTGTCATATTCCTTACGATAGTTCCGTTCATCAAGTTCAATGTTATGCAACCATGCTTTATGAACTTTACCTTCTTTATCTACAAATGAAAGATAGTTTGTTCCTTTACGAACAATTTCACCACTAACACCATTTGCTTCTACTATTTCTCCAACATTCCAGATTTTACCTGTAAGATATTGATCTCTGAGTGTCTCAAAATCAGTCATATCTCCCATATCTCGTTCTTCACGAATGCCCATATACTTACGGACATCACGATAGAGTTTTTCTCCATCCTTAAAATCAGAAGGAGCTCCTTGTAAAAATGAGTCCTTATCTCCACTAGATGCAGCAGCTCTCATCTTTGAAGCAGACATGCCTTCTACACCTTCTGAGTCGGGATCACGTTCTCCAGCACTTACAATATCGATACTGTCAAACTTATAGTAACCATGTGGTTTACCTTCTACCCCATTATATCGATTAAGCATAGCATCAAAAACTTTAACCCTGTCAGAACCAACAACCATAACGAGATTTTTATACTTCTTATCATATAGTTCTACAGCAATTTCTATTGCATTTTTTGATTTCGTAGCAATAATTTTTCTGGAATACCCCTTAAACATCTTTCTCATGTATGCAATCTTTAGTGCTTGAGGTAATGGATCTTTTTTGGGATTTTGTGTATGAGAAGGATATATGAGATATGGATTTGAACCAGCAACAGAAGCTACTTTCTTGATAAGTTTTTCATGTCCAGTTGTAGGAGGATTAAAACGACCAAATGCGAACACCATCGTATCTGATGCTTCCATCAAATCTTTAAATCTACGCATTTTTTACTGCCTCTCTTGCTTTTTTAACTCTTTCAATTTCTGATTTTTGAAGTTTTATTGCAAGTTTTTTAGAAATCTTGTCAATTTTCTTACCATATTTTTGCATTATAACCTGATCAACTTTAACTCTCTGTGCAATAGCCATATTCTTATACGCAGGATAAAATTTATCCCTCATCATCTGAATAGCTTTCTTTCTTGCAAGGAGTAGTAATTTGGCGGGGTTTCTCATTTTGAGAGCAGCACGTTTCTTTTTTGCTTGAACAATTGGGGATTTGCCCATCTTAGCCATACGACGAGCTGCTTTCTTACGTTGTTGAACTCCCATAACTGCTTCGTAAATATCTTTAAATTTTTTCATTTGTCCCATGCCTTTACAGCGGTGAAATTATTAAACGAGAACTCCATACGATCTACAAGTTTAACAGCACCACCACTCACTCTATCAATAGCAACATACCCTTCGGGGTTTGTTACCTTAAATCCATTTGCGGTCTTAATGAATGTGTCAGTAAGACCCTTAACACTATTTAGTTTTTTTACGATTACCATCTTTGCGTCAACGAGTAGATTTTGGAATGTTATGAGCTGCACCAACATTCCAGTGTATTTTTTAACTTCTCTCATATATTCTTTCTGTATGTTTTCGTACTTCTTCTTACCAGCTGGACTTTTTGCTTTGTCTATCTGTTTTTGAATTGATATCTCAACCCACTTTTCATATCCCTTTGCATGTTGGTTTGGTTGTTTTATTTTCTCACCAGCACGAACCTTACTGTTATTATAGGTTTTAAGAGATGCACCAGCTATTGCTCCTGTCATACTTTCCTGTAATGCAATAAATTTACGTAACTGGGGGCCATTAATTCTCTGAAAAGTCTTGCCAACATCAGATAGTATTGCAGTAACCTTTTCTGTCTCTGTTGAGGTAAAAGTTGATTTCCCTGATGTATCCTTATATGTTGCATCATCCATCCATACAGATGAAGAGTTTTTAAGTCCAGATATGTTTACACCAAAAGATGCTTTCATATCTTCCAGTGCAGTTCCTGTATATGTGGTATGCCAGACAATTCCAATTTTTGCCCTATTGATTATGCTTCCTAATTTACTGTCCACAGGTACAGCATAAACAATAGTATTAGGCTGAAAAGTATAAAATTTATCACCATCAATAGTTGTCTTCTCGACATCATCAGTAAACATGAGGTCACCTTGAAGTACACCTTTGATACCCAACTTAGAAAATTCTTGCAAAGCGATTTTAAATTTTGAATTAAGTGCTCCAGACAAATCATCATTAATTTCTGCCTCCGTTTTATATAATTTAGGGTTCACGTTAAAGACAGATTTTTTCGCAACAAAGAACTTATCGTCTGAAGGATCTATTCCTGCGAATATAGCAGGAGCTCCATCCCATTTTACAGTCATATTTACAGCTGACCGACTTGCACCAGCAAGCATATCTCGTAAAGAACGTAGGAAATTAAGTGCAGCACGACCACCATCCACACCATAGTTAATGATTTCATCTTCCAGATGTTCAAGGTGCAGATTCTTTCCACCCTTGTCTTCTAGGAGTATTTCGTTAAAACTTATCATTAGACTTTGAAACTCACTGTGGTCTTTACTTTGACATCTACATCTAATTCAAAATAGTTTAGTATTTTGTCAATACCTTCTTTTAGAATCTCTTTTGCCATATCTACAATTTGTTTTATTTTTTCAACTAGTAATTTAAAAAACCCTACAAGTTTTTCCTTTGCCTTTGTGTATATTTTTTTCAAAGTGTCTATAAATTTAAATTCATTGATTACACCCTCTGATAACATTTGTCTATTGTGTTCAATTTCTTCTGTTGCTTCTGCGACCACATTACCTTCTGCGTCTAAATAAGTTTTAACCTCGAATTTTAAAGCTTGCCAAAAAGAATATCCTGCTTTATCTCCACCTACTTCATACGAAGCTGATTTCAAAGTTGTGTCCATTTTCATTTTGGATGCTGTTTCAGATATAAGTTTACTATCTATTTTTGTCCATCTCATTCTATCCATTCTATAGTCCCATATCAACATATGAGTTGCCTCGCCCGCAGAGTCTCCACCACTTCTATCTGGAAATGCTTTACCACCAAATTTTTCCCAACCTGTCATTGCCTCTCTACAAAATGCATCTCCAACTTCTTTACTTTTAAAAGCTGTGTTAAAAGTATCTTTTATTTCTTTTTTGGTCTGTTCTTGTTTATCAACTATTTTTTTTGCGTCTTCGTTACCTGATTTTTTAGCATCGTCTACGGACATTTTTTTAAGAGCAGTTCCAGTAACCCCTGCTCCTATTGTTCTTGTGCTTTCAGCAAATTTATCAACTTGACCAATGAGCATTTTTCTTACTTTATCGCTTGCTTTTGTTGTTTGTAATGCGGATAAGACTGTTGCTCTTGCTTCTTTTTTTTCACCAGACATTAATAGTGCAGCGGGGCCCTTAACTGATGTTTGAAAAGAACCAACCATGATATCTGCTTTAGATGTATCTACACCACCTCTCTTTTCACTCATTTCAATCCAAGGTTCTGAAACTTTCTTCTTACTTTGTCCAGCTCCAGCATCAACTCTAGCTTTTAGTGTTTTTTTACATACTTGAGAGAATTTCCATAGTATATCTAATTTTTCTTCATCAGTTTTACCTTTAGTTGCAAAAGCGGTTCTTCCTGCCTTGCCTGACATTTTATCTGCAAGTGGTAGGAACTGCGATACATATGGTTGTTTTAATATTTCTTTATTAAAATCCTTTTGGATTTTTCCAGATAAATTTGCACAATCGGCAATAACTCCCTCAAACAAAGTTGACGCAGTTGATTTTGCTTCAGACAGAAGACTCTGAACCTGATCTACATGTGGAATGTATGATTCTGTCCTCGGCCGGATTTGCCTGACAGCTTGCTGTAAAAAACTCATTCTGTTCTCCATATCCATAAAACGAAAATAGGGGGTAAGTCTCCCTCACCCCCTATTTATACATAGTCTATATTAGATTGTCAAGCGTTAATCCGTAGTTTCTTCAATGTAGTTGTTTTTAGTATCCTCAATTTCATGGTCAAGATATTTGATATCAATCGTAAAACTCTTATCATCAAGCCAAAACTTCATCTCTTTCAACCATATAGAAATGTTTGCCTCATAATTATCTTTAGCATCAACGTCTGGATGATGCATAATAAGTTTCATTTTCTTACGGAACTGAGCTGTTTCACAATCTGGTTTATTATCATTATAAAAGTCAAGCAAAATTGTTTGACCTTTAAACTGCCCAGATGACATATATCTTCCAATCCATTCTTCATTGTCAGCGTTGTTCTGAGCGGTTTCAAGTTCAGATCGAGTATAGATTCTCCACTTTTTACCTTTCTTTCCAGTTTTGATATCAGATTGAGCTCTTGCAATAGCTTTCTTAATAGACCAACCCTTTAGACCAAGGACAATTTTTAACTGTTTTTTCGCAATCGCTGAGTTCGGTTCAACTCCTGTCTCGGACTTTAATTCAACAAGAAGTTTTGCACCATCTTCATAATCTGAATCGTATTTAATCTCTTCACTGTTCTTGTTATCAAAACCAGCAAGAGCTTTCAGAAAATACTTGGATTTACCTTCAAGAATTTCATATGGCACACGGCAAGTTGGAGCTTCTAAAACCTCTTGCTTAACCATTGCCAGAAGTCCATGACGTTTTCCAGTAACTACATCTGATCCAGCTGGCAAACCAAATAACTCTCCAACACCCTCAAAGATTAGTGTGGGTTTCATATTAGAGATGTTGTTTCCTATCGCCGACAATTCAGCTGCAATTTCAAGTACATGAAATTTATTATCCTTTGCTCTTACTTGATATGTGTACATCTTCATCAAAGATTTCACAGATTCTGGATTATCTTCATCAACCCATTCTCCCGAATCCACCATACTTCGGAACCATTCCAAATACTCATCTGATGGCAATGCATCCTTTCCTATGGGCGGTATTCCATATGACAGATTGTATGTAGCCGGGTTAGTCTTAATATTGGGTACTTCTTGTAACATTTTATGTTCTTTCATTTGTAAAAATTTATAATCGTTGTTAACTTCGATTACTTCAACATTAAAAAGGGGTTTATTCCCTTGAATAAGTTTCTTAAACTCCTTGTTCTTTGAACTTGTCCAATAAGGTTCACCACCATCTTCTGGCAGAAACCCCTTTTTAATTCCTAAATACCACACTCCATTTTCCACATTAGTCCATTTATACATGTAACAATTATAGTTACTGGAATTGTGGCCGATACCGGGTGGTAAAGTTCTCTCTATAACGCTTGGTGGTAATAACACTATAACCTACCTTTAAATTCTGGAGCGGGCCGAGAGAATCGAACTCCCATAAAAAGGTTGGAAACCTCTTGCATTACCATTATGCTATGCCCGCTTATTCTGTTCATCATTATCTCAAGCTAACATATCTATATGATAATGTCAAGTGCTTTTTGATTTTTTTATCGAATAATATCAATTGATTCTGCATTTGTATTCCATGTCTCAGATACAGTGCGAGTCCGTCCATCAGCAATAAGCGACTCATATCTCTTGGATGCTTTGTTGGACCACCAATCACAAACTCCTTGAAAGCTATAACGATCCCAATTATCTTTTCTTTGTAGTTCATTAGTTTCCATATTCAAATATTCTTTTACGTTTGAATACCCAAAGTCTCCAAGATAAGAACGCTTCTGTTCAGTTAGTTTTTTTGCATCAAGAAATGTTTGACAAAACTTATTATAAGCATCTTCATCCACATCCTTGAGTGATGCCTTGATGATAGAAATCATCTTAGTCTGACTCTTTAGTTTTCTGCTGGACGCTTCTGGATCAACGAGTGGTTCACCCATTTTATCTTCAAACCAAGATTTCAATTGTCGATATTTTTCATCATTAATCAGTGGCGCAAAGTCAGATACAGTTTCACCTTTATGACGTAAAAATGGTTTCATGCCGTCATACTGTGATACACTTTTAGTTGTCCCATATAAACTTGTGGTTTCAAACATACAGAATGGTCCACCATACTTTTTATCCAAAATATCTTTTGCCAGATGTGAACAAGCGATTGCAGCTAGTAGTTTACCACCAAGACAATTGAATCCAAATGGTTGCACAGCGACTAGGGCAAAGCCCATTATTGTAGAGTCGTTAAAACGCTTCATAACTTCTTTACTCATTGTATCTAGCGGTTTACCTAGAAATATATTGCGTGGTTTAGAATTAATAGTAGGTGAACCAAGACGAATAAAACCAACAATCTTATTAGTATTCTTTTCATACACTAACAACTTAATAGATTTGCCGGGAATAGAAGCTTCCACAGCATGAGAGGTTACAATCTCTAGATAGTTCACAAACATTTCACTTGATACTTCACGGCACTCAAACTCCATATCTTTTGGATGCATGGTGTGATCATTGAAAAAATCATCTTGCGGGCCTATACCGGGCAGGGAAGTAGGGTAATTAGACATTCTCTCAAGTTTGACCTTGCGAAGATAATCATCAATCCTACCAAAACTGGAAAAGTAATCTACGAACACATTGGCTGCGTAAAGAGCATCTTGTTTATTCAATATCAATTAAAAAAGTCCTTTAAATTTCCTGCTTCATTAATATAAGAGTATATCAGGTTTGAGTAGAATTGTCAAGGATCATTTTAATCTATATAGTCTGTCGAATCGCCTTTTTCTGACCAATCGGATAAAATAAATTTACGATTTGGATTCACGGAAACTTTAAATCGTGTCAGTAAATCTCTATTGATAAGGAATGTGCTTGCAGCATCTTCTAGCTGAAGTCCGACAGGAACCTCTGTATAAATCATATTGTTAAATTTGACATTTATATGCACTATTGGCCGTTCAGTAATCTTACCGATATGAGTAGGTTTTGAAATTCCCTGTAATTTACTGGTAAATTTCTTACCTTTTCTTTCCCACTTAACAGTTTTGCCGGATACTTCTGATTTATCAACAACCAGCATAGATGCCTTTGTACCATTGCCAGTATCAAACTTAGCTCGTATAGGTCCATAGCCATCTATCTCAAGAGTTTCATGAAATCCAGCTTCTTGATTAAAAGCAAACCGTCTATGTAGGGGATTCTGTAGATATTCAATCATATATTTTATGATATTTTCATCTTTTGTGGGAACTTGGGGTACTTGTGTAATATCATAATTCTGGAATTTTGAACCAAGGCCGGGTGAACCATTAACTTCCAAAATGTATATCTTTCCCTTCACAATAGCATGATCAACGCCACACATATAAGCACCCGTCGATCTTGCAGCTGCAATGATCTCTTCCTTTTCTCTATCACTTAATGTGTAAGACTCAGTGGTTGCACCTCTATGTCTATTGGAACGAAAATCTTTTTCTGGTTTGATTCTTTTGGTTGATGCAACAATCCTGCCGTTAAGAACAATAGTCCTGATATCAAAATTAATATTTAAAAACTCTTGAATGATAAGAGGAGCCTTAAACTTCCACAATGACTGAATAACACTTATCATAGATTCCAAACTTTCAACTTTGGATACTCCAATACCCTGTGTACCAGTTAGAGTTTTAATAACGACAGGAAACTTACCACCAATACGTTCGTGAGCATCAGTAATACTTTTCTCATTGTTCACCAATGATGTACGAGGTGTAAGAATGTTACTACGTTCAAATGCAGTGTAGGCTGACATTTTATTGTCGCATGTCAACATTCCATCACGGTCATTGATCATCATACACCCAGCGTTCTGTAATGTGCCCAATAATGCAAGACCAATCTCAGTATCTAAAACGCCAGCGCGAACAAATACCACAGTAAAAGCAGTTTCAACTGTAACATCTTTTTCTTCACCATCATAATTTTTGATGGATATTGTTGATTTTTCAATATCATTCTTTGAAATCCAAGCCTCAGTAGTGACAACTTTATAACAAGGCAATCCAAGTTCTTCACATGTAGACATCAACATTCCAGTAACAATTTCTGGCGTTTTTGATTTTGAAGAAGTGAGGATTAAAATAGTAATTTTATCCCTCTGTTCTTTTGCTTCTGTGATGAATGACTTGAACTTTTCCATTAGACTTCTTTTTTCTTTCCAATGTTATATTTAGTTTCTAATATCCAATCAGCCTTCTCTGAATATGACAATACCTTAATCTGACTGAGAGGAGCAA
>Ga0209089_10005836_pt1 | contig 10049 bp, 10 predicted proteins | sample ArcticOcean_MG_C_FD_187431 | JGI IMG/M metagenome (GOLD analysis project Ga0209089, IMG submission 187431) | Marine microbial communities from western Arctic Ocean - ArcticOcean_MG_CB2_150 (SPAdes) (version 2) | ecosystem: Environmental > Aquatic > Marine > Oceanic | place: Arctic Ocean: Canada...
TTGGGGCGAATAAAAAACAAACACTTTGGGGTGTTCAAATTCCTTTAGCCTTACCTAATATTATGCAGGGAGTAAACCAATGCACTATGATGTCTTTAGCTATGGTTGTTATTGCGTCAATGATCGGCACTAGAGGTATTGGTGATGAGGTTTTGCTTGGACTGCAACAACTTAATGTTGGTATGGCTACTGAAGCAGGTATTGCAATTGTTTTGTTAGCAATTATATTCGATCGAATTACACAGTCTTATGGTGAGAAAATTCAAGAAAGAACACAGCCAAAAAAGGAATTAAAATTATAATGTCTAAAATTGAAATTAAAAATGTATATAAAATATTTGGAGATCAACCTTCAAAAGTTCTTCCAATGGTTCAAAATGGAGAAACAAAAGAAGAAATCTTAGAAAAAACAGGACATACAGTTGGTCTTGATAATGTGTCTATATCTATTGAAGAAGGAGAAACATTTGTATGCATGGGGTTATCTGGTTCAGGAAAATCTACTCTTATCCGTCATATTAACCGATTAATTGACCCAACTTCAGGAGATGTAATGGTGGAAGGTACAAATGTTGTGGATCTTGATCAAAAACAATTAATTGAATTTAGAAGACATAAAATGAGCATGGTTTTTCAAAGGTTTGGTTTATTTCCTCACAAAACGGTTATGGAAAATGTTGGTTATGGTCTTGAAGTTCAAGGACAAAAACCAGAAGAGAGAAACAAAGTTGCAATGGAAAAAATTGACTCTGTAGGTTTAACTGGTTTCGAGCATCAATATCCAAATCAATTATCTGGAGGGATGCAACAACGAGTTGGTCTAGCAAGAGCACTTGCTACAAATACAGATATAATGTTGATGGACGAAGCATTCTCTGCTTTAGATCCTTTGATTAGAAGTGACATGCAAAAACAATTAATGGATTTACAAAGTGAATTGAAAAAAACAATAGTATTCATTACCCATGATTTAGATGAATCTTTAAAATTGGGAGATCATATAGGAATTTTAAATCACGGAAAGTTAGTTCAAGTAGGAACACCAATAGATATTATTATGAAACCTGCTGATGATTATGTTGCTGCATTTGTTAGGGATGTAAATCGTGCAAAAGTTATTAAAGCAAAAATTATTATGATACCTGTTAATTCATCTGATGGTATTGACAAATCTAATCTGGTTAAAGTTCACGAAGATCAATTTATAGATGAATTTTTACCTAAAGTTGTTTGCTCTAATGCAAACTGTGAAGTTGTTGATAAAGAAGGAAACACAAAAGGATACCTAACAGAAAAAGAGCTTTCAAAAGCCTTAACTAAAGAACATATGGCTAATGCCGTTAAGTCTGTACAATAAAAAAATTATCATTTCAGCTGGAGCTTCAGGAATAGGTTGGGCAACAACAAAAGTTTGTCTTTCTAGAGGAGCAATTGTTTATCTTTGTGATATTGATGTTAAATCATTAAATAAAATTAAAAAACACCCCTTAACTAACAAAAGATTATTCACTTATGAGTGTGATGCTTCAGACGAATATGAAGTTTCAAATTTTTTTAATCAAATAAAAAAGAAAACAAAAAAAGTAGATGCTCTTATAAATAATGTTGGAGTTGCCGGACCCACTGGAACAATTGAAAAATTAAATTCTGAAGATTGGGAAAGAACGCTTAAAATTAATGTTATAAGCCATTTTTATTTTACAAAATTAGCAATACCTCTGCTTAAAAAAAACAAAGGTGGGTCTATTATTAATCTTTCTTCAGGAGCGGGAATTATGGGGTTTCCTCTAAGATCTCCTTATGCTGCAAGTAAATGGGCAGTTATTGGAGTAACAAAAACTTTGGCAATGGAATTGGGTAAATTTAAAATTAGAGTTAATGCAATTTGTCCTGGAACCATCAAAGGTAGCAGGATGATAAGAGTAATAAAAGATAAAGCAAAATTTTTAAAAGTTTCTAAAAAACTAGTTGAAAAAGAATTTGTATCTATGGCTTCTATGAACTGCTGGATTTATGAGGAAGACATTGGAAAAATGTGTTCTTTTTTAATTTCTAGCGATGGTGAAAGAGTTTCTGGTCAAGCTATTCCTGTTGATGGAAATGCTACTAGGTTAGATTAATTTCTTATTTTTTTTTCGTATTTTTTTCTAAGTTTTTGAAGTTCAACTAAATATTCATCTCTAATGTTTGAAATCATTGAAACAGATTTTCCTTTTGCCTGCTGTCTTGTTCCTTTAATAACTCTTTCTGATAATCTTTTAGTTAACACTGGAGCTTTTAATTTTGTCCAAGGTAATTTTAAAGCTGGTCCAAATTGCTCTAACATATGTTTCATTCCAGCTTTTCCACCTGCTAAATGATAGGTTAGGAATACCCCCATTAATGACCATCTTAATCCCGGTCCATCTTCTATAGATCTATCTAGATCCTTTGTTGTTGCATATCCTTCATTAACAATATGTAAAGCTTCTCTCCATAAAGCTTCTTGAAGTCTATCAGCTAAATAGCCTGGTAATTCCTTTTTAACCATAATTGGATTCATTGAAATTGATTTATAAAATTTGTTAGCTTTGTTTAAAAATTTCTTTTTTGTTTTTTTACCAGGAACGATTTCTACACCAGGGCACATATAAACTGGATTAAATGGATGGCCAACCATTGTTCTCTGAGGATTTTTACATTTTGAATAAATTCTTGTTGGCAAAAGTCCTGAAGAGCTAGAAGAAATTATTGCATTTGGTTTTGCATATTTTCCAATGATGCTCATTAATTTAGTTTTTATTGCATAATTTTCGGTAGCACACTCTTGAATAAAATCAGCTTCTTTTAACGCTTCTTCAATTGAAGTGACATATTTAAAATTTTTTAGATTTAATTTTTTTTTATTAAACAATTTTTTAACGTATGGCCATGTTCTTTTAATTTCATCAATTAATTTTTTCCTTAATTTTAAATCTTTATCAAAAGCTACTACTTTTTTATTATGAGCAAGACATCGTATTATCCAGCCAGCACCAATAACTCCTGTACCGATTACAGTTACATTTTTTATGTTAGACATTACTTGTGTTTTACAAGTTTAAGTTTTTCTCTTGTTTCCGATGGAGTCATAGTTGATGCTCCGAGATCATTTACAATTCTTATTGCTTTCTCAACTAATTGTGCATTAGTTGCTAATTTTCCTTTTGATAAATATAAATTATCTTCTAACCCTACCCTTGGATTTCCGCCCATAATTACTGTTTGAGCAACAAATGGCATTTCATTTTTAGAAATTGCAAAACCAGACCAAACTCCTTCTTTCGGCATTATGTCTTTCATTGCTTGCATGGCTAAAGGTGTAGCTGGCGCTCCCCAAGGTATGCCAAGACAGATTTGAAACATAGGTGGGTCATCTAGTAAACCTTCTTTATATAATTGAGCACCAAACCACATGTTTCCTAAATCAAAAGCTTCTATTTCAGGTTTAACTTTTATCTCTTGTAATCTTTTAGCAGCTTTTCTTAAATCATTAGGGGTATTTACTGTGATTACTGAGCTGTCACCAAAGTTTAAAGTTCCACAATCTAGAGTACATATTTCTGGAAGAAACTGTTCAGCATTCGCAATTCTTTCCATCACATTAGCCATGTCAGTCATAGGTCCAAAATCAAGCGGATTTTTTCCTTGTCCAATATCTAAATCGCCACCCATTCCAGTTGTTAAATTTAATATAACATCTGTATCGCTTGAACGAACACGGTCTACTACTTCTTTATATAATTCTAGTCTTCTGCTAGGTTTTCCATCTTCTTCTCGAACATGAATATGTGCAATTGCAGCACCAGCTTTTGCAGCTTCTATTGCTGCTTTTGCTATTTGCTCAGGTGTCTTTGGTAAATCAGGATGTTTACTAGCTGTATCACCTGACCCAGTAACCGCACAAGATACAAAAACTTTATTGTTCATTTTAATATTACTAAATATACTCTGGATTAATAAAAATGGAAATAAGTGAATTACAAAAAGATTTGGCTGCAGCATTCAGATGGACAGCAAGGCTTAACATGCATGAAGGAATAGCTAATCATTTTAGTGTATGCGTGCCAGGCTCACATAATTTTTATGTTAATGGATCTGGAATGCATTTTAGCAATATTAAGGCAAGCGATCTGGTCTTAGTTGAACAAGATAAAATTGAAAAAATTAAACAAAATCCAGATTTAGTTGATCCTACAGCAATAAATATTCATAGTGCTATTCATAAAAAGGTACCACATGCAAGATGCATACTTCACGTTCATTCAAAATATGCTACTGCTTTATCAGTTTTAAAAAATCCAGAACTTCCACCTATTGATCAAAATACTATGCGTTTCTATAAACGTGTTGCGGTTTATGATGATTTTGGTGGTTTAGGTTTTGAAGAAGAAGCAAATAAAATGGCAAATAGTATTGGCAACAATCGTTCAATGCTATTAGCAAATCATGGAATATTAACTACTGGCCAAACTGTAGCTGAAGCATTTGATGAACTGTATTATTTTGAAAAAGCTTGTGAAACTTACATCACTGCTTTATCAACTAACAAAGAATTAAAAATAGTAACTCCAGAAGTAGCAGAAAAAACGGCGCAAGATTGGGAAAATTATCCTACTGGACTTGGCGAACTCCATTTAAAAGCTATAAGATCTATTCTAGACAAAGAAGATCCAGACTATAAACAATAATAAATAAAAAAGATTTATGAAAAAAATATTAATTATTTTATTATTTATTGCCAGTCCCTTACAAGCTGAAAAAATAGAACAGTTAAGCTGGTATAATTTGCAGGAACTTCTCGAGGACGATAAATTAACATATAAAATAATCAAAAGCTGTGTATCTTTAAACTCTGCAATAACTGAACTAATTAAAGAAGAACATCCAGATTTAGCAAATGGATTTTTTAAATCAGCAAATTATTTATACCCATTTGGTATTCTTGTTTTAAAAAAAATAAAAAAAATAAATAATAAAGAAGCTGAAAAAGAGTTTTTATCTAGTGTAGATAGTCTCACAAACGATTACATGGATTTTATGATACAAAATGGTGAAACCACAAAAAGTTTTATTGAAGGAACTTTTTTAGGAGATGATTTAAATTTTTGTAATGAGATTAGATCAGCTATAGAAACAACTATCTCTGAATCTAAAAAAATAGAATAAATTATTCTGATTTCTTTTTTTTAGGTTTTTTAGGTATTTTTGATTTCTTTTTTTTAGGTTTTTTAGGTATTTTAGATTTTTTAGTACCAGAATCTCCTCCAACAACTTCCTCTTCAATTGGAGCCATCACCTCTTTACATTTTTCTGAATCACAAAAATATGTTGCACCGGTACTGCTATTATAAAGATAAGCTCCACAATTAGATTTTTTTTTTAGAGTACAGTTAACAGGTTCTAGCCGATATTCTGCAAACAAAAGCGTAGAAGAAAATAAACAAACTGTAAGTACTAAAAAAAATCTTTTCATAAAATAAATATAACCCAAAAGCTAAAATTATATACGTTGATTCAACTCCTATTAGAATAATTTATCAACAATTAAAATAATAAATTTACGATATAATTAACTCCTAAAATAAACAAAAATTTACTTACAAAAAATATATATAAAAAAAGTACCTAATAATATACGTGGAAAAAGCTTTTTATACATGAGACACTTAAAAAAATTAACAAAAGGGGAAATATGAAAATAAAAAAATTGTTTTATGTTGTTCTATTCTCTTGGGTTTTAGGAATTTTTAATAGTGCTTCTGCAGGAGAATTGTGCGAGGAGTGTTTAAGTAAAGTACCTAAAGACATGAGAGATTATGTATACAACATGGACTTTATGGATAAGGATCAACCTTTAGGGCCGACTGTCATGAAGGGTTGGAAAAGTCCTAGTAAACCACCTTGGACAATAGGTTATGCTAGCACATATGCTGGTAATACTTGGCGTAAAGGTGCAATGGAAAGACTGATGGAAGTAGTTTATCCAAAATGGAAAGCGTTAGGAATGGTTGATGAAATCGTTATAACTCAGTCAAATTTGGATGACACTTTGCAAATTCAGCAAATGAGACAGATGATAGATGGTGGAAAAGTTGATGCCATTATTATCTGCTGTTCAAACTTAACAGCGCTTAACCAAACAATTAAATATGGTTGGGAAAAAGGTATACCGACACTTTCTTTTACAGGTTTTACTACTTCGCCATATTCAATCAATACATCAGTTAACTACCGACTAGTTGGTTATTATATTGGTGCATGGATGGCTGAATTAATTGGTGAAAAAGGAAATGTAATAGTTATGGACGGAATCCCTGGTTATTCTGCATCTGACCAACAAAGTGATGGAATGCTAGAGGCTCTAGGACAATATCCTAACGTAAAAGTTGTGGCACAGTTAGCGCATAACTGGACTTCGCAAGTTGCACAGAAAGAACTATCTCAATGGCTATCAAGTAACCCAGTAGAGATACATGGTATTGCTGTTCAATCTTCAGGTGAGACTGGAACTTTACAAGCATTACTTCAGTCTGGACGTGATCCAATTCCACCAATCGCATTAGGTGGAGAGCTAGGTGCTCTATGTTATTGGAGACAAAATCCAGGTTATATTGATGAAGCGATATATGCTTGGCCTCCAGGAGATGAAGTAGAGTTGGGTATGGAAGTAATGATCAGAACTTTACAAGGTCAAGGTCCAAAGATTCAATCTATATTGGTTGGTCCAGCGACAAAGAGTTTTGATGATATCGCATCAATCTTAAATGAAGATTGTGATAGAAACTCTACGGGTTGGGACAATCCAGGGATTGAAAACTGGGCTCCAAGAGCTTATGTAGAATCGTTCTTTGATAATCCTTCAGATCCAGAGAAATACGATCCAAAATCTCACTAATACTTTAAGCTAAAGTATGAGTGCAGAACAAAATATAAAAGACAACACCTCTAAAGAGGTGTTGTCTGACAAATCAAAAACTGTTGTTGGTGATGTTTATATCCAAGATGTTCATAAATATTTTGGTGTAACTAAAGCACTTAACGGAGTTAATTTTAATGCAAATTTTGGCGAGATTCATGCAATCGTTGGCGGTAACGGTTGTGGAAAAAGTACACTAGCAAAAGTAATGTCGGGTGTTTTGCCAATTGACAAAGGCAAAGTTTCTGTAATGGGTCAAATTCCTACTTCACCTGTTATGGCGAGAGAGATGGGTATAGCTACTGTTTACCAGGAAGTTATGATCGCTGAAGAAGCTTCTGTTGTAGATAACTTGTTTGTTGGTTCAGATAGCTTTTGGTACAAAAGTTTAACACAAAGAGAAAAAGTCTTAAAAGCACAAGAGCTGATGGAAGATCTTGCAGGCGAATATATAGATCCATATACTCAAGTATCGAATTTATCATTACCCATTAAAGCTTGGATCACGATTGGTAGAGCTTTTTTACGTGAAAATACGAAAGTATTAATTCTTGATGAATCTTCTGCAGCACTTGATTTTGATTCAACCGAAAGATTATTTAAAAAAATGAGAGAACTCCGTGATAACGGTGTTGCAGTTTTTATTGTTACACATCGAATAGCTGAATTAATACGTATAAGTGATAAAGCAACAGTTATGAGAGATGGTAAAGATGTAGGAGTTCTAGAAAAAAAAGACCTTAACGAAAAAAATTTATTAGGTTTAATGACAGGTAGAGTTGAATCTGGAGAAAAATCCACATCAGTTGCTGTACAAACAAAGACTGAAAAAATTGTAATGAGAGCCGAAAATCTAGTTGTTTGGCCTGAAAGCACACCAGTTAATTTTGAAATTCATAGGGGTGAAATAGTAGGTGTTACAGGTTTAGATGGTAATGGCCAAGATGAATTTGTTAAAATTTTAGCTGGCGTTCAAGAATCTCATGGTGGAACAACTAAAGTTTTAGATAGCAATGATAAACTCATAAAATACAATTCTTTAATGGATGCCAAAAAAAATGGCATAGCATTTGTTTCGGGAGATAGAAAAAAAGAAGGAATACTTCCTAATTTAAGTATTTACGAAAATTTAGTAGTTCCACTTTATCAAACTACAAGTAAAGCAGGATGGTTAGGTTTTGTTAACTGGCTTGAGTTAAATGGTGTATATGACTGGGAAGTAGAAAGACTAAGCATTAAAACTGGTCCAAAAGATAATCTCATAGGTTCACTAAGTGGAGGAAATCAGCAAAAGGTTATGATAGCCAGATCTTTGGCAACACATCCAAAAATTCTTGTCTTAAATGATCCTGCTAGAGGTATTGATGTTAGTACCAAAAGAGATTTATACATTCATCTTAGAAATTTCGTAGAAGAAGGAAATACAGTTATTTTCTTATCTAGTGAACTAGAAGAGTTTATAGACCTTTGTCCTAAGGTACTCGTATTTAGACATGGAACCATATTTGATATTTTTGAAAAAGAAAAAGTTAACGCAAATACTTTACTTGAAGGAATGTTTGGCCAAACAGCAGGTGTAGGATCTGCTAGTATTAGCAAATCAAGCAACACTAACATTTCAGAAAAAGCAAGTGATAATGATACTTATGTAAAAAATTTAGATACCCCAAGTAAAAAAATTATAAAAGTTGTGGATTTTGAAAAAGAAAAGAAATTTGAAGATAAAAATTTAGATAAAAAAATAAAAATAAAAATTAAAACATTTTAATGAAAAAAGAAAATATAAATAATTATTATACGGATGAAGATTTGATTAACTTTGAAAAGTTAAAAAATTTCAAAGAATTTAAAGTTAATAAATTAAATGATAATCAAAATAACAGTCATCCTATTAGATATGCAGTGTCTGACAATAGAAATTTCAATAAAATTATGAATGTTGGTAATAATAAAAAATCTTCGTCTAAAGAAGTCAATAAATCAAAAGACTATAACCCATCAGATTTTGAGAATTTTAAAAGACTTAAACAATTCACAATTTTTAACGATAACAAACCCTTAAATAATAAAATTGAACCTGAAAAAACTATCACTAAGTATACGGATAAAGACATAAGTTCATTTGATAAAATCATCAAGTCTAAAGGTAATGCAAAAAATGCAAGCGAAAATAAAAATAATGTAAAGATTGATAGCAAAAAAATTAAAATAATTGATTTTAACAAGTTAAATGAAAGAGAAAAAAATTTTAAAAATAAAATAGGTATTGAAAAAATTAAAGTTGTTTATTTTGATTAATTTATGGAACTAGTAGATAAAATAACAAAAGCGTATAGATCGAGTGTAGATACTTCTTCAAATAAGTATCTTATGGTGCCAATTTTTATTTTCTTTTCACTATTAATTTTTGCAATGATAAGAAGTCCAATTATAATCTCACAATCAGGTATTGGTAGTGCAATAATTCTTAGCGCACCGCTCATATTAACAACTTATGCTTTAACATTTATTGTTATGGCCGGCCGAGGAGGTGTTGACTTATCTATTGGTCCTTTTATGGGTTTTATAAATGTCAGTAGCATCCAATTATATGCTCATGGATATTTACAAACATCTATTGGTTGGTTTATTTACGCCATCGCCATGGGTTTAATTTGGCAGCTGTTTTATGCTTTGGTTGTAGTGTATGTAAGAGTTTCACCAATTATAGTAGCATTAGCAGGCTATTTAGCATTCACTGGAATTAATCTTGTTATTCTATCTCGTCCAGGCGGCATTGCTCCAGATTGGCTAATACCTTGGGGAGAAGGCTTTACAATATTTAATGAAATATTCCTCCTGCTGATTTTAGCAACAATTTTATTTTATATCATCACCCACACAGCTTTTTGGGGTCATCTAAAGTTAATGGGCGCAGATGAGCGTGCCGCTTTTACTAGTGGTGTTAAAATTAACTGGGTAAGAATAGTTGCACACTTAATAGCTGGAATCTTTGCTGCATTATCTGCAATATGTTTTACTGCCCTTGTTGGCTCTGGAGATCCTATACAAGGAACTAAGTATACGCTTCTGGGAGTAACCGCACTGGTTCTTGGTGGAGCGAGTCTTGTAG